>JAABUJ010003836.1_pt1 | contig 16418 bp, 19 predicted proteins | sample 5559131 | NCBI WGS metagenome assembly JAABUJ01 (sample SAMN10711875, study PRJNA513366) | rock metagenome | isolation source: Antarctica rocks | place: Antarctica: Victoria Land, Mt New Zealand nord | collected 2016-01-07 | reverse complement strand
TGCAGGGTGTAGCTGACGCCCTGCACGTCGGCGAGGCTGTCGGCGATGTCGGCGCTCAGGTCCACGGTCGCCCCGTCGGAGAGGAGCACGGCCGGGTCGGAGCGGCAGAAGTCGTAGGCATGGGCCGTAGGGCCGCGGGTCAGGGCAAGCAGCAGGGCGGCGGCGAGGACGGCGCCTCCGGCGAGGCGGAGGGCGTGGCGGGCGACACGGGCGGGCACGGTCATAAGGGTTTATCCTTCGCGGGCGATCACACTCTGTCAAGGACCTATCCACATAGGCGCGGCTACATCAACGCACATACGCACCCAATATAGCACATTATGCGCATGAATGTGATGGAGCGTGACGTCGGTTGGGGTGGCTGTGCCGAAAGAAGGGCGCCATCGGGGGCCATCGCGTTGGTGCTAGCGCGACGGATGGCTCCCCCCGATGTGGAGCCTCTGGGGGTACTCACACGACAATGACGCCACGCTGCGCGGGCAAGGGAGGAGCATGACGCCATGCGCAGAGCGACCATGGCGCTCTATCCGCGCCCCGTCGGGTGTGACGGGAAGAGATCGAGGCCGGCTTTGGCGGCAGCTTTGGCGAGGGCGAGGCGAAAGAAGGGGTCGGCCAGGGCGACGGGGAGGCCGGGGAGGACGCGCATGTAGACCTGGGCCTGGCCGTCGCGGCGGAGGCGGTGGAGCTGTTGGGCGCCGTGGCGCACCGGGGCGCTGGGGCTGTCCCCACAGGCGGCGATGAGCGCGGGGAGGTCGTGGCCGGCAACGACGCGGGCTAGACGGTCGGGGGTGAGCGGACGGGCTGCCGACGTGGGCTCGGCGGCGAGGAGGTGCCCCGCGACGACGACGAGAAGCGCCACGGCGGCGCGCTCGTTCCAGCCCGGCCCGCTGACCGGCGGCCGACGCGTCGGCCGCCCTCATGCCGGTGTTCCCCTCATAACGCGTCGATCCGCGCGTGACGCCGGTTCATGGTCTCCTCGATCCAGGCGAGCACGTCGTGATTCGTGAAGTCCTGCAACGTGATGTGGACGAAGGGTGCGGTTTCCTCGGGGACGAGGGCGGCGGCCTCAGTCGTCAGGTCGCGCAAAGAAGTGGCGCGCAGATACGTGAGCAGGTCGCGGTACGTCGCGCCGGGGGTGACGGCGCGGACGACGACGCAGGCGAGGGCGACGAGGCCGGCGGTGAGCCAGTCCTCGGCGATGGCGGCCTGGTCGTCCAGCGTGGGGTCGACGGCGTCGGCGGTGGCCTCAATCCACCACCAGGCCACGTCCTCTAAGCCCTGTTGCCCGGCTGGCAACGGCGTGTCCAGGTCCACCTCGTCGTTGTCGTCGCCGCCGCCGCCATTGTCCCGGCGGTCGTCGCTCATCCTATCGCGCATCGCGCCTTCCCCCTCCCTCCAGTATCGCAAACGCGACGGGACGACGCCGATGACACGGCGCTCCACGGCCACGACCCATGAGAGAGGGTGGGGGCAGTGCGGTGGTCGCTCAGGAGGCGCGCGGGTCGTGCTGACGTTGCCGGCGACGGTCCCCTCCCAGGACCCGGTGAGCGGGGCGACGACGGGTGACCGTGCCACCGTCACGTTCCGCAATCGGCCGTGAGGGCGCTCCCCTCGCCCGTACCCTGTGCCCCGTCGCTGCGCGCGGGGCCGTTATGGTGCGGTGGCGCCGTGGCGCGCGGGACCAGGGGTGGTCCCACGTTGGCGTGGTCCCAGGACCATGGGTAGTCCCCACCCCAGGGTAAAGGGTGGGACCACAGGCCCTCTTTTACGCGTAAAACGTGGGACCATGGCGTGGTCCCAGGACCACGCGTGGTCCCATGAAAACGGCCCTGATGGGACCACGAAAACAACGCTGTAGTCCCCTGATGGGACCACGAAAACGACGCTGTGGTCCCATCAAGGGATCACGGACATGTGTCCCGTGGCCCCCTGTATCGCGGTCTGTGGGACCACGACAGCGCCGTGTCGCGTTAGGCGGGGGACCTGCCCCCTCGCTCCCCGCAGGACTACCGCTGGTCGGTCGAACGGGGGCGCACGACGCGCCGGACGGCGGCAATGAGCAGGACGGCGAGGGCCATGTACGCGCCGACGAGGGCGGCGGCGAGGATCGCGGCCACGACGTGGAGGGCCGGCGCGGAAGCGTGGGCGAGCGGGGCGAGGAGGGCGGTGACGGGGCCGGTGAGCGCCGCGCGCACGAGGGCGCAGAGGCAGAGCGTCCAGACATGGGCGCGGGCCTGCGCGTCGGTCATGTGTCTGTCCCTCCCCTGGCTCATCTGTCCCATGCGCGGCGTCGGGCGGTCCACACGTCCCCTGACGGCGCGGGACGACGCCCATCGTATCACAGGTAAAGGCGCGTCGGGTGGGGGCATGGCGAGTGGGGACGCGTCAGGAGGCGGCGGGGGTGTCGTCGGCGCGCCAGTGGCGCAGGGCGCGCCTGGCCAGCCACGGACGCGGGCCTAAGTGGCGCCGCCCGGCCCGCGCCGCCTCGTCGTCGGGGGTGCGCGCGTCCCCTGGCACGCATGCTGCGATATATCGTGATAGGTCACGATATATCGTGATAGGTCACGATATATCGTGACTAGGCCCGACAGAGAGGCCGCGGTTAGCGGCCACACAGCGTAGGAAACGAAGGAGACATCCCATGGCGAGCACAGTGGACTATCAGGGCCGTGTCGGACGCGGCGAAACGGTGCGTAGCGTGTCGCAGGTCATGACCCTGCCGACCGACCGGGTCCGCTGGGGGCCGATCTGGGCCGGCTTACTCAGCGCGTTCTTCACGCTGCTGGTGTTGAGCCTGCTCGGGCTCGCCATCGGCGCCTCGACCGTGCACACGGGGGCGGCCGCCCAGGGCGGCGGTAACCAGGACGCCGGGTCGTACTCGGCGATCTGGGCCGGGATCAGCGCGATCCTCGCCTTCCTGGTCGGCGGCTACGTGGCCGGGCGCACGGCGGCGGTGCACGAGCGCGGCTGGGCCGCCCTCAACGGTGCGCTGGTTTTCCTCCTGGCGCTGCCCATTCTGCTGTGGCTGGCCACGCAGGGCCTGGGCGCGCTCATCGGCAACGCGAGCAACATCGCCGGCGGGCTCGGTATCACCCTGGGCCAACTCGGCAACACCGTCACCGGGACGGCCCGGAGCATCACACCGGCACAGGCGCAGCAGGCCGCGGACACGGCGCGTAACACGGCCTGGGGCACCCTGATCGGGCTGCTCCTCGGCTGCGGGGCGGCCGCGCTCGGCGGCACCCTCGGCACGCGCCACGCGGCGCGCGACACCCACGCCACGGGCGTCGCCGCCTAAGCGGGGCGCGCCGCGCGGACGGGGTGCCCTTAAGCGCGTGCGTTGTCTCCGACGCACAGGCCACGCGCTCGCGTTTGTTCCGCGCATGAGGCGGCGCCGCGTTGACATACAAGGACAGGGGGCGGGCCCACAGCACGCCCCCTGTCCTCATAGCGCCGTTCGTAGATGCGCGGGTCGCCGCCGCGCTACTGGCCGGTGACCTTGCCGCCGGTCTTGTCGACGATGAGATCGGACTCCTTCACCGTGACCGACTCATCGCCGCTGGTCGCGCCACCGCTTGCGGTCACCGTGCCGGTTGCGCGACCCCTGCCGCTCGGGGACAGGGGCTCCCCTCCGGCGCTACCGGTGGCCGGGGCGCCAGTGCCGGAGACCTGGCGCGGGGGCGTGACCGGGCCGGTGGGGTCGCCGGGGAGGCCGCCGAAGACCTTGGCGGGGGCGGGGGGCAGGTTGACCTCCATGCCCAGCGCGAAGGGCTCGGCGATGTAGGAGTATTCACCCTTGCCGTCGAGCGAGGGGCCGTGCGCCCAGCGCCCCTGCCCCGCCGTCGTGTCGGCGGGGTTCTGCGCGTACGACATGAAGGCGTAGGCGTACTTGCCGTTCTCGCCGAGCTTGTCCGCCGTCATCTGCGCCGGGATCGGCAGCACCGCCGTGGGTCCGCCCAACTCCTCGACGGCGGCGAGGAACTGCTGCTGGTGCAGCAGGTCGCGTGAGAGCATGAAGGAGAGCGTGTCGCGGATGCCGGGGTCGTCGGTCATCTCGTAGACGCGGGAGGTTTGCAGGCGGCCCTGCATCTCGTAGATGGCGTCGGCGTACAGGTCGGCGGCGACGTTGCCGCCGGCGGTCACGTAGGAGCCGCTCCACGGGTTGCCGTTGCTGTCGGCGTACATCGCGCCCAGGCCCGAGACGATCATGTGCTGCGGGTTCATCCCGCCCATCACGGCGGCGATGGCGGGGTTGGCGCTGGCCCCGGCGGCCTGTTGCTCGGGCGAGGCCCCGTTGAGCAGCATCCCGACCATCGTGGCAAGCATCTCGACGTGCATGATCTCCTCGGCCGCCGTGTCCAGCAGCATGTCCTTGATCATGGTCAACTTGGGGTTGCCCTCGGCCCCGCGCAGGCTCCAGCCCTGCGCCAGATACTGCACCATCACCGTGAACTCCCCGTACACGCCGCCGATGAGTTCCTGCACCTGTTTGGCGAACACCGGATCGGGCTTGTCCACGCGCACCGGATATTGCAACTGCTTGTTGCGGACGAACATACTGTCTTCCTCCCCGGACGTGTCCGGTACTGTACCTAACCGCGCGCCGGCCCATGCGGTATGATGAGGCCGGCGCCGGATAAACGAGGGGCTACCACGGAGAGAGCACGGGCCGTGCCACGTACAGGGGGGGAGTACCTTATCGTATGGAGTATGCATTCGTGGAGGGGCGGGTGCGCATCGAGCGGACACCCGAGGAGCAGGAACCGCTGTTGCAGCGCCTGCGTCGCATCGAGGGCCAGGCGCGCGGGTTGCAGCAGATGATCGTGGATAATCGGTATTGTCTGGACGACGTGCAGCAGCTCAACGCCATCACGGCCGCCGCGCGCGAGACGGCGCTGTTAATCATCGACGACCATCTCCAGGCCTGTACCCAGCTCGCGGTGGAGGCGAACGACGGGGCGTTGGTGAGCGGCGAGATGGTGACGGTGCTGCGCGCGGCGATGCGGCAGTAGGCCGGTCACCAGGTGTCGTCGCGCCGCGCCGCCGGTGGGACGTGGGCGCGGATCGCCGCCGGTGGGACGTGGGCGCGATCGATGGCGGGTACGCACCTGTCCAGTCGGGGGAGACGCGCAGCGGATATCGTGCAACGTGCGCTCCACCCGTGCTGTCCCCCCGTATCGCGCACCCCCGCCGTGGGCGCGGCTGGCGCGCTCTAACCAGGCGAGGTCGGCGCGCAGGAGGTGGAGCCCCGTGGCCGTGTCGGCGGCGGCGAGCTCCGTCAGGTCGTTCTCACGCCCCTCCCGAAGCTGGATGATGCCGAGGTCGCGCAAGCGGACCTGCCCCGGATCGACGGGGGGCGGCGGCGGTGGTGTGCCCGGCACAGCGCCTGTCGACGGTGGCGCGGAGGGGGGCGGCGGGCCACCGGGGAGGTCGCCGAGCGCGACGCGGAGCAGGTCGGCGACGTAGCGGCTATGCGGTAGCCCGCGCGCGGCCGCCTCGGCGCGCAGGCGGCGCGCCAGGGCCAGCGGCAGGCGGAGGCTAAAGCCGCGCTCCGTATCTTCGGCGTAGCGCCGGCGCCACACGCGTAACTGCGCGTCGTCGCCGGGCTGGGGCGTCCCGTAGGATGTCGGCATCCTCCACGTCCTCTCTGCGGTTCGGTGTGTCGTGCCCCCCCAGTATCGCTCATCATCCCCCACGCTTGGATGGCGTGCGACGCGTCAGGAGGCGGCGGGGGTGTCGTCGAGCCAGCGGCGCAAGGTGGGGTGCTGCAACTGCCGGAGGGCTTTGGCCTCGATCTGGCGTACGCGCCGCCCTGGCTACCCTGACCCCGCGGGGGCGCGCCGTCGAGGCCATGGCGCGCCCCCGCGGGGTCAGGGTAGCCAGGGCGGCGCGTACGGCGGCGGCAAGCTCCTGGGCCTCGGCCAGCACGTCGGGCCGGAGGGCGTCAGGGTCGGGGAGGAGGTCTCCCAGGGTCGTGGACGCGCCGTCGCCCATGAGCTGGTCGAGGGGGACGGGGGCGGGCAGGGGCGCGGCGAGGGCATCCACGCGGGCGCGGGGGAGGCCCGTCGCGGCGGCGAGTTCGGCGCGGGAGGGTGGATGGCCCAGTGCGGCGTGGAGGGCGTGGGCACGGCGGGCGAGGCGGGCGCGCTCCATCTGCACGTTATCGGGGACGTGGGCGAGGGGGACCTGCGTGGCTAGAGCGCGCCGGAGCGCCTGCTTGATCCACCACACGGCGTAGGTGGAGAACTTGTAGCCACGGGCGGGGTCGAAGAGATCGACGGCGCGCAGGAGGCCAACGGTCCCTTCCTGCACGAGGTCGTCGAGGGGGAGGCCACGGTGCTGGTAGCGGCGGGCGACGGCGACGACGAGGCGAACGTTGGCGGCGACGAAAGCGGCGCGGGCCGCGTCGCCGGCGCGGAGGGCGTCCTGGTCGAGCGGCCAGGCGGCCAGGTCGGCGAGGATGCGCGCGCGGGCGTCGGCGGCGAGGGCGGGGGGCAAGAGGGGACCGACGACGGCGGGGAGGACGGTTGGGGCGAGCGGGAGGCGGGGGAGGACGGCGGCGAGGACGGCGGTAGCGGCGGCGCGCGCAGAGACGGCGGGAGGGAGGTCACGGCGCAGGTGCGCGGCGAGGTGGCGCTGGGCCAGCAGGCGGGCGCGGCGGCCGGCGCGGATCACCTGGGCTACGTCGCGCTCCTGGGCGGCGGTGAGCACGGCGGGGGCGGGGATGGGCGGCGGGATCATACGGGCTCCTCGTGGTCCAGGGTCTCTCCCCAGAGCGTACCAGGCCGGCCCGCGCGCCTGATGGTCCTATGGGGATAAGGGGCGTGGTCCGGGAACCACACATGGTCACACGCCGCGCGACAGGCTTCCCTCTCCTCACCACGCTGACTAGACCGAGGCGGCGATCGTGGCCCCGCGCTCACCCGCCCGGTCTAGTCAGCGGGAAGAGGTCGAGGCCGGCACGGGCGGCGGCCTTGGCGAGGGCGAGGCGGAAGAAGGGGTCGGCGAGGGCGACGGGGAGACCCGGGAGGACGCGCACATAGACGCCGGCCTGGGCGGCGCGGAGGGCACGGCGCAGTTGCCCGGCAGCTTGACGGGCCTGCACGTCGGGGCTCTCGCTAAATAGGGTAACGAGCGACGGGAGGTCATGCGCGGCGACGACGCGCACAAGGCGGTCGGCCGTGAGTGGGCCGGACGTCGACGGAGGTTCGGTGGCGAGGAGGTGCCCCGCGACGACGACGAGAAGCGCCACGGCGGCCCGCTCGTTCCAGCCTGGCAGATTCAGCGGCGGCCGGCGCGGCGGTTCCCTCATGCGTCGGCCCCGTCCTCGAGGATGAGGGTGGTCGGCCCCTCCCCCGCGTAGCGCCCACGGACGCGCCTGAGGTTGAGCAGGACCTCGGTCACGTCCTCGCGCACGCCGGGGATGTCCGTTGCGTCCGCGTCCACGCCGGCGATGTGGAGGGCGGTGACGGCGGCGCCGGGCAGAGCCGCGAGCAGGACGCGGCGCAGGGCGCTGCCCAGCGTCGTGCCGTCGCCGGTGGCGAGCGGCTCCATGGCGTAGCGCGCGGACGTGGCCGTGTGCGCGAGGCGTGTGAGCTGGGGGAGGGGCAGGGGGTCCAGGGTGATGTGCATGCAGTTCCATCGTGCGCGACTCAGCTGGCCGCGTCACGTCTCCGGCGACTTTTAGGGTCACTGTACCATCTGTCAGCACCGGTCGTCCTCGGCTTATGCCGCTGGCCCTCGGCCCGACCGCGTTGTCGGATGGCCCGCGCCTACCATAGGTATGTTGTGTCCCCGACCGCGGCTTGTTGCCCTGGCGCGTACGCCCCACCTCGAAGGCACTCCTATGATTGGCGTCTCACGTCGGCGAACGTCTGTGCCCGCATCTATCGGTACCTATCTATTTGCCCTTGACGCACAGCCTGACGTGGCTTTCTGGTCGCCCACGCGTTTTTGAGCAGATTCTCGTCGTGCGCGAGGCGCGCATCTCGCGCATCACGACGTATTCAGCCATGTCACTGTCGGCCAGTGTTGTCGTGGATGTCCTTCTCGACCAGCACAGGTTGCACAGCCCAAAGAACTCATGAAAAACCACCTACCTGCTGGTAGATTGACAGGGCCTGACCAAAGGGCTACCATAGGGGCATGTCGGGTCGCCGCTGACGCCGACAGGAGCGCAGGGAGGATAAAGCTATGGCTCTAGCCCAGCAAGACGCCCCGACCAAACCGCACTGGCGCGCCCCGGTCGGCACGATCAACGTGGTCGACCCATCGCCGCTCAACTGGCTGTTCATCACCTGGAACACGATGGAGGAGCCGATTCGCACCGACGAAAGCGGGAACATCGTCTACGCCCTCGCCACGGATGCGCGCTGGCTGGACGACCACACGCTCGAACTGGCCCTGCGCCGAGGCGTGCGCTACCAGGATGGTGAGCCCTTCACCGCGCACAACATCAAGCAGAACTTCGACGAGATGCAACGCTGGGCGTCACCGCACCCGCCGGGTACCTGGCTTAACTTCCCCCCCGAGTCGGTCTGCGCGGTGATCGACGACCACACCGTCCGTTTCCACCTACCCGGCCCGGACGGCATCGCCACGACCAAATTCCGTGGCTTCCATATCGCCAGTTCGGCCTTCTGGCGCGAGCAGGGTTTCGGCTACAAGAAGTTGGGCAGCGGCGAAGGCCATTGGTGAGTGATCGACGCGCCGGGCCCGTGGGGCACCGGACCATTCACCCTCGTCGAGGGCTATTCGTCAATCAGCACCCGTAACGCCATCATGAAGGCCGACCCCTACACCTGTACCTGGCTGATCGAGAGCGAGGATCGCTCGCCGCGCCTGGTGCTCGACGCGAACCGCAACCACTGGAACCACGAGCGCGTGCCGCAGCTTGAGCGCGTTGTCTTCCGCGCCGACCTATCTCCGGCCGAAGCCTTGGAGGCGTGCATTTCGGGCGACGGCGAGGTCGACATCGTGACCGAGGTCTCGCCCGCCGACGCCGCGCGGGTCAAAGCCTCGGAGCACGCCGACCTGCTCGCCTTCGATGCCAACCGCGTGCTGGTCGGCATCATCAACCGCTACCCCTCCGACGTCCCACTCGGCGACGCGCGCGTGCGGCGGGCGCTCAACCTGGCGGTCGACCGTGACAAGCTCATCGCGCAAGGCCTCGGCGGCTATGCTAATCCGCTGCGTGCGCTCACACCGGCCTGGTACGACAGTCTCCCCCGCGACGCCAAACCCTACCCGCACGACCCTGACCAGGCCAAGCGGCTGCTGGACGAGGCTGGCTGGCCGCGGGAACGGCCGTTGCGTATCGCCGCGCCGGAGCCATTCATGGGGCTCGCGCGGATGGTCGCCGCCGACGTCGAGGCCGCGCTGGGCATCGCGACCGCCGTTTCGACCATCTCCAATCCTGAGATGCGCGCGGCGATTGAGAAGAAGTTGCCGCCGGCATGGGACGTGCTGTTACATGGGTGGTTCGACCTCAGCTCGGAGGCGCCGCCGGCTGCGGTGCACCGCGAGTTTTTCGGCGCGGACGGTGCGTTCCGCGTGGGGCCCGAACTACCGGAGTTCGACCATCTGTACGCCGAGATGACGGTTCAACTCGACGGCGCGACGCGCGGTGAGGTGGCCGGGCGCATCGATACCTACGCCTATGACGAGGCGCTGGCCCTGTTCCTGTGCGCCCCGCAGGCGCTCTACGCGGTCAACAAGCACGTCCAGTTCAATGCCTACCGCACCACGCTCGAACTGGCTGAGACCACCGTCGACGAGGGGCACTGGTCCCGCCGGAACGGGTCCGGCGGGACAGCGCCCACGCCATCGGAGCCCGCGTCGAGCGGGCCGCGCGCCACGGGTTTCCACGGCGCTGGCTGTTAATTGTTAGGAGGACTATCATGGCCGACATCACCCTCACTCAGGCGCAGAGCGCCGTGGACGCGGCGATCAAGAAAGCGCAGGAGCTGAATGTGCGTCAAGACATCGCGGTCGTCGACGCGGGGGCGAACCTCAAGGCGTTCGTGCGCATGGACGGGGCCTGGCTGGGCAGCATCGACATCGCCATCAAGAAGGCCAAAACGGCGCGCTTCTTCGACATGCCGAGCGGCGCCCTCGGGCCGCTGGCGCAGCCGGGCCAACCCCTGTATGGCATCGAGCACTCCAACGGCGGCTTGATCACGTTCCCCGGCGGCGTCCCACTCAAGAACGGTCAGGGCGAGATCATCGGGGCGATCGGCTCCAGCGGCAGCACCGTCGAGAACGACCTGGCCGTAGCCGACGCCGGCGCGCAAGCCGTCTCATAGCGGCTGCATGCCCCTTCACCTTAGCGCCGGCGTCGTCACGGCCCGCTCCGGCGCATGGGAGGGCCAGCGGGTCAGAGGATAGGCCGACCAGACAGCGCGAGGAGAAGCGACATGCCGTCTATTACAATCACAGGGATCAGCCACCTACGTCTCACGGTGACCGATATCAACCGCTCCCGCGCGTTCTATACAGAGGTGCTCGGGTTCAAGGTCGCGCTGGAGCCCCAATCCGGCGATGACCCCGCGGCCCGCGCGGTGAACGCGATGCTGTTCGGAGGCGTCATCTTCCAGACCAACGGCATGCTCTTTGGCTTGCGCCCCGTCGCCCCTGGGAGTGACCGCTTCAGCGAGGATCGCGTGGGGCTCGATCACCTCAGCTTCAGTGTCGGCAGCCGCGATGACCTTGAAGCGGCCGTGCGCCTGCTCGACGAACGCGGCGCGCCGCACGGGGACATCAAGGATCTTGGCCCCGACGTCGGGCTGTATATCCTGGAGTTCCGCGATCCGGACAACATCCAACTCGAACTCAGCGCGCCCTACAGCCGGTAGCGAGTGAGGGCATGTATAGCGACACAAGGAGGTAGCGACATGGCGGGTAACCAAGGCGTTGTCTATGCCGGGCAGGGTAAGGTCGAGGTCAAGGATATCGGATACCCGGAACTGACTTTACCCGATGGGGTCCCCGGCCGCAACCGCAAGTGCGCGCACGGCGTGATCCTCAAGCTCGTCGCGACCAACATCTGCGGCAGCGACCAGCACATGGTGCGCGGACGTACCACCGCGCCTGTCGGGCAAACGCTCGGCCACGAGATCACCGGCGAGATCATCGAAGCCGGGAGCGACGTCGAGTTCCTCGCGGTGGGTGACCTCGTGTCCGCGCCGTTCAACATCGCTTGCGGACGCTGCCGCAACTGCAAGGAAGGTAGAACCGGCATCTGCCTCAACGTCAACGCGGCCCGGCCGGGCGCCGCCTACGGCTACGTCGACATGGGCGGCTGGACGGGCGGCCAAGCTCAGTACGTGATGGTCCCGTACGCCGACTTCAACCTGCTCAAGTTCCCCGATAAAGACCAGGCCATGGCCAAGATCACGGACTTGACCATGCTCTCGGACATCTTCCCCACCGGCTACCACGGCGCCTACACCGCCGGCGTGAGCACGGGCTCCACCGTCTACGTCGCCGGGGCTGGCCCCGTCGGTCTGGCCTGCGCCGCCTCGTGCCAGTTGCTCGGCGCGGCCGTCGTGATTGTCGGCGACATGAACCCCGACCGCCTGGCGCAGGCGCGCCGCTTCGGCTGCGAAACGATTGACTTGCGGCACGACGCCGCGCTGCCCGACATGATCGAGCAGATCCTCACGGTCCCTGAGGTCGACGCGGCGGTCGACTGCGTGGGCTTCGAGGCGCGCGGCCACGGCGCCGATGGCGAGGAACAACCGGCCACGGTGCTCAACGCGGCCATGACCGTGACGCGCGCGGGCGGTGCGATCGGCATCCCCGGCCTCTACGTAACCGAGGACCCTGGCGCCTCCGATGAGTCGGCCCAGACGGGCAACCTGAGCATGCGCCTGGGCCTGGGCTGGGCCAAGTCGCTCTCATTCGCGACAGGGCAGTGCCCGGTGATGCGCTACCACCGGCAGTTGATGATGGCGATCCTCCACGACAAGGTCCAGATCGCCAAGGCGGTCAACGCCACCGTCATCACGCTCGACGAGGCCCCACAAGGCTACGCCGACTTCGACAAGGGCGCGGCCAAGAAGTTTATCCTTGATCCACACGGTCTCATCGCGGCCTGACCCGATCGACCAACGCCGCTGCGGCCAGCCCTGTGCTGGCTACCGTCGTCATCCGAGGCTATTTTTCGGCTGGATGACAACGGTAGCCAGCACAGGGATTGTCGCTGGCCATGATAATTTCTCCCGTAAATAGATCGCTGGATGTCGTGACCACGCCGTATTTTCATCAGCATGTATGTCCGGCGGGACATGAGGCTTTCCAGGTAAATGTCCATTTTGGCCATCTTCCCTTTCCACTTCGGCCCTTTCGATTCAAGCGATATATGACGCCTTACTCACTCAAGAAACGCAAGCGGTCTCTTCGCTATGCAATGCCATCACCCAACATTGGTGATGGCGAGGGGGGAAAGGCGGGATGACCAACTACCTGGAAAACCTCATGTCCGGCGGGACATACATGCTGATGAAAATACGGTTGGATCTCACACTATCTTTGCACTTTTCGATTATTGTCAAGTAAAACGGCTTTTGCCCGCTAGATATTGCGGTCGCCGCGCTTGACGAGCAACAACATGTGGTAGTCAAACAAAATGTGCAAAGATAGAGATCTCATCCGGCGGCCTATTTACGGGAGAAAAAGAGATGGTCAATGACAGGGATGACGCGACGACGCGTTCATCGTCCGCGGCGGGCTCCAGATCCGTCGGGGAGAGGCTGTCATGGGACCCTCATGTGCCTGTACCCGTAGGCCCGTAACGCCCCGGGCAGACGCGGCCGCAGGACGCTGGGAAGGCTGGCCACGAGCCGGGCGGCGACCGCGCCCGTCACGGGGTCGGCGTCGAGATGGACGGACAGGATGGAGCGCTCAGGCACGGGACGCTCGCCGTCCCCGACGCTGTGCGTGGGCCAGCGCCATGCGGTGCGCCATCAAGGCGCGGTGCGCCATCAAGGCGCGACGGGTCATGGCGTTGTGGCCGGTGAAGCGCCGCTCGAGGCTGGTGGTGACCCGCGCGCCGAACAGAGCGGCTAGCGTGGCGTAGCCGCCGCTGCGCAGCATGGATGCGATCTTCATGGCGTGCTCCGGACGGTGACCGGGTGGCCGATGACGGCGTTGTACAGATAGCCGTGGTGGTTCCACGGGACGCTGTCGGGTTGGGGGCGGCCCTGGTCGTCGGTCGCGCGGAGCCAGATCTCATGGTCCCCCGGCGTGGCGTTCCAGGCGACGCTGAACCGCGTCCACACCCCCGCCTCGTTTGGCCCGTGCAGGTCGGCGATCCGCCAGGGCTCGTCGTCGATGCGGTAGGCGACCTCGCGGACGGTTCCCTCACCGGCGTAGGCGCGCCCGTACACGGTGGTCGGGCCGGCGTCGAGCGTCGCGGGGCGGTCGAGTTCGAGCAGGCTGATCACCGGCATCGCAGTGATGACCGGACCCAGCGCCGGGTCGTGGGTGCGGTAGTGCGGGCCGATCAGGACGTACTCGGTCGTGTTGTACGGGGTGTGCAGCGCTTGGGTCGAGACCTCGATCCGTCCGATCCACTTGATCCACGCGGTGCCCACCCAGCCGGGGACGACCAGGCGGGCGGGGAACCCGTGGTCGGGCAGCAGCGGCTCGCCGTTCATCCGCAGCGCCAGTAGGGTATCCTCGGCCAGCGCTTTGGCCAGCGGCATAGGGCGGCTCACTTCGTGGTCGTCCAACCCGATCGGCATAACGTCGCGGGCGCCGTCGGCCAGCCCGGCACGCGCGAGCAGATCGCGCAACCGCACGCCAGTCCACGCGGCGGTTCCGATCGCGCCGAGCCCCCACTGCCCCCCCTGCGCCTCGACGCCGAAGGTCTCCATGAAGAAGCGGCGGCCGTTGCCGGCGCACTCGAGCGTACGGGTGAGGGTGGTCTGCGGCAGGGCCGCGATGTCGGCGTAGCTCATGTCAACCGGCCGCTGGACGCCGTCACCGTCGATACGCAGCCGCCAGGTGTCCTGGTCGATGCGCGGGGTCGGGCTGTGCTGGCGCAGGTAGAAGCGCGCGGTCGGCACGATAACCCCGTCACCGAACAGCGACGGCCGGGTCTCGAAGTCACAGCCGGTGCCCTTGGGGGCGAACACCTCGCTCGGCGTCGGCTTGAGCACCTGCGGATACGTCGCCCACGCCGGCGTCGCGGGCAGCAGGCGCTCCAACGCCGCGACCCGCCGCCCGGCGCGTACCAGCCGCTGGGCGACCAGTCCGGCCACGGCGGCCGCAGCGAGCACGCCAATGCCGGGTAGGGCCATTTTGGGAACGGAACGCATACTTGTCACCTGTCACCCTCCTCCAGCGCCGTCAGCAGCGACGGCGCGCGCGTTGACACAGGGGGCTTGTCATAGGGGGCTTGTCCGTGCAGCAGCAAGAAGCGAGCCACCACGCCGGTCCGCTACATTTTGGCGTTGCCGCCGTCCCGTGCGGGCGTCGCGCGTAGGAGGCGTGGCGCCTGGTCACGTCGTTCGTTGACCAGTCAGCACCGCTAGCGTCGCGCGCTTGTGGCCGTCGTGACGCACCTGACATGAGACGGCGTGGCGACGCCGCGCCGGTGGCGGATGCCTCGTGTGCCCCTGCTGGAGCCGTGACGCCAGGGGAGCAGGGGACGGTGGAGACTCATGGTGGAGTCCTATGGCAGATGCACAGGAAAAGTGTCGGGCGCGATGCCCTGCATAGGGTGCGGACGAGTTGCACCACTTCTCAAGGCGACACGATGGTAGAGATGCGCGCACAGCACGTGCCCTGATTGTTCGCCCACGCGGTCTGTCCGCCGTTCTCGCCGCTGCCCTTTCCGGTTAGTAGGTGTGCCGCCATCCTGCATACCCATACATTCCTGGCGCCAACGACGAGGGGCCTGTGGGGCAGGTATCATTGGCAGCACCGGTCACTCAACGCAGTTCATCAATGTACTCCTCGCGCCTGCGGCTCTCATGGTGCGACCGTCGCCGTGGTGGCGCGCTTGGCGGCCTGGAGGCGCTTGGTGGTGGCGCTGGTGGCGTAGACGGCGATGCCCTCGACCCGCGTATCGAGGGCGGCGTAGCCCTCGATGATGGCCGCGTCCGCGGGGTCGGCGGCCAGGGCCTCAGCCACTTTCGTCCACGGCTTGCGCGCGACGAAGACGGTGTAGCGCGTGCCGACGGGCGGCTCCGGGAGCCCCTTGGGCAGGTCCGGCACTTTCGCGCTCACGAGCGCGAGAACGACGGTTTGGCCCTGTTCGACGGCCGCGCCGGGCCGGCCGATGACGGTGATCTTCACGGTGGTTAGCCTCCCTAGGATGTCTTGCTGTAGGATGTCTTGCTGTAGCTGCGGCGCAAGCGCGCGGTAGGTGTCGTCCGTCCAGGCCACCAGGGCGGATGCCGCCGGGACGGGCGGTGCGGACGCCGCCGTACCGCGTCCTGCCGCCCTCGTGGGGTGCCCGGCCTTGGGGAAGATGTACGCTTTGTCCTCCCGGTTCACCTCATCGCTGGTGCGCACGAGGTAGAAGAAGACGCCGCCGGGGGTGCGGCGGTGGCCGTCGGGGAGCGTGAGCCCGCCCTGAGCCTCAATGGTGAGGGCCTGACCGAGGAAGGCACGCGCCCGATCGGGGCCGAGGCGATCCACCGTGCGGGTGATGAGACGGATGGGCGGGGGCATGGTCTCGCCAAGCACGGCGGCGATCCCCCGCGCCAAGGCCCACACGTCGGGGGGCACGAACCCGTAGGACACGGGCCGGCGCGCCTCCGCCTCTGCCGCCTCCCCCTGCGGCGTGGCCGTGGCCCCCGCGCCGGCTGCCTCCGTCGCCGCGCTGGTCGCCGGCGTTAGGTCGTGTTCTTCGGCCGTCGCTGCGTTGGTTATGTCGTGTATCATGGGACTCCCTTGTGTCGTAGGCTCACGGGTCGATGCGCCAGACATCCTCACTATAAATAAGCCGGCGTTCCCCCCGGCGCATGTCCAGGTGCGCGAGTCGGGCCGGGAGCCCGTCGAGCGCTTGTGTTATGTCGAGTATGTCGCGGCCCCTGACGGAGACGAACACGCCGTCGGCCTTGAGTTGGAGCGTGGCCGGCGCCGGGCGCTCCCCGATCCCGAGGGCAGCGGCGAGGGCCGGGGCGACGCCGGGTGGGGCCGTCGCGGGGATGACGAGCCGAGCTAAGGGCAAGGGCGGGCCGGACGCGGCCAGCAGGAGCACGCCCCACGGGTACTGCTCCTCGCGGCGCAGGGGCAGGAAGGCGCGCCGCTCGACCGCGACGCCGGCGGCGTGCAGCGTGTCGGCGAGCTCGTCTATGGTGCCTCCGGTGACCTGATCCGTTGTGAGGGTTATAGATGCCACGCGTCCACTGTGGTCCTCCGTGGCATCCCTGTGTCGGCTACCCCTATCCATCGCCCGCGCCATG
>JAABUJ010003832.1_pt1 | contig 16428 bp, 19 predicted proteins | sample 5559131 | NCBI WGS metagenome assembly JAABUJ01 (sample SAMN10711875, study PRJNA513366) | rock metagenome | isolation source: Antarctica rocks | place: Antarctica: Victoria Land, Mt New Zealand nord | collected 2016-01-07 | reverse complement strand
GACCCCAACGCCCTCGACCCGCACCTCGCCGCCTCCCTACGCACCCTCGGCGCCGTAACGCCTCACCACACCCTCCCTCCCACCTTTCCCCATCACCCTCTCTCTCACCCCACCAACTCCTCCTCCTCCTCCTTCTTCCACCCGCCCTCTTCCTCCTCACCCTCCCGCTCCACCGACGCCCCAGCTCCCCTCTTCCCAGACCCGTCGCGCAACCCAGCACTACAGGTCCTAACGGCGCGAACGGCACTAGCGCGCGACGCGGAGCGGGAGATGGAGGATGTGGGTCGAGGGGGGAGGCGGTTTCTGGACGTGCTGACGATTCGGCGGGTGTTGGTGCTCAGGGACGAGAAGGGGTTGGCGGGGGCGGAGATTGAGCGGGGGTTGGGGTTGGGGGTCGGGGTGGTGGGGAGGTTGGGGGGACGGGGGGTTGTGGGGGATTTGGGGGGGGTGGAGTGAGGGAGGGATTAGGGGGCGTTGGGCATACTGTCGGTGGGAGACGCGTTGGCGCGGTTGGTGGGTGGGTTGGGTTTCCGCGTTCAGGGGGGAGGGTTGCGGCGCGACGAGGGGTTGGGTGTGCTGCTGATGTTTGCTGGGGTGGAGGGGGTGGAGTGGTATTGTCCTGGACGTGGCATGGGCCGCGGCGTGTATGATCACCACGATGTTACCACCACGGACCTGGGATCTGTATATAGCCGACGATGATACAGTCAAACAAACGGCTGGGGAATCAACTGTTTATCAGGGTTTCCAGTCAGATATAGGGTTGTTGAGGTAAGTAGAAGGATATAGTATGCTTTAGTATATCGCCGCTTCAAACACATCCGGACAGTAAATATCAACGCCTACATATGCGACGTAAGCTTTCGCACCAGCCTACCAAGCCGTATGCCCACCATCTATCTTCAGATCCGCACCGGTCATGAAGCTCGACGCGTCGCTGAGTAGAAATACAGCAGCTCCCCTGTACTCCCTCGGATCGCTCAACTTGCCGAGCATGTTCTGCGTCGGCCATTCCGTCTTCCGCTCCGGGTATTGCTTGAAGAGTTCCTCCACCATGGCGGTGACGATGTAGCCTGGTGAGAGTGTGTTGACCCGGATGCCATATTGGCCCCATTCGGAAGCCAGACTTCGCGCCAGCTGGACGACGCCGGCTTTCGAGGCATTGTATGCGGGACATATCAAGCCCTAGTAGATAGAGTTGAGCGTGGCCACCCAGACTTTGGTTGGATGAAAGAGCCAGTCAGGCAAGACGTACCCTGTTCGCAACACTCGCGCTCATACTCGCAATCAGCACAATGCTCCCGCCGTTGCCGAATTTGATCATTTGCCTCGCGACCGCCTGTGCGGTCATGAAGACGCCCGTGATGTTGATGTTGAACATCAAGTTGGCATCTATGGCGGTATATTCCAGCGCCGAAGTCTCTTGCTGAATGCCAGCAGCTGCAATGACGCCGTCAAGCCGTCCATGCCTCCTCCCAATGGTCTCGGCTAAGTGGTTCAGGTTGTCAACCTGACGGACGTCCATCTGACGGTAGTGCATTGCTGTCCCGAGCTCTTCTTTCGCGCGCTTCTGTATCCGGGTGAACTCTGCGGACTGCGACGGTCGTCAGCTGCTGGGCTTCGCGTCGGAACTCGGGGCGTTCGAGATGCCTACTGGCTCTGGCAGACAGTCAAGCGCATACACTGTGGTTGTGTCGACTTAGTTAACGCCCCACGGATAACATATCGTACTGCGATTTCGTTCTGGGGCCAACCGGCGGGCTCACCGATTGCGCCAGCTTCCAGTAAAGCTTCTGCCTGAGTCAAGCCTAAGCCTCTTGCGGCTCCTGAAACGATTATGACTTTTTTGGCGAGACTGAATTCAGGCAATCGATTCGAGATGCCCACGGATGACGTGGGCTTAGCATTTTTGGGGCGTTTCTCCAGTGCGGGATGTCCATTCGTCAGCAACGGCGATGGTCTTGGCGTCGTTGACGGTGCTGGAACTGTTGACGGTGCTGGAGTTGTTTGCGTTGTTGACGGTGTTGACGGTATTGGCGACACTGTCGATGTCGGTGGGGAGGCCGGTGCGGCATCATTACGAAGGGCAGAGCACGACCCCAGGTGCTGGGACGCAGCGAATCTCTGAGCTCTGCTTGCTTTTAGCCCTTCCCCTGGCGACAACAGGATGCGCAAGTCCTTCCTCATTGTTGGCAGTCGAACAAGTATAATTATACATCAGTCAGTCGCTACCTTACCTTATTGGTATGAATTTGCCCCGTTCCCTCAAAGTCCACCCGAGTAAGGTAAGGTTATACACTAGTACCGATCAAGTTAGCAAAAACTGGGGTAGCTTGATGAAACGTGGGGAGCCTTATCTAGACTAGCGTCGCTGTCTCCTGCGCAGAGCTGCTAAGTTGTAGTGATCAACCTCCTCTAGCTCAAAACAAATTTTCAGAATAACTTCATCAGAATCACATCAAATAAACTTAAAATCTAGTCAGTAACTCTTCTCATTGTGCTTTATAACTTAATATAAATCACAATGTTAAGACTTTCATAATCAGCAATAAGTGTGCAATTCTTCTTTTTATTAAAGCACATCACTCAATTAAAACATAAAGCAACTCAACTTCAAATCTTTGTGAACTTAAAGATTAAGAAAGATAAATTTAAGAAGATTCTTTAATGAATTTATATTGAATTTTTTGTTAAATCTATTTAAAATTTCATAAAAAGAGTTCTGAATAGACTGAGTATAGAGTCAGGTCAGGTCAGAAAAAAGTGCACTTAACCTGAACCTGCACTAGAATCTGAGTCAGATTAGGTCAGATTTATGTACAGATCAATCTTATCTACAATCTGTGTGAATACTCACATGCAGATAAGGCTAGCCATTATGAATAAGGTCAGAGCTAAAGCTCAAAAATGTGAAAGCTTATTGATATATTAGTTATAATAAATTACACCTTAACTAGCCATATAGGGATAAATTACACGGTCGCAAGATATATTACTGAATAAGTTATGAAAATCATGACTTTTCATGAAGGTGTGTGTTAGAAACACACATTAGTAAGCATGTGTATGTGCTTACTAAGCACATACACATGCTTACTAAGACTATATATAATCTGTAAAAAACCTATAACTCTATGCAGGTCAAGTCAGGTTAACCTGTATCTGACTTAGCTGAATAAAAGTTAGCTTAACTCAACTCAATACTTGAACTCAACTCTGATTCATGTAATCTATAGGCAACTCATGCACTCAGTCTAGTTCTGAATCAATTTAAAACAATTTAAATTATAACTAATCTGAAAGCTTTACAATAAATCATGAATATAGTATAACACAACATTACAATTATAAAGAATATTTTAAAGACTCTCATTAACAGAAACTCTGTATTACAATTTTTCATCATTATAAAATATAAATACACACACATTTAAGCTTAAATGATAGTAGATATACTATTATTCTTAATAATAATATTTTTTTCATCATCATTTAAAGAAAAAAGCATCATTACAGATCTTTTTATATTTAATAATTATAAAATTATCATTAAACTTACTGACACTGTTTTTATTAATTATTGATGCACTTTCTCATCAATTACACTATGTAACTGTGTCAACAGTCACATTCATGTCACTGCAGATTAAAACATCATTATTATTAAGATTGCAGCTATTAAGCAACTGAAGTTAAATAATCTGACAATGTATGCATTCACAGTGACTGAAAAAGAGTCATTGCAGAATAATATTAAATAAATTACATCTTTAAAAGCAGATAACAAGATAGTCATCATCATTTATGAAGTCATTGTGCACAGCATACTGATATAAAGCATTAAAATGAAAGATTAGTAGATTATAGTGACATGTATACAGACAGAAAATTATAAAATTGAAATTAAAAAAGATATTTTAATTAATTATGTAAGATGATTGTGCAGCTTAAAATGAGCAGCAAAGTTTATAATGATGAAATTTATGAATGCAGAGCACATCAATTTAACATTTTAAACTGAGTTAATTTGAGACTCTGAGTATAAGAAGACAGAGTTATATAATTAAGTTTGTTGCATTTAGAAATGCTTTAAATGTCATAAATATAGTTATATAAGTGCTTAATGCAGAGATACTTAGAAATGCAGTATATATATAGAGAGTTATAGATTTAAGAATTGTCTCTTTAAGAATCTAGAATTCAACATTAGAAAGTATGTAAGCTGTAGAGATTTACATAAAATATAGAACAATAAGTGTTTTGAGTTTTAGAAAGAAATAATGTGTATATAAATAATATATAACATTAAGCAGACTCAATGATGAGTATTAATTTAGATATTAATTATTAAATTTAAAGAAGTCACATTCTCAAAGACAGCTAACAGTAAAGTCAGCAAGATTGACATTAATAGTTATAGTAAAAGCATTAACAGTGACAACAGTGATAAAAGTGACAGCAGTGACAGTATTAATGAGAGTGTAACATTTACATTATATACAACAATGAGTAGTAGTTATAAAATCATCAGTAAATCTTATTCAACAATATTTAAGATTCTCATAAGAATTTTATCAATTCTGACATCAGCTCTGAAGACATTCATCAATAAAAATGAAAAGCAATCAATATCATTTATAAAAACAGCAATCACAGATACAAATTAAATCTCTTTAAGATTAGTGAATGAAAATAGATTTAAAAGAATCACAATTAGATCTTTAAAAATATGAAAGACAGATGCTGCAGTAAAAACAATAATGAATTATTAAAGCATTAAATTCTCTGAGTATCAGATAGATCTAAAGAGCAGTTAAACAATAGAAATTGAAAATGTCTTTAAGTAAAATTTAGTGAGCTTGCTGCTTATTAATTAAGATGATTTTACAATAAACATCATAAATATAGAGACAGCATTAACTTTAAAGATTACAATGACAATAAAGTAATGTTGATACACTTAAACTTCATTATCTTACAGTACAACACAATAAAGTTAAAAAACAAGATCATGATATCTTTACTTTAAGATTTCATCATATAAAACTATGATGTGCTGACTATTCAGAAGTCATAATACAATAAACATAACAATAATATTTATTATCTCTATAAAGATTAATTTTATCTAATCTATTCAGAACTTATAAAAAAAGAATTAACTTAAGTTTGCTTTTATATTAATTTATGACTGAACTGCACAGACTGAACAGTTCAGACATACAACAGAAATCTTATAATTTTAAAGATTTAATATATTGAATATAGTCAGTTTAAGTGTTTATGCATTCACAATATATACAGAAAAGCAGTTAAAAAGAATATTACAGTAACTTTAAAGTAACTGAATGATTTACTGAAGAATAATCATTAATAATATATTATAGTGAAAGACTTCAATCTGCATCATTTAACATAAGAAGATCTAAAGATAAAGAAGAATTCATAGATAAAGCAGTTAATATAAATAATAAATGAATGACAGCTCTCTCTGTTCTTATTGTAAAGCTTAATTATATAAAGATCTTAATAAATATATAACATTATAGATTTGATGCTAGACAGCTTAGACATTACTTAATAATTAATTAGTTATGAAATACAACAATAACATTATAACTTTAATTACTACTTTATTGTTACTCATCTTCTGCTGTCTACAGCAGAGATCACATTACAATTTTATTGACAGTAAAATAAAGTAGATATAAAGCTTTTATAACAGATTTTGACAGAACAGTTATCAATATTATTTCATAATTATAATGAACTTAACATAAAGCAATACATAACTGTCATTACAGAGACAATTTAGACTGCAGTGAAGACAATGATATTAATGTTAATTCTTAGTAAATAATTAAAATCAGAATTTGATCTAAAGACAAAAGAGATAATAAGAGAAGTAAACAGAATTTGTTGTTGTTGATAAAAAAAAGTAAAGCATATATATTTAAGAGATGTACTGCTGAGCTTATAATGAAAAAGAGAAGAAGCTGATAAAATTAATGAGAATAAGTTACAGAGAATAGATAAAGATGATTTTAAAGAATTTTTAAAAATTATAAAAACTGATGAAGTAAGTTAAAAATTGCAGAGCTGCAAATTAGACTTTTATTTCTGCTTTAAAATAAATGAAAAAGTTGAAACTTACAGAACTGCAAAATAAGACAAAGCTACTTTAAACAATCTTTTTTTCAATTTCTTCAGAGACAGATCTCAGCAACATTGCAGAATATAAGTATTTTAAGTTAATATTTATGTTTTCAATTATAAAGACTGAATTAACAGAGATTATAATGTGAACATTAGACAATAAGATATTAAAATTAAATAATATATTTATTGAAAGAAATGAATACTCATGCTATACTATGCTGTCTAGTGAAACCCTTAAACTATGTTGCCTATAGGCACATCTTGGTCAAGAGAGTTACAGAAGAAGTAGAAAGAATGTTGACTGCAGTTAATGTGAGTAGAGTCTTCACTTAGTCTCTGACACTAGTTCTACTTTGCTTCATAGAAGCAGCTAGAACACTGCTTCTCAACAATATTAAATTAAGTTCTACATTAAATACTACTGCAACTACTTTTACTGCTACTTTCACTGTACAACTTGTGTCTAAACAGCAGAAGATATCTAAAGATTTTTAAACACTTTATTACAGTAATGTTGCAGAAGCTTAATAAAGAAGATTATTAACAGTTTAAGATATATTAATTAATAATATTTCTAAACATTATAAGCAAGATTCTAAAGTTCATAATGACATACAAAATAAGCTATATGACAGAAATCTATTAACTGCTATTTAAAACACTGTTAAGAAATCAAAAGATTATGTTTATAAAGCAGATAATTTACACACTGCTGAAGCAGATTCACAAAGCATAAAAGTTAAGCACATTAATTACATTACTATTAATGCTGAATGTATCAGAAGTCTTTAACAATATCTTTTACAAAAGATTACTTTATAATCTTTAAAAATATTATTTATCACTAAAGATAATAAATTGAATAAAAGACTTTCTGAGAAAAAGAACATCAATAATAAAGCTGTTAGAATATGAATTAAAAAGCTTTATCATTTATATAGATATACTTTAAAGCTTATCATTGTTATTCATTCTATATCTATTTTACAATGTTGACATGCTGAATCTAGTCAATGATTTACAGCTTTGAGTCACAGCAGTGAATTGAATTGATAATGTAAACATTATGATGACAGAAAAGTTAGCAGAAAAGAACTATACTGCTTTGTATATAGTGCACAGCTGTACAGAGCAATAAGTTTAAAGATATGTCTCTGTCTTTATCTTAGTTAAGTATAAGTTTATTTACTTTATAAATTGCTTCACAAAACATAACATAACAGTGAAGCTGACTTTAAACATATATACAGTATAGACATCACTGATATGCAGAGTGCTGAGAGTTATTTTAAATTTATATTTAAAATGAAATGCATATATACAATATATTTAGACTTAAGTCACAACAAGTCTCAGAGATTTAGTGACATTAATAGACTTTATATAAAGTTAAGCTTAAAAATTTACAAAAACTTTATATAATAATGATGCTGCTGCAAATTCTGTACTGCTACTTAGTCTGATACAGCTTAAACAGTGAGCACAGAATAATTATATAATAGAAATGAATTTTTTAGAAATTGACAGTTATATAGTGATGAGTAGAAGTCATTATAATGAGAATTTTCTGCATAACAGCAAGCTCAGCACTAAACATAAAATTCTTTCTTTTTCTGATGAAATAGCAGTTAAAAAAGACACTAAAAAAGTTTATACTTTACATTGTCACTGTATTAATCTACATTTTAATGAAGAAAATCAGATCTAATTTTATAAAGAAACTTTACTGAAAGAGTTCACTGAAATATTTGTAACTTCATTATAAAGTGTAGATACAACTCTCATTAAAAGTTAACTTGAAATTCAGAACACTCTATATTGTATTATTATAATAAAATGACTTAACTATTTACATAAATAACAATGCAGATGAAGCTGTCTGTAAATATAATATTAATAAACTCTGTTAGAATTAAAAGATGTTGAATATTTATATAAATGACAGTGACATTGAGAATCAGATAAGTGCAGTAACAATGACATCAGAAAGAGATTTAAAATGTATAATATATATAAATATAAATGAGACATTCACAGTATATATAATGAAGCTACAGAATCTGATCATGATAATAAATATAATAAATATAATAAAAATGATGAAACTGAAGCTCTGAGCAGTGAACATATACATAAATAATTAAGTAGCAATTTAATCAATTATTAAATTAAATATACAGTCAGATCAGTACTTACTGCAGTGTATAATGAAGAAAGTAAATAATTTATAAAGTTAAAAGATTCAGATACAGATCTGATGAATACTGATGCACATAAAGATATCAGAAAATGAAAAAATAAATAAAGTGATTAAGACAGCAGCTTAGATCAGAGATTTATACATTGAGAAAGAATAAATTATAAAGATTTAACATTTAATTGCTATCTATAAGATAAAACTTCATCAGTAAGTAGCAAAAGAATGAGTTAATGATTGAAAGAATGAAACAGTGAGATGAATTACATTTAGCATGAAGTAACAGTTAGACAGAAAAGTATTAAATAAATATATAGAACTTTGCTGATTCATAAGCTTTCTTATTATTTAGTTATGTACAGAGAAGATTAATATAACTTATTATCTTTATATTATAGATTAAGCAGACTCTTCATAATATTTATATAATTTAAGCATTTAAATTATTCATTATGTGCTAATGAAATGTTTATGAATTCAGAATTTAAGAAAGAAATTACTGAGATGAATTAACAATATAAATGTTAAAAGGTGGCACCACTCTAATAGCATAGCTATTGTGAGTTATATATCTAACACTCCCCCTAACCTGCGATCGGCCCGCAACTGACCCGCAGGTGTAAAGGGTGCACACAGACAGTGGTTCAAACTCATGACCTTTTGGACTTACTCTCTCACCATGGACTTGAACCACTGGCAGAGGTGGCCTAGGCGCCACTTTACGCAAGTTATCATGCACTAACCTGGGCTCATAACCTGTTAAAAGGTGGCACCACTCTAATAGCATAGCTATTGTGAGTTATATATCTAACAATAAAGAAGATTTTATAAGATTCAGTATTAGTTAAAGTAATCATTATATTTATATTATAAAGCAATCTTCTGAGACAATTTCAGACTGTAAAAAAGACATTAAAAGATTTAATATTTTTAGATGCAGTCTGAAATAGAAAATTCAACAATTACATACTTTAAACTGTAGAAAAGACAATTAATTGTTTACAGTAATGTTTATTTTTTATTGATGACAGTTAAAGAGAAATATTAGCATTAAATTATAAAAAAAGAAGATTAACAAGCATCAGAATTAAGAGAAACATGAGAAGCTATAGAAGACAAAGTTGAAATGTGTATTAATTAGTTAGTTCATAGAATGACAGTGATGATGACAGCAAGATGATAATGAGGGTGAGATCAGTATGCATTAGTTGCTTGTAGTTATGCAGTGTATGGCAGCCTAGGCAGCCTCAGTCACCTATGAATCAATCAATCAATCAATCAATCAATCATGCTAAGTTGTAGTTACTTACCTTACCTACAAATGAGGGTGAGGAAATTTAATGAGTCTCTCTTTCAGAGGCTTGACCTGTTGTTCCTTCATTTTTCGTCTCTCCTCTATGCTCGGCAATCTTCCACATGCCGTGCCGGAAAATGCTGGACGTGCAACTATAGAGAGATTGTTTGACTAGCCTTGTGCTGCTTTGGAAGACACGACTCCTGAGACCGGCTTGGCACTTTGGGGTACTCTTCATAGAGCCAAAGTGTCCATCGTCCAGTCCAGAGCTCGATTTGACCTCGAACATAAGCATCATGACTCGGCAGGAGGTGGCCGAGAAAGCTCAAAGAGGTTGAGACGACAGCATTGCTCAAGTTTGATCACCAGTTCCCCCTGTGCCGTTGATGCTTTCGTGAGATGTTACGGCAATACTGAAGGCGATTCTCGCCCCCGGAGAAGTGAGCAATACAGAGAGCCCCGGGGAGGACTTACTACCTCGATTACTTCGAGGACGTTGACTAGCACAGAAGTCATCAACACCTCTAGGAAGAGCTGGTCTGGCACTGTGTGTAGTCCGGTGGTAGGGTGTGGTAAAAGATACTACGCAGGTCAATCCCGTTACCGGACTTCTTTCTCAGCGTGCCCTTGCTCTATGTTGCAATGAAAGGTCTCTACCTCGGGTTTGTCGATTGGTGGGATCGAGTCGCAGACGAGGATGCACACACTCTCAAAGCCTTGTGGAATGCTGATATCCGCACTTATCGAAAAACAGATGCATCTTGGAACCTCAGGTAGCCTATATGATGTTCCATACCAACAATCCTTTCAACCGCGGGTATCACATCTGGGGAAGCTCCAGGGGTGCGGGTGCACTCCTTAGATTACGTGGCAGATGCCCGGGTATCAGTACAGATATAGGGGTAAGCGACGTCAAAGTCGTTGTGATCATGGTGGCATACCGGTAGAAGGATAGCATTCGCAGCCCTGCTCCTAATGGTGGCGTGCATAGTCTTCATCCTATCAATCAAAGCTATTGTATATGAACGATGAAGCCATGGCTTGTGGAGACGTTGTCCACCACGACATGAAGAGTTGTGGAAATTCACGACGAAGAAAGAGGAGTATGGAAGAAAGCATGCCAAAATCAATTTGGGACAACATAGCGCTGGTTTTGGTGAGGACGGCGAGCCCGTTGTTGTTCTCGGTGCTACGTGGTGTCGTCTATGACTCTGACCCAAGCTTTGAAGATGTAAGGAGTAGAGTCTGCGACCTATACAGCAGCTTGATTCAGTAACAGCTTATGATAGACTTGCAGGAAATTCGTAAGCTACCCCGTCTACCGTACTTGGAGGTGATACAACAATGCATGCAAGTGCTTTTAAAGCTGTCAGGGTGGACGGGAAACGGTTATACTTTGTAGATCTTCAGATCTTCAGATCTTCAGATCTGCTCAGATACGAACCTTGATTCCCGATTTCCCGCCCGGTGCAGCAGCTAACGTTCCCGGAATCTTCTTGATCTCCTTACCTCGAGAACCCGTTCCGCCTGTTGTCGTCCTTTGTTGGCCTACCTGTAGCGGTTGATACTGTAGGTAATATTGATCTCCCCAAAAAAAGATCGAGAACAGTACGTAAGGTCCACTGCCTTTATGTAGGTACCGGGATCGTCAGGTACCGAAACGTCATCGGCAACATAACCGGAATAAGAGCCACGTATTTCCACTCCGCCACTCCAACACATATTTATCAAGATACAACAGCTCGAAACCAAAGTCAGTCATTTCCGACCACATATGCCTAAGGTATCTAAGTCATCATGTATTTGACCCAATACACCTCGACGGCTCTTACTTTCTTCGCTTTCTTGGTACCATGTCAAGGTAAGCACGTGAGAACGTCTGGGAGAAGGTGAAGTCAGGACGCTGTGATTGACCTCCCGAAAACAGGGTCATCAATACTCGCCCGGGATGTGTCGTATGAGACTGATGCTGCTTTGGCGCTGGCGGCAGTCCGAAGAGGTCTCCCCAACGCCCCGAATGGTTACACACCACAGGCTGGCGACTGCCCTTCGAACAGACCGGTCATACGGAGTGCGTCAAGCATATCACCAAACGAGACGTCATGGCTGTACACCCGACGCAACAATACTGTAGGTGCGATGCGGGATCTCTTGGGCAGGTTGAATATCAGCAATTTCGACGCGCAGACCTACATCAACAACAATGCCAAGAACGCTACCGCTCTGCCGAACATCGGAGTCGCTATATCTGGAGGAGGTTATAGAGCACTGATGAACGCGGCCGGTGCTGTGGCCGCGTTCGACGACCGGACGAACAACTCGACCTCGTCCGGCCACCTTGGCGGACTCCTACAGGCGACGACCTACCTTACAGGCCTCAGTGGTGGATCGTGGCTTGTTGGGTCCTTGTTCACAAACAACTTTACAACAGTGCCAGCGTTGTTGGATGACAACACTAGCACAGTCTGGGAGTTTGGAGACTCCATCTTCACAGGTCCGGCCGAACATGGAATACAGACTCTAAGTAAGGTTGAATACTTCAACCACATATACGATCAAGTAAAAGCCAAAGCCAATGCAGGGTTCAACACGTCGATAACGGATTATTGGTGAGACTCTCGACCGTTCTGTTTCGTTAGAAGGCACCTAACATCTCACAGGGGCCGCGCCCTGTCTTTCCAACTCATCAACGCTACAGAAGGAGGACCCGCGTACACCTGGTCTTCGATCGCGTTGCAGCCTGATTTTACGAACGGAAACTGGCCTATGCCAATCCTGGTCGCAGACGGACGTGCACCAGGCGAAAAAGTCATCTCGGGGAACGCGACCGTATATGAGTTCAACCCGTGGGAATTCGGGACTTGGGATCCCACCACGTACGGCTTCGTACCAACCGAGTATCTTGGCTCAAATTTCTCGGATGGAGTCCTCCCAAACAACGAAAAGTGCGTGCGTGGTTTTGATAACGCCGGATACGTGATGGGAACGTCATCGACCTTGTTCAACCAATTCCTCCTGCGGCTCAACGGTACTACAAGCGTACCCACCCTCCTCAAAGACGTCATCGCCAAATTCCTCGGCGCAGTCTCCAACGACAACGACGACATCGCCACCTACACCCCGAACCCCTTCTACCACTACCACAACGCAACGAGTAAAACCGCGGAAACACGCTCGCTCTTCCTCGTCGACGGCGGCGAGGACCTGCAAAACATCCCCCTGCACCCGCTCATCCAACCGGACCGCGCCGTCGACGTCATCTTCGCCATCGACTCCTCCGCCGACACCAAATACGGCTGGCCCAACGGCACCAGCCTCGTCGCCACCTACGAGCGCAGCATCAACTCCTCCGGCATCCAGAACGGCACCACCTTCCCCCACATCCCGGACACCAACACCTTCGTCAACCTCGGCCTCAACACCCGCCCCACCTTCTTCGGCTGCGACGCCGCCAACATGTCCGGCCCCGCCCCGCTGATCGTCTACATCCCCAACGCCCCCTACGTCTACAACTCCAACGTCTCCACTTTTGATCCCTCCTACAACAACTCGGAGCGCAACGCCATCGTGCAGAACGGCTACGACGTCGCCACCCGGGCCAACGCCACCGTCGACGCCATGTGGCCTACTTGCGTCGGCTGCGCCATCCTGAGCCGCAGTCTGGATCGCACTCATGCGACCGTCCCCGACGTGTGTCACCAGTGCTTCCAGATGTATTGCTGGGCGGGCAACCTCAACAGCACGGCGCCGGTGGAGTATCAGCCCAAGATTTCATTAACGCCAATCAATGTTCAGAGCGGGGCTGGTCGGGTGGAGTTTGGTGAGGGTTTGGGGCTCGTGGTTGGGGTGTTGGGAATAATATCGGTGCTTTTGCTTTGATGATTTTAAAGGATTCTACTAGATATTTTTCCATAGTTCAACTTTACTGTACATAGCCTTGGCCGTTGAGATCTGGGCCAGAAAGCTGGATCGGGTGTGCCATCTCTGCAAATATACATACACGGACGGAGAAGCGTCCTTACGGTATAGATCGAAAGTGCACTTGTCCGCGTTTCAACGAGAAAAAGAACCAAGAAGCCAAAGAACGGCCCTTCCAATCTGCCATCCCCAATCACCTAAGCCGCCCCCCCACCACCGAACCCCTCCCGGCGATAATACCCCGCAACCAAAAACGCCAACTCAAGCGCCTGCTTCTCATTCAGCCTCGGATCGCAATACGACAAATAATTCCCGCCCAAATCCTCCTCCGTCAACCCCTCACTCCCCCCCACACACTCCGTCACCGGCGCCCCCGTCAACTCCAAATGGACCCCGCCCAAAAACGACCCTTCCTCCCTATGAATCCTCAACGCAGCGCCCACCTCGTCCAAGATATCCGCAAAACGGCGCGTCTTAACCCCGGCAGGCGTCGTGCGCGTGTTGCCGTGCATGGGGTCGCACTGCCAGACGACGACGTGCCCGCTGCGGCGCACGGCGGCGATGTGCGCGGGGAGCAGGGCGGCGATGCGCGCGGCGCCGTAGCGCGTGATGAGCGTTACTTTGCCCGGCTCGTGGTGCGGGTCGAGGGTGGCGAGGAGGGCGAGTAGGTCGGTCGGGGTGAGGGTGGGGCCGACTTTGATCCCGATGGGGTTGGTAAGGCCGCGGAAGTATTCGACGTGTGCGCCGTCGAGTTGGCGCGTGCGGTCGCCGATCCAGAGGAAGTGCGCGGAGGTGTTGTACCAGCCTGCGTCGGCGGCGGGGACGGGGGCGGGGTGGGGGTTGCTGGGGAGGTCGGTGCGGGCTGCGGCGGGGGGGTGTGGCATGTACCGGGTGAGGCTTTGCTCGTAGTTGAGGAGCAGGCCCTCGTGGCTGGTGTAGAGGTCGACGGTTTCGAGGGCGTTGGATGAGGTGTCGGCGCCGACGGTGCGCATGAAGGTCAGGCTTTCGGTGATGCTCTCGACGATGTGCTGGTATTTGGCTTTGATTTCGTCCGATTGGACGTGGCCAAGGTTCCAGTTCATGGGCGAGTGCAGGTCCGCGATGCCGGAGGCGAGTGCCGCACGGAGGTAGTTGAGGGTCGCGGCGGAGTGGAAGTAGGCTGATACGAGCCGAGACGGATCGGGCTGGCGTTCCTCCAGGGCGTAGCCGTTTAGTATGTCGCCGCGGAAGGAGGGTACTTCTTTGCCGTCTACCGTTTCGGTGGGACTGGATCTTGGTCTGAGCCGGTCAGTACATACGGAACGAGCTTCGATAGGGTATCAGGATTTACTTTGCGAATTGACCGGCCATCCGTGCTATTCGAACTACCGGTTTCTTGATACCTAGTGGTGTTGTTGGCATGGCATTCTAGGCAAAATACCCAAGAGAAAGAGGGCAAAGACGAACCCCAAATTAACACCAAACTCATCTGCAGAAGAAGCTTGATCTTCGACTCTATTGAATCTTCCTCACAATAATCGAATAGCTCCGCACAATCACCTGGAGGGCATTAGCCTCTTCGTAGTCATCGTCGGCGGTGAAACGCACCGCCCTGTAACAAAAAAGCTTTGCCCAACGCCACGTCTCTCAAGCTCCTTTTCAGTTTTTGTATCTGTCGCAAATCAGTCTCTCAAGCCTCGGATTCCCGAAGATGAGGTGCTAACCTCCGTAGGCGTCACGAGTGGGGGTAATCTCTCCAGCTTCTCCAAAGCTTTCTCAACCGCCGCTCGGTCGTCGTACACAACATCTTGTTTGATCGGTTTCGTGGTCCACGCTGAGCCAACGTCAGTGGTATTTCTCTCCAAGTTTCTACTACACCATGACACCAACATGACGGAGTCCAGGTGCTTGATGTTGTGTGCCTTGGCCTTCCGTCGACCAGGACCGACTCGGCGGCCGCTTTGGCGCCATTGCTAAGCTTGTGTGACCGAAGAGGAGTTTCAGCCATATCGGAAGCTCAGTATAGATCAGGAGGCGAGAGAAAGGTGTATTCGGGCAAGTCACCGAGGTAGATGTTGCAGGAGATAAACAGTTCCACCTTTTCAGAGGAAGAGCGCAATCATGAAATCTCTGCGTACTGGCGAGTCCGGATTGTAGAACAACGATTGCGAGTCTTCCACATGCAAGTCAAAAGCGTGGAAAACAGTGAATGTAAGAATAGTCACAGCAAGTTGATACAAATACTCGAACAGGGGTAGGAACTACAGAGAGGAAAATTATGAATTCAATTCCGCGAGTGCAGCTTATTCTGATGTGATGTCGGTCAGTAAACTCAAGACCAAGGACACTTCGTAGCCAGTTCTTCTGATCGAACAATCATATAGATGTTGATCTGGTAGAAATCACAATTCCCAGGTGTTAATTCTCAGGTACACGTAGGGTTCGAGATCGCCGCAGCTAGCCGAGACCCATACTCACCCCTGATTGGCCAAACACAGACTACCTTACTCGCCGCAGAATCATCGAGTCCCAGTCTTGCCCAACCCCCCGCAACATCAAAGCGCACATCAAACCCCCAGAGAAAACTCACCTTGCTCTCAATCCGTTCCCTCCTCTCCATCATCATTCACCCCCTAAAATGGCCGAAGAACGCCAACCTCCGACCATCCACGAAGGCGCCGACCCCGAAGACGACGCCCCCGTCGCGCTCAAATCCGCCGAAGACCGCAAGACCGCCGCGGCGCTCTCATCCCTCGACAAGCGCGACGACGACGACACCGATGGGGCGAGGGGCGCGAAATCGCAATTAGACCAGGAGGCGCTGGGGAAGGCGATGAGTCGGCTGGAGGTTGGGGGCACGAAGAGCGGGGAGAAGGGGGCG
>JAABUJ010003829.1_pt1 | contig 16442 bp, 16 predicted proteins | sample 5559131 | NCBI WGS metagenome assembly JAABUJ01 (sample SAMN10711875, study PRJNA513366) | rock metagenome | isolation source: Antarctica rocks | place: Antarctica: Victoria Land, Mt New Zealand nord | collected 2016-01-07 | reverse complement strand
CCGGTCAGTGTCTCTTCATTGCAATCGCCTTCGAGCAACGCCGACTTTCTCCTCAAGCGGTGCTGGCGCCTGCAAGACTGCCCTTCTTGCTTAGAAACCACTGATCCTTGCAGCTGGTGTGCCATCGTATGTTGAGCTCCTCGTCCTAATCTCGGATCTCAAACAGGTAATCTTGATAGGCTCTTGATCGCTTACCATAGCCAATGACTTCCGCCGCAGTCTTCCTCATGCATCGCGAACGACTGGCCGATCCCTATCCTAGCACCCATTGGAAGGCCTGGTATATGTCCACTTTCGGGCGAACGATGGGAACTTCGTGCCAAAGGTACTGGCTGCGAGATATCAACCTTGACGTTCCTGACGGTTATCGTTGCGGTGCTGTCGACCGCAGCGCTTGGACTTCTCATCTGGGCTACATTAAGTCTTTTGAGGCGGCTGAGACGAGTATGGAAGGCAAGAAAGTCATACACAGAGCGGCTGAAGCACGACTTGAGGAGCAAATGGGATGCTACGCGTTTCTGGTACTCCTCGAAACCCAAACGTTTAGCTGAAGGTGCAGAGGTCCAGGCCATGGGAGAACAGACGAGGCTACTAGCTTGACAGTGGATGCATTGAGGAACGATGATCTCGCAGACAAGCTCTAGATCATGCAGCTGTTCTATGCTATGAGTTCCCTTTCAACACCTTGTTCGGCATCTACTCCACTGTCAACAGCTTACCCTGCTCCGCGATGAACCTTCCAAACTTCCTGCGCCTACGGAAAGGCCAATCTAGAATGCCCTCAACGCTGGTATCGACGCGCATTATATCCAGGCAAACATATGACAGCTAAGCCATATCTACCCCTGACGGCAGATGGAAGGTGGGATCCAGGACATGTACGGAATGGGCTATGGGTTGGACTTACAGCATTCCCCAAATACCATTGACTGCGCACGCGTCATGGTCCTCACCCAGGAGACCTGCCAAGATCCAGAGCAATTGCAACAATGCTGGTATGATTGGTATGAATTAAGCTACTCGTGCCCTTGTCTCTGCGATTTGGTTTATTGGCAGTTGGCATCTCCGAATTCAACGCCTGGTTGCTAAGCACTGTATGTCTTCACGAGCCCAATCCTATTCAGTCGCATTACTAGCCATTGGGGTCATCAGAGAATATTAGTTCGCGGAGCCTAAATTTCGGAACCTACGGAAGGAGGGAGGCCAGGCTTGGATTTGATGATCACATTCATCATTGACTTTGAGGTGATTTTGGGCTCAACGCATGCTCTAGTTGTGATTGATTGGGGACATATAGCGACTGCGAGTGGAGTGCCCCGAGACGCGGAATTTGCGGCCTCGGTCGTTAAACAGTGCCGTACCAGAATACGCGACACGGCGAAGTGAACATGAGCATCAGCTGCTTTGGTGGTGTTGTCGTGGTTGATGCACCAAATGTAATAGGGTCGCTGATGGGCGGAAACATCTCGTTGCTTGCATCAGCGTCTCCCGCAAGCTGGGACATAACATGGTATGGTAGTCTACTATATCGTACGAGCAGAACTTGATTGCCGAGCTAGACACTGGTAGTACTGCACTGACCTTTGGCGGCTTTGCGAAGATGCCGGTAGCGCTAATTCGCAGTCATGATAGTCCTTGAGTTATACTAGGGTGCCGCATGTAAAAGGTCATTGTTCAATAGTGGCGAGCAATCTAGGCACGTACGACCCATCGGCCGCGATTGACTAAACAACTTCTTGTGATAGTATGTACTATTTCAATTCTCAAGCTATTCCTCGAAGTTAATCGATACTCGCCTGCCATTCCAGAGATCTGACGATTCTTCGAGCCCCCTAGGGTCTTAGATCATCAGGTATACCACTGCTGCTCGGGCCTCTGCGGTTGTCTCAAAGGTGAGATGCCACACGTCACCATTGTCGACATGCACAATGACCTTTTCCGCAGCTCGGTTATGGTTTAACGATGTCACGTTCTGCTTAGTGAGCATCCTCCACCACACCATTATATCGTGGTCCCACTCCTCAAGGATGAACTTGTTGCGCTTTATGCGGAAATGAGGCTGATCTGGGTTTTCTAAGGAGCCATCGGGATTGTTGATCTGAACCTTGAGCTGTGGGTACCAAGCCGACAAGGGTAGTGTTCTCTGTGAGATGGTGTAAGTAAACGAACGACTGGGATCTAAACAACCCACCTGACATCCTGATCTACCAGAACATTGCTCGCCACAATGGTTCTCAGTCAATGCTTCAAGTCGCTGCTCGATGGCCTCATCGAGCGTAGTAGTAGCTCCGAGAGGACCCTCTTTAAGCTTCGTCAAGCGCTCGAGGACGTCAAATTGGTGCTCGTCAGTACCAATCGGACCCCGAGTCATCAGACGATCGATCTTCCGATCCAGGAAAAGCCACAGCTTGCGGAATTGGAACTCGTTATGGCGTAGGCGCTCCAAGAGTGGACACCATTCCTCGATGTCGTCCAGAATGCCAGTAATCGTAACCTGGTCGATTGGCGATAGAAAAAGGAAGGAGCTGCCACTACTCGATGTTGACGATTCACGACGGCGACAGGAGGGATCTGAGGCGGCCATTGTATAGTCGACCAATTCTCAATTCCTTTGTCGCAATCCCGATAAGATAACTTTGATAGACAGAGTGTCAGAATTGAAGCGTGGTTGGTGACACGTGATGATATGAGCTGCCTAGGAGTGTTGTCCTGGATACAAGACGACTCATAAAGAAGAAGAAAGAGAGGCTTAGCTGTGAACTCCAGCTAGATATACGTAGGCTCCAGGTCGGTCCGGGTACCTAGCTACACTACAGTCAACACCACCCCACCACCCATAAGTATCGAAGTGTTGAAAGGCAGTCCGGGTAGCTGTGCATCCGGGATTCGGTCAGAATTCATGCTAGGACCGTGACAGGAAGTGAGAATGAAAACCACTACAGGTAGGTCTGTCTTTGTAACGCTTCTGTCGCACAACACTTGTGGGAGATTTAATTTTTTCGCACTATACTACTAACGTAACTCTACAAGTGGCTTAGATACTCGACAACACAGATACAGAAAGACATTTTCCCGAACGAAGCGGATTCGCGATGAGACTGGCATGCTATTGATGGGTCCAGTGGAGGTATCAAAGGAGTGCATGCATCGTTCCGACATCATCTGTCTTGGATCACAGGCCTGTTTTATGTACCTACGTACAATTAAACATTGAGTAAACGGCTTATTGACCCCAGCTAAGATATCCAACATTACCAAAGATCTGAGTACACTCAAGTAGACGAGAACGACAAAAGAATCTATATTATCAACAGTAACTAATGCCAAACAGCAAACGCAGCTATCAACCAAGTGACACGAAGACATTGTGCAGATCAGACAAATTAACACCCTCGCTCAATTCAGCACTCCTGTCGAGTCATCTCCGCGGCTGCCTCTGACCAATCCTTTTTTCTTGACCAGCTTTTCGAACCGTGGCCGAGGCAAGGCATTGGTAAATATATCTGCAAGGTTGTCCTTGCTACCCACTCTGGTAGTTTTGATGTCGATTTTAGACTCTAAAAATTCTGCGGAGTGATCTAAAATTGCAGAAAGTTGCTCTCGGAGTCACGGGGTGCGGAAACGAACACGACGGTTCTCTTGATCTTATCTTTCTTGTCGTCTAGCTCTGCAGTTGCCGCATGCGCGTCGGTGTTGATGAATCATATGTGTCAACTCGCTACAGACAATAGAAGTAATTGATCCTTCAAGATATGGCGATTCCATTGACCTTAACGATGCTGGCTCATTCCCGCACCGATATCCCCCCAACATAGCCCTCCAAATGTATAATATTTCGACCCTAAAAAGGCCCAGGCTTCTTCAGCTCCGCATCCTTACGCTCCATGATGATACGCCACACAGTGGCAGAAATTTTCTCCTTATGGACTCGCGGCCAGATCTCCCAACCTTTTGTCTTTTCTAGCAGCTTGCAGGTTCGGTAAGCGTCGTTGAGGTGCGTTTTCATGTATTCGTTCGTGATGGCGTCGAATGTAGCCTGGGCATAAATTTCTGCTTACACACTGTAGTATACTGCTGCAAAAAACTTACAGCGCTAGGGTAGGGAGTGACTGATTCTCAATAGAAGTGCCCGTCTTGTACTGAATCGCTCGCAACCAAGTGAGACACGGGTAGAGAGGAGAGCCTTGAATATCGTAGGTAAGCACAAACTCCAATGGTAAAGCCCATATCCGCTAGTGCGCCATTGCGCAGTCAGTTCTACTATGTGAGATGGCTTTCTCTGCGATGAAGCTATGACTTCTTGTCAGAGATCCCAGTATGCCTTGGCAAGGCTACCAGCTGCATCCAAGTAACTCGGACCGCTCCTAGGGTCCATCTTCTCCAGTATAGATTTTTCGTCGCTAAGAGATCGATCTCAGCCACAACTCAAGTTGGAAAAGAGGGGCTTTGCCAAACTTACGCGAATACAGTCCGCCCATCTTCAATCTTCAAGTCTCTACCCATGAGCTAGGCCACGTCATCCGTAAATCTCATATTTTATTTGTAAAGTAATGCTTTCTCACAGTGATCCCGAAGGGTTGTTCTTGAGCCTCATTACCGTGTATACAGCCGTGGGATATTACCCCTTTATTTTGGCAGTTTATTTATCTGGCGCTTGCTGAGAGGAGTCATGTCCTTAGAGAATCTGCTTAGCGGCTAGATGTAGCCTGGATCGAGTGCCAAGTTCCAGCGACAGAGATAGGCCCAGAGGTTGCTGTGCTACCTCTGCGGCTAACGTCCAATGAAGACGTACATTTCCCCATTGCAGCCCAACATCATATGGCTTCTGCAACATCAAAGTTTTTGAGAGCTGCATCGTTCTTCGATCAAGTCTCTGTGCTCACACGAGCTCACGGTGGAGGGAATTGGTTCTCAAGCCCGCTGTGTCACAATGTCCGCTCACAGCATTTTCCCAAATATATCGTGAAGCGTGAAATGACGCATGCCACACATTATTCTCTCGACGTTCTCTCATTATATCGAAGTGGGTTTCCTCAGCTTCTTGAGAGCTTTTTCCAGTGAAGGGACATGTCTCTACGACAAGGCAGTGTTCCAGGTACACAACGTTGATCGATCCGTTCTTAATGACCATGTAAGAAGTTGCGAGCTCCGCGTGCTTTAAAATGGCATTGTCTCTGTGCTGCCCGAACGTGCGACACAGCGATATAGGCTAAAGCAGGTCTCGACTCTGTGCATGGTTCGCCCAAGAGCTGTAGAGACTCAGAAGTACCCTGTATTGCCGTTATCTCTGTAAGCCTTCTGAGGAGGTATTATTTCGAGAGGTCATATCGATCAAGACGACAAGCGATTTTGGAGTCTGACGTTGCTGGTTGCCGACTGATTCCTCGTCGTCCACAGGGTTCTTAGCATCGCCGGAGTCTGCTGGGATTGCATCTGAGAACATATTCTCGTCTCCCGAATTATTGCTGTCATCACAGCGTTTCTCAATACGCGACTTAATGTTTCCATACCTAGAGGCTTCTTCTCCTTTCGCCGCTTTATCTGGTATGTATTTTCAGAGCCATCTCAACTATTTTCAACCCCGCCAGCAGTCTTTCGCTTGCTACGAGCCTTGTTGCTTGATCTGGAAATTAGCTTGGCGCTGTCCATTCCTGCGTTGTTGGTACTAGGCTCAGTGCCACTTGTACAGCATGGAATGCCAGCAAGATTTCCCACATTGATCTGGCCAAAACGCTGATAGAGCTTGCAGACCACTTTCCTGCCTGTGGTTCTCGGAGACGGGCGCATCTTTGAAGATAACATAGAACGCAGCACAAACGAAGAAATCTTCGCAATCAATATCATTGATTTGTCTTGAGACAGATGACACTCTGAGGCTTCACATGCGAGAATCTGACTGTAGGGTTTATGTGGCGTTTCCCGTAACTCGTTATTCTAGAGATGGTAGAGCTTTCAGCAATGAAAGAGAAACGTAGTAGCCCAGTGTGCAACCTTGAGTGTTGCAGCACGTTATGGTCCAATGTCGCAATTTCGAATTAGATAAAGATACCTAAACTGTCTTGATCTGTAATTTCAGCTCTTTTAGAAAGCGAATTTTTCAGACATCACTCGCGAAAGAGAAATCCAAGAACATAGTAATTTAGGCTCTTGAAGGTATTGAGAAGACGACGGACATCTTGTACTTCAAGTTGGGTTAGAGCGAGGGGGTTGGAAGAACTAGGAGAGCCACACAGGATGGACCATTCCGGCGCTGTGCTTTGATAAAAATGGTATGATTGGACAATAATTCGCTTCAATTATAGTGGTAGAATACTGCTTGCATGTAAATTTGTAGGAGCCTGCCGTCCAGTCCTTTGAAAGCTAAATCTGCACCGAGACGAAGTTCTCCTTGCCTGTCTGGACTAAGAAAACTTACCGTCGACCCAATGACAAGTTGTCAGTTGAGGATGAGGAGCCCACAGTATCACTGCTTGCCGATGACGCAGCTGTGGAATTCGCGTTGTTCTTTTCTGATGATGATATCGAGGGAACAGATCCAACTGGGTAGACATACCAGTGGGAGACACTCTTTTCTAAAAAGGTTTATTAAGTTTTGGAGCTACCGGGATTTCTCTCGATTCGACGGAACTCGAGTAAGTCTTCTAAAGGCGTCGATGACTCTCGAATGATGTAAGTACCGATGAAGGCATGGTATAGGCAGAGACTGAGCTCACCTTTGGACTTGTCCAGTCTGCGTGTGTGTTCCGGCAGCAATGGTGGAATAACCCACTAATTATAGAAAAGGATGTTTTTCTTATGTCTGAGGCCTGTCATTTATGGGGTTCTCCGCGAAAGATTTTAGTTGGAAAAGGGTAGAGATCTTAGTGTTATCGGCTCTTCACTGAATTCGATACGGCGCCTACAGTGGGGTAGCCAGAGTGCCAGACAACAGAAAACCACAGAGAGAAAAGCCACTGCGTAGAAACCGAGAGCCACGAACGTAAGCAGCAACGCTATTAAAGTGAGCCGGTATCTGTAATAGTGCCTGAAGGTGTGACTGCATCTACCATAGCACTTACGACCGCACATCGTAAGCATGATGGTAAATATTAGATAGCCAAAAGTGGCATCGTGGCTAGAAAGCAGTGCAGATAACCCAGTTCCTCAAACGCCAAGTTCAATCAAACCAAGAAGGCCAATGGATTCGAGCCCCAAACTAACATTCTGTCAGCATTTACATTCTCAGTTCGGTTGCCTCGTGCAAACCTTTAATCGCCCAAGCGAAGGCGTTTCCCAGTAGGAAGAGGCTGGACTTCGGTTTCATCACGACTCCGTTTGTTCTTTCTCTTGCTACCGGCCACAGGCACACGGACAACGCTGATACCATCATGATTGGCCCACCGGATTATCATCCCACGCACGCCCTAATAATTTTCCCCAAAGTGAACACACGCCTGGGTGTCCCTCGGGCATCCGAACCGATCCTTACAGTTATGTAGCTCGTCTTCTCGTAGATGGTGAACATCTCGAAGAGCTGGTTTGCCGCCAGTATAGACTCAGTGCAACACATACCAACACCGCCAAACAACACACGGTCGCAACCCACGGCGACATTCTGGTAGCGAGTAGCCATCGGTGCTGGGGCCGGCACTTTATAGTACGTATCGCTGCTCTGCGAGTCTGCCATTTCTATTGAGGGTATCAGATGCTTACCCAAAGACAAATAGCCACTATCAAAGGACCATGCGCAGCCGACGAAGACGTGGCAAGCTCTGCTGCCAACACAGCAGCACGAACATAGAGCTGCAGACCCAGCGGTGTATCTCGCTTCCGAGCTGAGCAGAAACATCTCATCGAGCTGCTCAAGGGACGACTCATCTTGTTCGTCTTCTACTTCTTCATAATCCGGTTTCATTAGGAGACCTGCTCTGTCATTATCATCTTCTTTAAACGCTACTAATTCGCCACTTCAGATGACATCCTGAATCGCTTTCAGAGACAGCTCTACCTCTTCCTCCTCCCCCTCGGAGAAATTGTTTGCAAACAGAGTTGAGGATTCGCTGTCACTGTCTGCGTTGTCAGCCACAGCTTTACTCTTAGAGGAGGTGGCTGCTTTTTTGGATGGCAGTGGAGCTGTGTCCATCGTCTCGGAGACCGAAATTACACTGGCTCCGTAAATAATTGTGGTCGTTCTTTAAACTTCAAACCAATTGATCCAAGGCTGTAAAGAACAATGTTGATTACAAAGAGCGACTCTAACTCGACAATAAACTTGATTGAGTGGCGAGCATTTCTCCATGGGATATCTGCGACCACTCAAATTCCAGAAATATGTGGGACATGTAGCCTACCGCGCGAGGTAGTCTCAATAGAATGACTTTGCAGCCGCTTGCGTAAGTATGTTGTGTAACAGACGTTGAGATAACAAGGCGTGCACGTCATCCTCTTGTCCAGACTCTCCTTCAAACGTTGCCAGCATTCGCGGCAGAACATTGAGCCGCCTTTTGGAAGGATAGAGTCAGGCGCTGGCACTCCCTGAACAAGTCAGCGTGAGATGAAGTCAGAGACTTAAGGTCCAGGTACTTACGTGATCGCTTTACAGGTGGCCGCTGGTTTCGAGGCGTTGGAAGCGTTTCTCTTGGACATTCGGTTCGGCGCAGTGGTCTAATTGTCACTCAAAACTGATAGGGTCCAAGGAAGGGAGGAACGTCGTCATTGTACTTGTAGATATGACCATTATCATCATTAAGGCAGTCGCTGAAGATGGGGTCATGTCAGTACACCCTGCCGTTGAGATCGACCAAGACAACGTAGAAATTTATCGAAGAAAGGACTTGTCGGATGAACAGTGGTGAAAGCATATATACTATGTGGATTTCAGTAGCTCCACGTTAGAGGGTCTTCGTGAACGAGCACAGAAATATATAGATAGAAGCATGTCCAGTGATCAGGGCGCCATTAATATTCATCCTGCGGCTTACTTGACATTAATCTCGCCCCTACCAATCTTCGAAAAGAAGTCGACAAAGGTCTTGGTACCTAAAGACGTTGATATCAGCAAAGGCTGAGATGATATCGTCAGTCCTCGAAATACTTGGGAATGTAAATTTCCTCCTGCCTCTCTTATGCCTTGTGATGGGACGTATTGCGGAGACTGAAGCAACACTATGCCCCTGGAAGATCAAGCGAAAGAGAAGTCCTGAAGTCTACGGCCATCCCGCGGTATAGAACATTTGCTCTTGTTCGTAAGTTAGTGTTCTACAATAAAAGTCTTGAGCTCGCCTTTCCAATGAAGTATCGTAGTCATTGTCACTGCTGTAAGGATAGCCAGTATGGCCTCAGTATCAAGGCTCGAGGTCAGTCTTGAGATTCTGTGCCTTTTCCGTGCTCTCTTCATACCGATGATATCGATAAGAAAGTGACTTTTTCGGCAGAAGCAGGTTTTTAAATCCACGGTCCCCCATGAACTGCTCGTTCCTGCGATTGGGCGTAAGCATTCAACCGCTTATGGAGTCTTCCACGGATAGAGGCCAAAAAGAAAAGCGAGAACAGACTACCTAGAAGATCTGTTCAGTCGACTCTCGTAAATAATAAACTTACTATCATAAGATAGCCAATGGCTTTCGATCTCTTCCCTAAGCCCATTTAATCCCCTAATATAGCACCACGCGCATGATGATATCCAGCCCGATCCTGTTCTCTCGCCATCACTAGTCCGCTCAGATGTCGATAAGGATGTGGGGGATCAGTAGAAGCTTTGTGTTATGGCGTCTTGGATTGGTCTATGCTTGCAACAGAGCCGCTGGTCGGGACTTCCGCACAGGTATGAAAATCTCTGAATGCAACTAGGTTGGGCGAGGGACGTTGTGCTATTGTTGCGCGAACAGCGCCTGTGTCGTGAGTATCCGCATGTACCGTAAGCAATGGCTTCGCACCAAGTCGAGACCAGACAGCCGTAGTCGGATCAAAAGGAAAATGGAACGAAGAACACCGACTTGTGAGTTTTGCGTGACCTACGAACCTAATCTAGTTCCTTTTCAGACTTCCATGATGATGAGAGATGATCAATGAAGTTGTGGAAGAGATTACGTGCGCTACAAAATGAACTTTATCACAAGCTTCACACTTTATCTTATGAATTATATCGTAGACGCAACCTTCGTAGAGGATTTGGCTTCATGGTTCCCGTGCTTGTACGCGCAGCCAGCTTGGCGACTGAGAGAGAGTCTAATTTAGGGGTTAAGGGCTTTGGGAGGGACAACGCTCATAGTTCTCCCATCCCGAACGGCTAATCGGGTAGTCGCTATGTGTAGCCTGGTATAAGAATCTGGGCATATTAAAAGATGAAGCTGCGAGTCCAGGCTTGTTGCTGGATTGTTTGATGAATTGAGATCGTTGACGTGCTTGAAGAGACGAATGGTTGTTCGAAGTTCGAGTACACGCTTGAATCTCTTGATGAGTCGAGGTCGTGGACGTACCCTGAGAGATTGATGGATGTTCATAAAGTATCGAGCCGGAAACCGCTAGCTCAAGACCCTCATGTGGTCTGCAAAGATCTGGATCAGGCAACAGCCCTCCTGCGCAAAATCAGCATTAGTGAGTGCAATTCTCTGTTGGAATACTGTAGCGTTATTCTTGTTTCATTGGCAGCAACTGCCACCGCAAGTGAAGTGCCCATTATGTCCAATAGAACAAAGGAGAAGGCCGGGCCCAATTCGTCATTCTCTTACAGGGAATGCTCGACTAGCTCCGTCAAGCTTCTAGAATGATAGTCATCAGGTCGCATCTTGTCACAGTCCCGTGTCTTACCATTAGTCAGTAGACTTGGTAGGAGATCTGGCGTAAGGTAAAGATCGAGATCCGCTGGTCGTTTGCTATACTTGTCTGTACGAGTAAGTTCAATCTCACACCTTGACATGCAATTGCTAGAACTGCGAAGCATTCTGCCTCGCAGTTGCAGGAAAACAACCAAAAAATTGATGTTTTTGTTGACATCTCTGATGTCTTGCGTAATGCGAGATGGTGGAGAGGCAAGGTTGCCATAATATGCCAGAGATTTATTTCGGTACTCTCCAGCACCTCGTTACACATTTCTTCAATCTTGAGCGATGTAGTGTAGCGAGAGAGCTGAGATTTGAGCTCCTTCTCACTGACGTCCCCGGCATAGAAGATAAGGTCCAGACTGGATTTTCGGCCGGGCATGGAATCATGCGCGAAGCACCGAGTCCCGGGGTTTCTATACCCGTCTACGCCGATGACCATCCGGCATAGCAGAAGGCGAAGCACACTTTCTCGTGCGACGATGAGCCTGATGGCGCCTTCCTTCTTCAAAACAATTGGTGCCACTGGTGGTGCCATGGTCTGACAGGTCCTGCTTGCCAAATTTGGTCCTTTGAAACAAGCAAGCCGGGACAGAGAGGATACGGAATTCAAGGAAGAAACCAGGATTGAGCTGCCACTGTCCAGGTCTATGTTTATTGTGCTATCATCGTAGTCTTTAGGCGCCAAGGTGAGACTGCATGTGCCTGCGACATCGCAGAAGTTCCAAGCGAATCCTATGGCGTACTTGATGTGATAGAAGAGTTGTTGTAGTCATTGCTGAACGACGTGGGCGGAAGTCTTGTTTAGGTAGCACCTTTGGCAGTCTAGTAATAGAGACCGGTCTGATTGAGGCCTAGGGAACCAATTGGAAGATGTTGCCATTAAGGGTGATTTGTTACTATTTTGCATACAACGTCACCAGTATAGTATAAATATAAGCGCAAGAGTATGCAGAGACAATAATCACCTCTTCTGAATTATCGATAGCAGAGTCGTTGAAAGTTCTGGCAGAAGTGTCTTCGCGGAACCCTGGGCGAAATGCATAGCCCAATCCATAAGCCGATTATAAGCATGGCGTTGGATTTGTCCTTCGAACTTGGTATAGCGAGCGGGTGATCGCTCTTATTTTCAATCGAGGTCTCATGTGAGATTTTCGATTTACGGGCCTTGCGCCGAGCAAATCGAGGTATAGCAACCGTGGTTTCCGTTCCATGGTCTCGAGACTGGCTAGAAAAGTGACACTCTGTGTCAGTATCAATAGTAGAATAGTGTCGATTCTTTGTTCTTCAAAGTAGTACTTGCTTGCCATCGTAGCCGATGTTGACTTTCGGTATTCAAGCCACAGTACTCTCCTGGTTATCATGAATAGAAGACGAACCATAACGGAGTCGACTGTAGCGACGCGCAAGAATCACGCAAGCAAGCAGCACAGCTATGAGTTCTCGAGCTCTGGAGTGGTATGGCATGGCTTTTCTTAGTGTCAGCCAGCTCAAACTCCATTGCAGCGCTATACACGTGTGTGGAAACCTTGTGGTGATTCACAGAGAAGGACTTTCTCTCGCGACCAACTCTCTTTCGACGATCCAGATCCTGCGAGCCAGTGGTATGATGAGTTAAGCTGGTGATGGTAGTTGGAACAGGCTTTAGATGCGCGACTTACCACAGCACGCACGATCCAACGAATCCCGTCTGCCAGCACCCTCCGAAAGCAGACGACTAAGGCCCACCACCACATGAACGAAGATTTGGTGCCATTGGTGTGTTTGAAGCTTGGATGGGCGAGTACTTTGGAAAACCCCTTTCCACGGGTGGTAACAATGATCTGAATTAAACAAGAGACGATTTTTAAGACATAGACGAACCGAACAAAGTTGTTGTCTTACAACCATACTGACTCCATCCGCAATGGGGTGATAATGCTGTTCTCCGCTCTATTTCCATCATAAGTGCTGGATCGAACAGTCCTTGCCGAGCATATCATGGTGTGCTTGCCGACCTCTACCTTGCTGCATCAGCGCTAGAAATATTTGGCCTCATTAAGACGCAAGATGAGAGACCAGCGGAACATCTTGTTGAGTATATAACCATGTGTGCTTGGACTTTCTCAAATCTCTTTCGTTGACAAGAGTAGAGTTCTTGAGTCGTAACCAGAACCGTCTCCGCCTCCGCTTTTCCATAAGCTGCGACATGTCGGCCAGATTACACTCACGCCTTAGTGAGTACTAAGTAGTTAGATGAGTGTACGACGGAAGCCACATAGTTTTGTCATCCGCGTTCACGGACATGTAGTCTTTGGCGGCGGGCTTTGTCCATCCAAGGACTAGATGAAATTGCTTCGCCGAGTCCTCTGACACTGTGCCTCCCGGAACTAGGTACTCGATTTCCTTGTCCGAGGTGTATGCGTTGTACAACGCTATGGTGACTAATAAGTGATGTGCCTGGTCGAGCTCAAGAAATACTTCGATGTTCAGCCAATCTTGCCCTTTGCCCAAGTATTGCTTACCATTGCGATGAGAGGAATGTGATACTTTGGGGGCATCCTAGCTCTCTTCGTCAGTAGCGTCCAAAGCACAACCAACTTGTGTATCCTGAGATCGAAAGACCTTGAAATGTTTGTTCTGGTGATGTACTGCTGTTCAGGCGCCATAAAACCGCACTACGTTTGCCAGACTTATGTTGTACTTCCAGCTGTTCTGTTCCCTGCTCGATTTCAGCTAACGGGCCCATAAGATCTACGTGAGAGATTAAACTTCCAAATAAGTACTGTTGCTGTAAAACAGCAGTAGAATAGCTTTCAACCTTGTATGTTCCATCTCTGAAGGCAATGATTCCGATCGGGTATTCTGCGAGACTCGGCACCAGTGTTGCTAGCCATCACTCAAGTTCAATAATGTTCGTGCGATTTCGACCAATGTTCCTGCGACAGAAATCTTGGATCTCGCCGAACAGACGAATAACGGGACAACCGCTGTCAGCGTCTATGTCTTTAAAACAGTTTAGCCCGGCGGTGAAGCGCAACACTGACCGAATGGAGTCCATGCCGGGTAGATGGTCTTCTACAATGATGTGAACTCGAGTACGGCGGTTAGAGTACAACCTTTAGCGCAGCCAACAACGCAAAGTAGAAGGCGAGGGTGAGGCCTGGTGGGGAATTACATGGTGGTGGTGTTTCTGGTCGATCTGGTATTAGACTTCGGCTTCCCCAAGTTGAAGACCTAACTTCGTCTTCTTCTGTGGTGACAGCACTTGTTTCAACTTTGTTGTCTGCACCAGGTGAGAGTGCCGGGATACACAAGCGGAATGACGGGAGATGCCTACGGACTCCTGCACAATAGATGATTGGGCGTGTGAGTCATGATTGGTTCCAGAGAAGGAACCGGATGGAATATGATCGGGAGTCTGAGGCGAATGAACGGTGTGATTCTCAAACCAAGTCCAATATATCAGCGTCTGTAACTTTGCAGACGAACGTCGGAAATAGCGGGGACCTAAATCATTCACATTGCTCAGCGTATCTTGGGACTGGAATTCCCAACATTAGGTTGGCATGATGTAGAGAGCTGAACTGCTTGCGAAGATAGCCATCCCACACAGGGATTTGCTATAGCGATCTCCAGTCATTCAACAATTATTTCTCCGTTTAGCTATTTCCTTGGAATCGACTTCATTGTGGTGTATTTGTATAGTGGCGCACTCGATTGGTGGCTTCGAAAGAGCGCCGTGGAGGACGCATCTATACTCACTCTCTTACAAGTGTTCGTAATGCAATCTGCCAATGGACGCGCTTCCCGTCAGCCAGCGGATCCAGCATAGCCAGAGCCCTTGCCGTGCGTCTTAATCGGTATTCAGCCATTCAGAACATACCACATCGCATGAAATAATGCTAGGCAGGATTCCCAATATCACTGTCCAGGTCGCTGGGCACGCTTCACAAGAGAGCATTCGGGTAGGCCATTCCGCTTCGAAAAGCTCTGGTAGATAGACCTCCACTTGACACTTTATCGAAGCTACCATCTGGTAGTATGCCATTCCTGCTGACGGCTGTGAAGCATGGGAAAGGAGCAACTGCCTGCATTTCTCTCATATTTCAGATGTTGACGTATTTTACTCACCAGTAGTGTAAAAGAAAGCCTTTGTCCCTCAGCTGAATCGGATGTCGAGTAGAGTTATGTTGCCACCACCTCCGGCCAAGGGCGCCGCGTTAGAGATGAAGAGTTTGACCGGTTGTAATATTATATAGTAGGTAATTTCACACCTGTTGTTACACAAGACTGCGAGCTTTTACTTTAGCTGATTGGCTGTGGAAACCATGCTAGGAAGAAATTAGGAAGGGAGTTTCTCGCGAGCCAGGAAACCGGGCATTAATCGCCTAGTGAATCGCTGTCCCTTACATGCTTCCGAAGTTGATCATGTTCTCGGAATTGATGTCTATTCTGTAGCACAACTCTTGAATTGCCAGGATCAGTCTTATAGATGAGAAGACGTTGAGGTATCCTTCGCAGGAATGATCTATTCGTAATTTCCCGTCCGAAATGGCTTTCCGTAGCTTTTCTCCCATGCCGTAGCCCTTCATAATATTGTCCCGTTCGTCGTTCAGGCCTTCAGCAATTCTTTTTCCATCGATATGGCTGCATAGTCGAGCCCCAAGCCTGTTCTATGCTCCCTCAATGGGTTGCCTGATCGTGGTGCAGCGTGGAAGGCTTCCACCGACTCGTCTTGGCACCCTTGGTACTGTTTCTTCTCAGCATCTTGTAATTCAACTTCTGGATCAACGATCTTGCTTCGAGGGTACACTATCGTCATAGCAATTACAACATGTCCAGAGAAGTGAGGTACCCGTCATCAAAGCTGGGTAGGACAGAACACTGACAATATCCAGCAGAATTGCTTGACTCCGACGAGAAGCCGACTTGTTTTCGCGCAGCCACTCGTACCTGGCTGCCAGGCAGCGCCGAACCCGCGAAGCGAGCCCAGACTTATCGGTTCCAGCGTTCTCATTATTCATACCACGCGTGCTGAAGTCAAGCAGGGTATTGACCCGCTTGCTGAATCGTTGCGGCATAGGGACACACTGAAGCATGAGATAAGACATCAAAAATTAGTGCTGAACTTACTGTCTTGCGCTTATCAGCGCCGTAGGAGCACCGCCAGTCCTTCGGCTTGACGCACTACCTACATAAGTATACAGGGAAAAACAATTGTAGAAGGCTGACTTGGTAATCCGCTTTCTTTGACATGCCGGGAAAGGTATCGCAAATCGCAAGGACGCACAAGGGCACGCTTGGTAGCTTGAGCGCGAGGGGAGGGAGAATGCAGAACCATTTTGAATTGCTATCTCTGTCAGCGACACTTGTGCACCGTTTGCTGGAAGTTGGGCCCGTAATTTCTGGGTTGAGATAGTTTGAGGATTGCGTGACTCAGAGCACGGGTCATGGAGGTCACTCATTAGCTTGAAGAGAAAGATCGACTCCCTAACTGCAACCAACGGAAAAAACCTAAGCAGGAGGACCAATAGACACCTGAATAACATTCTTTGTAGATATCACCTTGGCGAATATCACAAGAGGATCCTAGGGTAGTCGTACCGCTACCATTCCTGATAGCTCGCGAGTTATTACAATGAATGTTGATAATATATGTGT
>JAABUJ010003828.1_pt1 | contig 16446 bp, 10 predicted proteins | sample 5559131 | NCBI WGS metagenome assembly JAABUJ01 (sample SAMN10711875, study PRJNA513366) | rock metagenome | isolation source: Antarctica rocks | place: Antarctica: Victoria Land, Mt New Zealand nord | collected 2016-01-07 | reverse complement strand
AATGTATTTTATGTCTCATATTTAAATTTTTATAAATGCTGTCTAAAAAATAATTCTTTGTCAGAACTGTCTTCTTTGAATCTCATAAACAATGAGAAAGAATATAAAATTGAAGAGATCTTAAATAAGAGATAAAGAAGAGAACAGTTACAATATGAAGTTAAGTAAATAAAATATTTGAAAGAATACAATGAGTGACTTTAAGTAGAGAATATGAGAAGTGTGAAAGTGTTGTGACAAGAATATGATGTAAGAACAGAGAGAAAGCACAAGCATAAATGAAATTTAAGAAATTAAAAACTTCTATTGAAAATATTCTATATAATATTAACTAAAAGAAGTAAAATCAAAATATAATTAATATATCAACAAAATGCTATCAAATCACTCTGTTATTTCTGCATCTACATCATTATCAGAAGCAGAAGATGAGAACAGTAACTACTTATTGATGTTGTAATTACTGTTGAAGTAATTAAGTCACAGCATTGAGTCATAAAAGCTTTTTAAGATGTTGTTACTTAACTAAAGAAAGGGAAGCTCACACTTAAAGTGAAGTAAGTAACATAATGATGACAGTAAAGTGCAAGAAAATTAAAAGAATGAATTATAAAGTAAAAGATATTTAATATAAATATTTACATTACAGTGACTGTCTGCTGCTCTTAAATCATGAGTAATAACAGATCATAAATCTCTACAATTTGCAATGATTGCTGTGATGTCTTATAATATGAATGATGTAGACAGTGACACACTTAATAAATGATGTCTACATATAATTAAGATGACACTGAAGTCAAGATTGATGAACATCATCAGTTGTCATAATGATGACATAATTAACAAATATGTATAAGTTGTTAACTCAGCAGTTAAAGAATGTGAGAATCTGTTATTATTAATGTGTCATAAGATAACAAGAAACTTTCTATTAAATTGAGTTATACAGCTTTTAAAGTATCTTACAATAATTGTAATTCTGATTCTCAATAATGTTGCAGTGACTGATGTTGTTACTGATATGTTTTGAACAGTAAAGACAACAGAGAGAATTCAACTTATTGTTAATGTAATGATTATGATGTGACATTAAGATGATGTCAGCATGAGCAAATAAGAAAGTAAAGAAATTGCTGAGAATATGATGTTATGAAGTGATGATACTCTTAGAAGCTGAGATGAAAACAAAATTGAGATATAATGTGTATAATAATGTTACTGTGAAAGAAAAATGTAATGTATGATGCAGAGCAGAAAGATATTCATTAATTGCAGTCTTAGACTTAGCACTCTTCTGAATAACAGATTTCTGACAGATCAATTATGCTGCAGAAATGATGTTCTATGATATTAATGATATAATAATGATTATTAAGTAAGCATTTTCAATTAAATTCATCAACAATGACTCATCTACAGCTTGAGAAAGTGAAAGCAGAATGTGAAAAGATGACATTTTGTTGTTAAAAAGATTGAATAAATATAATTATATCTATATGCAGTAATGAGATCTCTGTTGCTGTCTTTTCTGCATAACAATATTATTCAGAGTGTGCATCTCATTATTATTATATAAGCATTTTGTCAGCAAGTTCATCTTAAGACATTTACATTTCTTATACATAATATTTATCTTTATTTTGTTCTGTTTCTGTGTTTTATTTCAGCAGAACAAGTATGTTGACAATGTTACTTACAATATTTGTTACATTCTTGACTGACTTAGTTCTTGCAGACTTAATCTTTAAAATCAGCTCTGATGAATTTGTTAATTTGTCAATGTTTAAGATTGTATTGACAAACAGCATTTAATGATGAGTGCAATAAGAATTTAAAGACTTCTTATTGTGTTTCTTTGTATTTATATAGATGCATCTCTTAGACTGCAACATTATTAAGATGTATTAATGTCTTAAATGTTATATGTACAGAAATTGCTAACAATTTCACTGAATTCTTAATGAAAGACATAGCAAAGAGAACATCTTTCTTATTTTTTTTAATGATTATAATGTTACTGTTATTATGCTTTCACTATTGTGCTGTTTATACAGTGTTACAAGAGAGAAGTGTCATTCAAAGATATGAAGTTGCTATAACTTTGATATGTTAAGATGTTGATGATGAAATGAATGCAAGTTGCATATGAGAAAGAGTTTCTTATATGTTGCAATTAAACAAAGAGATCATTAATCTAACTGATTTAGAAATAAAGAAAAGTTAATTTCACTTATATTTTATATATTATTCATCATTGAACAATACTGAATCACTATTTATTTAAATGCAGCAAACTTAAAGTATTACATAAGATCATCAGTCTAGCTGAGATAGACAATAAGCAAAATACATAAAAATGTTAAGTGAATCATTACTTACATCTTGCTGATCTGAGTTCATAGAATCACAATGTATCTATAATCTTAGTGATATGTTAATGTGCTGAAGAATCAGCACATAAAAGAGAAGACAATTGTTATGATATCATTATATATTTATACTGAATCATAGCTGAACTTCTTATGCAATAATTGATAAGCAAAGTACTATATAAACAGTCTTTACATACAAATCTTTTAAGTTTCTTAGTTGTTAATCTTCATCAATACAAGATCTTAACATTAAAACTTCATTAAATAGCTGTTGTAATGTAATGTCTTACATTGTCACATATCTTACTCATCAGTCTCTTATAGATAAGAGGCTCATGAGTTTATATCAGTAAAGCTTTACATATATTAATTTAATAATGAATCTATTAATCATTAACTTCTTTTCTGAATAGTTAGTTAAGATCAACAGATATATATTTTACTTAATTCTTGATTGTAGCTGCTTTCTTTAAGAAGCTTTGTCATAACATCTTTCTCATATTGAATTCTAAAGATTCATAATATAAAGCTACTGAAATTCTGCTCTAAGTTGCATTGTTAAAATTCTTGATGCAATTTGTTGTAAGAATCATGATCTCTTAATAGTACTTAAGTTTATGCAAGAATATTAAGACAAGAGTTGTTACCATTAAGTAATGTTAAGAGGTAAAAAGCTGTCTTACTAAGTGAGCAAGAAGTCTCAGCTATATAGTTGTCTGACTATGACATCATAAGGGTAGGTGAGTAGAAGCAATTTCTCATAATGATGAATAAAGCAAGAACAAATGCCTAAATAAAAAGAAATGATGATAATGAGAAAAGATCATAATGATGAATTAGTGTAGTGAGAGAAAGAAAGACATCAGTGTTATAACAAGTTGCTGATCACAAAAAAGATGTCAGCTTTTAACATTACTTCATTTATTACTTCATTTCTTTGTTCTTGTTCTTACACTTAACTAAGATTCTCTCATTCTTCACATTCAGTACTATTCACTCATCTTCTGTCATCTTAATCATCTCTGCATCTATTGTTCTGTTATTCTTTCTTAAATATTCAACAATAAAGTCTAATATATCAATCATCTTCACAAAAGTGCTCTGAGTCTTCACTGCATAATTCTTAAGAATGCTCAGTTTCTCTTTTAAAATGACAATGCAATTCTTCACTTCAGCAATATAATTTTGTATTTTAATCACTGTCTTCATTTATTCATTCAGACATACATCTAGTCAGATGAAGCTATTAAGTAATTTTTGTATTATGACTTATAGAAGAGATACATCAGTGATAAGAATTGCAGTAAATAAAGATTATAACTTAATTGATACTGCAGCTAATCTTAAGACAAGTAGATTCATCAATTACTATTTATTTATTAAGAAAACATCAAGTTCTGTCTTGTCTGCTTTCTGTTTAGATGTATAAGATATAGTAAATAATATAAAGACATTAAAGCTGATTGCTGTTTACAGTGATGTGATCATTACAGTAAACACAGTGATGATATTGAATACAAATAGATCTTGAAGTGTTGACTTTAGTAACAGTGTTGATTGAGTAAAGAAGTTTAAGATGAGTTTTGTTGCTAGATTTAATGTAGATAATGATGTTATTATGATGAATGAAGCTGAGTTTAATAATGATGATTATGTCATTTCAGTAAACAGAATTATATTAATGTTTTGATGTAATGAGCTGACTTAATTTAACAATTCAGCTTTTATAATAGATGTTTCTGTCTTGCTGTCTTTAACAGTTTTCTTTGATTTAGAGATTAGTTGTAAATTAAGATATATAATTTTATTGTTAAATTAAAGTGAATTATTATCTCTGATTTAATGTGTACTGTAATGTGTCTTTATATCTGCTTCTTTTCTTTCTTCTTTACATAACTAATAATAGTTCTTAAAAATGACATAGCAGTTCTTGTTAACATTATTCATCATAACAGTCTCATTACTGTAGTTAGCTCTTAAAACTCTGATATTTCTCTGCTGATTAAAGTCTACAGATCATGCTGTATCTCTCTTGTTTTCTTGCATCTTTTGTATGATCATATAGACATTGTAGTCATCAAGTTTTATTTTATTTGATGATAATTCATTTAAGTAATCTGATATTTCAGTGTATAGCTTTCATTCTCTTTATACTGTCTAAGAAATGTTGCTTGCTTCAGCTGTATCAATCTTTTTGTCTGATTCATTGTCACATCATAACTTGTGATTCACTGACTTTGAGTTTTTCTTTTAATTAATTATTTTGATGTCTCATGATATAGAGAGTGAAGAAATGCTGTATGTATCTTATAGAAATGATTGATGTGCTGAAATTGCATTAAAAATGTAATAAATAGTAGTTGAGAAAAGTTCTGATGAATAATGATGTTATTTATTTCTAAATGTTTATTTACTTTTCTGATATCTGTTGTTTAAGTTTAAATAATGTATATGAAATTTACTGCTTAAATAAGAAATGCTGTCATATAATTATGCATTAGATATTTGCTTCAATTTGTACAGCTGTACTAGCTCTTTAACATTTTTCAAATCTTTAATATTGACTCAACTGTCAAATTCTGAGCTATACTCTAGTCAACAGACTAAATATTTAATAGTTATGTCTCTGTCTCTTTAATATGTTCTTTTAAACAGCAGTTTTTTAACTTCTTACTTCTTTTCATCATTCACTATAACTTTTTCTGGCTCTTCTGATCTTGATCATCAATATAAATCATTGATATAAGTTGATTTCAGATGTGCTATTAATATAACATCATGAATGCATTAACTCAGTGATAATTTCAGTTAATATATCAGTTTTCTAACACAATTCAGAACTTTCAGCAGACTCATAAATTGCTGTCTCAGCTTCTTATTTTTTTCTTTTAAACTGAGTAGCATATAGTTCTTGTGTAAATGTAGATTTATTAAATCTTTCATCTTGAAGTAGAGAGATTTATGTTTTCAATTGTAATAATACTTTATTGTTATAGCAGTGTATGCTATTGCATCTTTGACATCAATATACATTGATCAGTACTGATTCATCATTGTAAAAATAACTAACTTTCTTTTTATCTATTCTTCATTATAATTAAAGTCTATCTGCTTCATGTCAGACTCTTTTATTCAAAGCAAGTTCATGACTTTACACATTTATATATCAAAAATGATTTGATTAAGACTGAGCCTGATTAAACTGTACTTAGTTAAGTTGTTTAAAGCAGCTTATAAATGTGTCAATATAAATGATCAGAGATCTGACTCTTTTAAAGTCATTAATCAATATTAAAATGCAATTTTAACTGTTTAATTGATCACTTCTGAGCTACTGTTCATTTATAAATGATAAATACTTAAGTAGAGCAAGTCTATCTTAAGTTGCTTAAATACTTCTTTTTATAGACTCATCAAGAATTTGCAGTCTTAATTTAATATAATTGTTCTAGACAAATCTCAGTTTAGCAGTGCTAAACAGTTTAGTATTGTAATTGCTCAATCTTTTGCTGTTATAATGTCTTGACTAAGTATAAAAGTGATGACTTTACTGAATTTATTAGTGACTGATATAATTGTGTTATACTTATCTGACTTTGATAATGATAAGGTCAGAATAAAGTTGATTGTCAATGTATAAAAAGAATAAGAAGATGTAATTATTGACTGTAAAACATTATAAGACTTATAATGTGATGTTTAACTGAGCTGACATTGTGAGCAATGTTATATGTACTTATGAAGATTCTTTAATAGATCATAGAAATAAAGTAAATTAATTAATTTCTTATGAGTTCATACATATTCTGAGTGATCAATGTCATCATAAACTATCTTAAACATTCTGTCATAAAGACTCTTTAATATACATAGATGAAATTCTTTCTCAAGATCTTTATAGAAGATAAGATCATCTCTTATTTTATATAAAAGTCTTGCAGTATCAAATCTCAGAGCATTGTTTTTTTCTAATATCTGTAAGATATGTTTTCATTTTGATTCTTCAGCATATTCATACTTAATATTCTGTCACAATTAATCTGAGACTTTCATCAAGATTCTTATGTAAATAACTGTTCTCAAACCAGTTTGCAAGACTTTCAATATAAAGTTATTTATTTTTAATTGATTCTTCTAATTAATTAATTGCTTGCAGATATTGTTATTGCTAAATAATTAAAATAGAGCATCTAATATTATGTTTGATTTTTTAAACTTATAGTGAATGTTTAGATGAAAGCACTGAAGATATTCAGATATTTAAATAAGATATAATATATCTGATCTTCTTAACTATTCAGATCAATTCTGTCACTTCAAGTTCAGTTAATCAGTATTGCATTTAGGCTGAGTGCGTGAGTTATCTATAGGTCATGCAGGTCAGAGTTGAGTTCAAGTATTGAGTCAGGTCAGGCTAACTTTTATCTAGCTAGATTGAGTGCAGGTTAACCTGACCTGACCTATGTAGAGTCATGGGTTTTTTGTGAGTTATATATAGTCTTAGTAAGCATGTGTATGCGCTTAGTAAGCACATACACATGCTTACTAATGTGTGTTTTGATTTTCATAACTTATTCAGTAATATATCTTGCGACCGTGTAATTTATCCCTATATGACTAGTTAAGGTGTAATTTATTATGACTAATATATCAATAAGCTTTCACATTTTTGAGCTCTAGCCCTGACCTTACCCATAATGGCTAGCTTCACCTGTGTGTGAGTACCTGCACAGATTGTAGATAGAGTTAATTCATACATGAACCTGACCTGACCTGACTTGAATTCTAGTGTGAGTTCAGGTCAGATGCACTTTTTTTTAACTCAACTTAACTTTACACTCAGCCTAATTGCATTTCAGTATCTTAAAGCAGTCTGCTTAGAAACAGAACAGACTTCATAAACTTTTGTTTTGAAGTACTGTTTTTAGTGAATTCTTTTACATAATATACATATACTTCAAAGTCAAATTCTTTAAGCACATTCAGATCAATGTAGAGTTGCTGTTTTGACAAGAAATGCATCAGAATGATTGACTGAGAGAATAGAGACTGAAGATGATGAAAGATGTTTAACTTCTTTAAGATTGACTTATTCAGTCTGATAATAATAATTATTTGCTTTTTAGTGTTTTCTTTTGTCTCTTTTGCTTGAAGACCTTAATTTAAGAAGATTTTTCACTGTTGAAGTGACTTGACAATAGCTGCATAATGTAAGATATATTATTACAGATAGTCAATTAGATCAAGATACTTTTTTAACTGACTTAGACTTAAAGAAAATTTAATTTTAAATATTATAATTAATTTATCTTTCAAAGTTGCAAGACTCAAAGCATCTACTCATTGACTCAACAGCTAAATGAATGAATATGCTAGATAGAACTTCTTTAATGAAAGATAGATTTTCATTTTGTCTAATACATTAAATATGTTGTGAAGATGATTCAAGTGCTCTTTTAACATATTGAAGAAAATAACAATATTCTTAACATAAATTTTAATATATAATCTCTATTGTCATAGAATTCTATCAATCATTTATTGAACATACATCAGTGAGTTTTAATATCTTATAATTGCAATCTTGAAGATTTTCTAATCTCAATGTAAGATAACAGTCAGATAATGCTGATGTGTTTATTTTACTCTTTATTGATAGAAGAAGAAGTCACAGTTAACTGTAAAGATGTATTTGACTTCTTAAACTGCAGTTAAAATGTCAGTTTGACTAGATACTGAATAGACATTCAGCATAATGATTTTGTTGAATACTTAAATGTTAACTATTACTCTGTCTTTTTGAGTCTCATTCAGTAGATTTTTTCATATCATAAAACAGATAAATAAAAGAAATGAAGCTTGTAGTTTACTTTAAGCAGTCTTGTGTCTGTAACTTGTTAAACATCATATTAATTATTTCATGATTCTTTTATTCAACTAAATATACACATACTTATTCTAACTTGTACTGAGTCTTTCAATCATCAATAAACAGAATATTCATTCATTCTTTTTTCAGAATCTTTATTAAGTTGTTTCAGTCTGTTTAAAAATAAAAATATAAGTGCATAACTGTTGTGATTTAAGCTGCTACAGTATTAAATCTATAAACTGTTACTTCATGTATAATCTTTCTTTTAAAACTAATCATCATTCTTAAATAAAATGTCATCACTCTGATCAACAGACTTCAGAAACATATTCTGATTCAATTTACTCATTTTCTAATTGTGAAGATTGCAAATTTTGAATTCTGTAAATTGACTAAATAATATCTGTTGACTTTATATTTCACAACATAGTTGAGACAGATTTTTCATGAAATGATAAGAGACACATTTAAGTCATTTTGCACTTGTACTATCAATAAAGTATGATCAACAATGTAAGTATATATTGTTGTGTTCTCTGCATGGCAATCTGATTCAAACAGAAGATTGCAATTTTAGGATAGAGCAGTCTTAACTATTAGTACATTTGCATAACTTTTAAGCTATATAATTATATTTTCATGAGTCATTATAGTCTTTCACACTGAATCAATTAATCATATAATGACTGTTAGTAATAATTCAATGTTGTTACAACTACTTACAATTGCTTTTCTGCTTGAAAGCATGATAGAAATATTCTTTAAAACAAGAATATCAATATCTATAAGTATCTTGACCTTCAGATTATTGATGATATGCATTTCTTTAATGATTATCATTAATTAGTCATTATTGTCAGACAGATAAATGATCAGAACAGCATATTCATTATAACAGTAAGTTTCAGTTTTCAATTCTTAAATCATAATGAGCAATGAGATTCATTTAATCAAGATATCTGAAATCTGTTTCTTTAGAAAGCTTCTGTTAATTAGACTCATGATGCAGTTTATATTAAGACAAATTGACTTTTCTTTTGCTGTAAATGTCAGTTTTGCTAAAACAGTGATGTATCTTCAGTCTTAAAAATCATAATCAGTAAATACATAAGAAAATGAGCTAGCTATAGATTTAATCAGCATAGATCTCAGCAGTTTAACAGATTTTAACTTTTAAATTGCTTTATTGAGCTTCTGTTTGATCAATTTTCTGTCATTATTAGAGTGACCATCAGGTCAGGTCAGGCCCAGATTTTAGAACTCAATCTGACTCACTGAGCTCTACTTTGCAACCTGATCTGACTCTGTGCAGAGTCAAATTTCAGACAGAGTTAAGTTAGACTATTCTTGACAGCTCAGACTAAATTAGAATTAGTTAGCTTCTGTTATTAAGCAGCTTTATATTGGCAGCAGCTACTATTGCAACATTTTCAATTAACATTGTGCATAATTCTTCTTGTTTAACTACATGTCTGCTTTACAAGCATTATATGTGAGCATTATTAACTTAATTATCAGATCACTCATTCTCTATAAAGCAAAAATACATTAATTAATACACTTTATCTTCTTAGTAAGTCTGCAACATATGAAAGATTGCTTTTATCTTTTGCAATTTCTCTGATATCATCAGATTTTCTTTCTTATGTAGCTCAGCAACTATATCACAAATAAGTCATGAAAGAGACTCTCAATATGCAAGAACTTATACTTTCAAAAAATGTATAAAGATATGTCTCACTTGTCTTTTGTAAGTCTGTAATGACTGATTAATTTCACTTTAAGCTGTCATTGTACTGATTAGAAATCTTTTCAATCAGCAGTGAGAAGAATTCTAAATTTAAAGTAAAAGAATGCAGCTTCTGTCAATACTGCTGCTGCTGCATTGTGTGAACTGATTAGAGAGCATTAAAATTGAGTATTTTAATTTAATTTAATGATGCAATCATGTAACTCACTTAACTCTTTTTGTGCAGAAACTGATTTGAAAAAAGAAGAATTATTAATGATTTAATTTTCTTCTTTAAAGATGTCATGCTTAACAGCCTGTTCTTTGCTTTCATTTCATAAGCTTAATTCTGTCTCATAAATCTTTATCTGTAATTTATATTCTGTTCTCTCTGATAAATCTTGTATTGTCAGATTCACAAGCTCTAGAGTCTGCTTAATATTTCTTTGTGACTTTGACTTTCATTATAGCTCTGTCATACTATACAACATAATTTTAATGTCAGTTTCTTTACTGTGAGAAGATCTATACTTAATAAAGAAATTGCAACTAACATGATTGAGATACTATACTTTACAAATTGTATTTATTGCTTTGAATTTCTCAGATAGTAGTTTAAGAAGAAATGATCATAAATTAATAAATCTAAATAATTGTGCAGCTTGATTTGAATTGATCTTAGTTATCTACAAATTTACTGATAACAAAAACACAGCATTCATGTAAACAAATAATAATATAGAGACTTAATGAGTTTCTTTATCTTTAACACAACATTTTCTACATTTTCTTTCTACAGAACATCTTACTTTTTGTATTAAGCTTTTTACATTTTCTTTCTGCATCATGTAAGTAAAGTAAATAATGAAGAGATATGATGCTGACTTTCATTTTAAAGATACATCATCAGAACAGAGAAAACTGAGTGCAAAGATTATCTTTATCAATGTAGCAAAAGCATTAAGCTTCATATTCTTCATTACTGAACTAAATCAACTCATTAACATAGCAAAAGCATCAGACTTCACATCTTTTATCACTGAATAAAATTAACTCATCAGCAAAAAAACACATTCTACTGATACATTAGACTTCTCATCTCAATCTAAGAAGAAGAAAAAGAAAAAGATCAATGAAATCAATCTATCTATCTTAGACATTGCTGCACATCTGAAGAAAGAAGATTTTGCTAATTAATGAGAAAGAATGAAAGTACTCATTAACTACTCTGAATTCACACTTAATGTTGCACTATCTTAAAGTACTTCAGCTGCTTCTTTCACTTCTTCTGGCCCAAAATCTAGTATGTAACTTCACTTATTATAACACTCAATTATAATGCACAAAGTGTATACTAAATCAGAGACTAAATTGTATTTAAGAACTCAGAAGCTCTTCATTTATTCTTTTATTGAATTCTTTATGCTCTGATATCACTCAGAAATTAATCTCATCACATTCTTCAGTGATCAATACATTCACAGATACTGATATTGAAGAGGCTCAAGAGCAGAATGATATGACAATAAATAGATTGAATATAGATTTCAAACATAATTCAGAATATAAGAAGCTTAAGATGAGAATTTAAAGAACAAAATATGCAGTTAAGATAAGAAAGAAAATTGTTGCTAAGAGATATGCAGAGAATGAGCATAATAAATATTAATAAATAATTATAATGTTCTGTATCAGACTTTAACTTCATTTGTAGTAATCTTTCTCACAGATTAGAATGTAATGACTGAGCAAAAGAAGAATGAAGATACTGCTCAGCAAAACAACTTAATCATAGCTGTTAAAGAAATATAAGCTCTGCATAAGCTTCTTAAAGCAAAGAGTGCTTTCTCAATAACTAAAGAAGAGATATATTAACTTTATTTGACATTTAATCTGTGCTGATATGATTAAATTGAAAAAATAGACAAGCATATTTAAAGCTGTTGAGATAACTGTTTAGATGAAGTAGTTAAGCATTAAGAATAAATTATTCAATTTAACAGTTATGAACAACTTACTATAGCTGAAGATGAGAATTCAAATCTTGTTATGCAGATTTTTAATAGCAGCATACTCAATTCAGAGCACATAGCAGACAAGAAGAATCATTAATATGTATTATATTTTTAATACTTCTTTATAATAAGTCTGAAGACAAAAGTTAATGTTGTTTCATTCTATAGTTATTAGCTCTCAACAGTGTTCAATGTTTCTGCAGATAAGAATGAAGAAGCAGAGATAATACTGAGTAATAATGAGAGCAAAGTTACAGTAGCTTTTTCTGTTTAAATAATGCTGAATAAAAATATTAATGATGAATGCATCTTTCTTAAATCTGATGAACTTGTGCACACAGATATTAGAAAAACAATATTAAAAGAAAACAAAATATATTAATTCTGCACTGTTTATCTATTAAAGATTTAACTAAATTTTGAACTTTATAGGCTGCTATTTCAATGTCAAAGAGTGATGAAGTTAAGATATAAATTAATTAAATATGATTATATCACTTTATTATAATGCTCTTTACAATTGTCTATTAGCTTCTTGCTGATTAACTATATTTATGAATTAAGATCAACAATGAAGATTAACTGTCAACATTACAAGCTTTAATCTTCATTAATGATGCAGATCAAGAGGCAGAAGATTCAGTGAAGATACAGAATAATGATGAGAAGAATAAAGATCATTATGATGATAATAATAATAATGTTAATGAAGATATAAAGAATCAGAATGAATTCTAATGCTTTAAGCAAAGCTAAATGTTCTTAAAGACTCTTAAACATTATTTTCTACATCTGAGCATGTTCAATTCTAATACTTCACTCAATAATATTAGCTTGCATGTAACTTGTATTTATCATAAGCAATTTAAGAAAATTGAAGTGTTCATAAACTGCATAGAAAGAGTAAAGAGATTTAATGTTTAAATTAGAAATTATGTTAAGTATATGCTTACTGAGATTGTTGATGCTTGAATTAATGAATGTTAACATCATCTTTAGATAAGAAAGAATGAATTTTTCTTGATTTTGAATAATTATTAATAATATCAACAGACAGAAGATTCTGTCTCTTATGAAATTGTAATACTGAAGCAGTTAAGAACTTAATGTGCTCTATCTGTGCTTTTAAGTATGAGTGTAATGCTTTTAATAATTTTTCACTTTATTAATAAAGAAGACTTTTCTCTCTTAATTAATGTTGTGTTATATTCAAGACTGTGTGTATATTGACAGTTAATGTACTCTGAGCAGAGTTGTTTAAGTAAATAATTTGAAGACTGAGATCAATGATTATTAAGTTATTATTGATGATCTTAATAGCTGATGCATTGATTGCTGTAGTGAGTCTTTTAAATAATGAATTCATATAATCTTTAATCTTTCTTGACTCATAACTATGATCATCATCAATGATTACATATTCTGAGTGTGTGCTGTTCAAGATATTTATAATGCTTAATTGTATTGCTTCTATGTTTAAAGTTTAATCATAATCATTGTTGTTAAGTCTTGAGTCAATGTTCTTATCTTAATCATAATTACAAAGTCTGAAGTTAATGTTGTTCTTATAGTCACTATCATCATAAAGATCATTATCACTGAAGTAGTAATTTGATAGAAGCTTTATACATAATTCAGTTACTGTTAAATTTAGCTTATCTGCTGATGAATCTTTCTCATCACTATCAACAATCATTGTCAATGCAGATCTCTCTTTAATTATTTTTATCACTTTTGCTGAAAGAATGAACATGTCATGATATTTAATCAGCATAATGTTCTCAATAGTGTCTGAATTCAGTCAATTTCAACAATATGTAATTATGTCTTGAGCTGTGTTGAACAAGTATTTGACTTCAATATCTGCTGCAGAAATTGCAAATATATCTTTTATGAATTGTATCATTGCTGATTTTAAGTTCTTCATCAGCTTTCAGTAATTAAATATTAAAATGTTCACATTTAACACTGAAGACTTTTGCAGATAATCTGAGACTTCTTTTGTCACAGATGTGTCTTAATGCTTTTTCACATTTTTTATGTAATTCATCATTGCTATTATCTTCTTCTTCTTTGAGTCAAGAATTCTCAAATCATCATCTAATGATTCTTTCTTCAAGTGCTGATAGTTAACTCTGTAATATTGTTAAAACTCAAGTTTATACTTTGAATATAGATCTTCTCAGCCTTCTCTTTATTGAAACAATATGTCAGTCTTGCTATGTAATATTTATTGAGAATTGAGAATATTCTACATTGTATATGTTAAGCTTATTGCATGAATTCAATATGACATCAAGATTATAAAACAATTCTTAATTGATTTCTGTCTTTTTATAATACTGAGTCAGTTTCTTTTTTAATGCATCAATGACATTCTGCAGCTCAGCATTAAAGAACAATTTAAACTTTCTGATTGCTTCATTCTGTTTTTTAAGATGATCAAATAAATCATTGTATGTATATTACAGCTTATAAATTGTTAATTCACTGATAGCATTCATTATCTCTGTTTAGTTCTTGAAGTGCTTCAGAAGATGCAGTATGTATTTAACATGCTGTCACTCTTTTGTATTGCATCTAAGAAATTTCATTCTACTTATTATTAAAGTTAAACATTCTATTCATTAAGAAAGTTCAGTTTATAGCTCATATGCTTAATTCAGCATATCATATAAAGAGTTTCATCAAGTTCTTACATTCTCAATTATACTTCATGAATTTGTCTTCTACAAATCTTTGAACAACTCTAGATACTGTGATGATGTCATAATGACAATAATTAGTAATTGAATTTATATGAGACTTTTGTTAAAATATTAACTCAACAGATATGAGCATTATAATAAAGCATTATAAAAGATATACTGATCTTTTTCAGTATGATGTTAAAGAAGTAATCTTTGTCAATTGTGAAATTTCATAACTCATCATCATTAAATGTAGTGATGAGCTAATCATTCTTTGCATTTACTTTCAGATATGTAAGTAGCTGACTGACTGCAAGCTGAATTATATGTATTATACAGTTCATGATTTCAGTTTCATCACTTCAGATGATATTCTTCTGACTTAGAAGTCAACTCAGATAACATCATAATGTACAATTGTTAAATGCATTGTCTGCTGTAACTATCAGCAATTAATATGCTAGATTTCACTTCTTCAACATCTTAAGAACATACTCAGCAAGATTTTCATTACTATATTGATTCTTTAGTTCTCTGAAGACTAAAAGTATCTCTGTGTATTTTTACTCAGCATCAATAAAGTATGCAGTAATGTCTAGAAATGCAAGATGATTTGAATTGCTTTATTCATTAAATGCAATAAAGACTTTAATCTGTGTCTTAAGCTCTGCAAGCACATCTTTTTGAACATTTACAGCACAACACTTAAGAAGTTATGCAATCTTGCTTCAATCTAAAATCTTAATATCAGCATGACACATTCAGATGAGCTTTCAGAACTTTACATGCTCAACAGCATAAAAGAATATATTGAGTGCTATAATGAATTGAAGAATCTGCTGATCAAAGACTTCAAGAATAAAGTTAAATAATTTAACAATGATCTTTTGAGCTGTCTGTTAAACAGTGAGCATTATATTAGAGCATTATAATTAAAAATTATAGTATATCTTTGAGTTCATCACTTCAAAGATTGAAATCTGTCTTTTTGATGCTGATTTCATCTTTTGATAACTGCTGCTTTTCAGATGACATTTTATGATGATTGTTTCATTATTTTCTGATGCTGAATAATTTATGATATTGTGACAGTTAACACACATCACATCTAATCTTTCATCATGTTTGCTAGCTACTTCAGCAAAGAACTGTCAGATCTTTGCTGAGTAAGCTGAACTGTTTTATGTCATTTAAGCATAATTCTTAATCTTAATGTCTGTATTCTAACTCTATACAGTTGTTTCTCATCAGTCTTGAAACTTTCACTTTGTTACAGATCTTTAAAGAACATACTCTGAATTTGAAGTGTCTGCAAGAATTAAAAAACAAAATTGACTTAATTAAGATGACTTAATTCTGTCACTGAAAGCACTCAGAAATAATCTTTCTAAGTTGCTTAAGATCTGACTGAATGATGAGCTGTATGAAGACATGATGTTGAGTTATTGTAATAAGTTAAGCAAATAAATGATACTTTGTTGTACTTTGAGTAATTTATTGATGATAGTGTGTTGTGAGAGTTTCAAAATTAATATATACAAGATTGTAGTCATGTGACAGAACATATATTTGAATGTAAAATGAATTTCTTACAATATCAATTATGATAGACATTATTCAAAAATTACTATATATAGCAAATATTAAGTATCAATGAAGAGATTTCTCATTGAAAAATCTTTAATTAATAATTAAAGATCTATTTAATTATTCTTTATCTTACATCTTTAATCTCTGAAGATCAGCTTTCTATTTAACTAATAAT
>JAABUJ010003827.1_pt1 | contig 16447 bp, 14 predicted proteins | sample 5559131 | NCBI WGS metagenome assembly JAABUJ01 (sample SAMN10711875, study PRJNA513366) | rock metagenome | isolation source: Antarctica rocks | place: Antarctica: Victoria Land, Mt New Zealand nord | collected 2016-01-07 | reverse complement strand
TAGAGAACTTTTGCAAAGTGCAAATAATTTTTTGCACTTTAGAATTTACAATACTAGCATGTAATTATCTTTCAAAAGTAATCAGTTCAGAGTTCACCAACTGTAAATAGAGAACTTTTGCAAAGTGCAAATAATTTTTTGCACTTTAGAATTTACAATACTAGCATGTAATTATCTTTCAAAAGTAATCAGTTCAGAGTTCACCAACTGTAAATAGAGAACTTTTGCAAAGTGCAAATAATTTTTTGCACTTTAGAATTTACAATACTAGCATGTAATTATCTTTCAAAAGTAATCAGTTCAGAGTTCACCAACTGTAAATAGAGAACTTTTGCAAAGTGTAAATAATTTTTTGCACTTCAGAATTTACAATACTAGTGTGTAATTATCTTTCAAAAGTAATCAGTTCAGGGTTCATCAGCTGTAAATGAAGTGTAAAAAGTATAAACTGCAGACAAAACAAGAATTAAAGTGTTAGTCATTTTTACTTTGTGTAAATGACTAACACTTTAAATCTGAGCTAAATCTATGTCAGAAGTGCAAATAAAAATTTACACTTTGTAAAAGTTCTTTAATAATAATTATCTTTGACTCAACACATACTTAAAATTGTTTGCACTTCAATGAATAAAAAGATGCAGACTTCTTCTTCTTCAGCTTTAGTCTCTCTCATCAGCTTATTATCTGTCTGCATGTCACTTGTGATAATAACTGTCAAAACATTATGTCTTGTTTTGTTATCTTAGTGGTTCAGAGCCCTACAAAGGTTTTGAGAACATGCAGAGTTTGCTAGAGTAAATAGTTTACTATGAATAAAAGTTTTTTCTTTTGCTGATTAAAGATCTTCTTATAGAGTCACATTTTCATAGAGTAGCTAGACACTTATAATTATACATTCATTTTACTAGTCACTTCTTCTATGTTTGACAGATTATGAGCTTAAATGTATATTGATATTCTTTAAAATTTATTTATTCATTAAGTCATTTGTTTCTATTTAAAATGATGAAAGAAAAACATCTCATCATTGTTGTTATTTTATGAATGCTAAAAAGAGCTCTTTAAGAAATAAAGTGAATTCAATGTATAATGAGAAGTTATTCACATCAAATTATTATAAATTCATAAATAAAACAGTCAAAAACAATTCTCACAATCATTTCAAAGTCAGATCTTTACATCAAAAACAACTTCATTGTCAATTTAGATGTTTCTATCATACAAAATGACTACAATATCATATAATCTTACATTTTCAAAAGTTATGAAACTCAAGAGATCAACAGACTACTTATTATGAAGAATGTCAATTAAATACAGCTTGATGAGTGCTGAATTATGAGATTTAATAGTAAAGAATGACATTGAAATCTCATCAAAGTTAAATGTTTTGAGTCAGTCAATAATGACTGAAGAATTCATATCTAAAACAATGATGACTATATCAACAGTCTTAATCAACATTACTTAAGCTGACTAAATTACACAGAACAACAAGATCACAATTATTATTATTTTTACTGTCAGCTCAGAGATTACTGTTGTCATAGATGATATAAAAACAATAAAAGAAATGTAAAATTATCTTATATATCTCTATTTATCTTACAGATTTAATCTTAAATACATTCTATTCAATAATTTATGAGTAAAAGACTTTGCTGGTCCATGTGACTGCATAAAAGACTTGAATGGTAGTCAGCCTGTAAAAAAGACTCAGATAGACTTTACTTTGACACTAATTCTTTATCTATAGTAAACACATCACTGTCATCAAGCATTTGGTGTTTACATTCATCATTAATATTCAATGTGTTTCAACCTCACCACCATCTACACACTTTCATCTTGCTGCCACCAACACCACATCATAATGTCAGCTTTATTGAAGCTGTCTGCTTCTTCAGAGAGTGCAGTCTTTCTTAATTGACAGACTCTGCACAAGATCATATAAGTCTGTCAACAAGACTCTGAAACTTGACTGTGAGCTTTCAATTGTTGAGCTTCTGAATGTCATATGACATAGAATGATGAAGACAAGGTATGAGTGACTAGAAGTTGCAAATATCTTGTCTCAAGACATCTTATACACTCTCTTCTGTGCAGAACACATTCTGAAGGCACAGCAATGAGCTCAGAGCAATCAGGTAAGTCAGTTTCTATATTATTGACTATGTTAACTACTCTATTTACATAGATACAGATAAGATCTCTTGTTAAGAAATGTGTGATTCAGTTAAACAGCTTGATCTTCATGATTAATCTATGAACTCAAATCTGCTTCTGTTATCATTATCAGAAGAACAACATATCTTGTGATCATGTCATAATCTGTATCTTCACTCTAAGTCAGTTTCTTGACCTCTATCTCTCTCTCATTCTCTCAGTGACAATCTGAACTGCCATCTATTCTGAGTCAATGACAGCTGTCAATGTCAGCAATCTTCATTCTGTTAACAACATGAAGTGCAACTCTTCACACACTCATGTGCCTTACAGAAGATTTAAGAAGAAACAGATTCAGATGAAGAATATGTGTGCTCTGTGTGAACTGCATCAGAATGATTTAAGAAACACTGATTAGAATTTAAGACTGAAAAATGCAGTTCATTGCTGCAGCACATGTCATTAGGTAAAGCATAATGTCTCTACATGCTGTAGGCCACATAATTAGTAAATAAAAGCAATTTAAACATGTAAATATCTATTGTTTATTTGTTTATTTACTATTCTAATGTTTATTTACATTTTGACGCATCAACACATTCTAAGACACAAAGACTATTCAGATTAGCACTTAAAGTAAAGTCTATCTGAGTCTTTTTTATAGGTCAACTACCATCCAAGTCTTTTATGCAGTCACATGAATCAGCAAAGTCTTTTACTCATAATTTATATATCTGTCAACTTGATCAATACTTCTCTGTTAATGCTTATACTTTAAAGTATAAGACACTCTTAAGAGAAATTGTGATCTTCAGTCTCATCATTAATGAAATTCTGAAAATTATTACTTTTCTATTGAATCTAGAATTCTTCTATTCTCAATGAGTAATGATGAAATGCTTCAGAGCTCATAATGTAATCTTATTTCTTAATGACTTGATCATTAAATTAATTGATGAAGAGCATCTTAAAGAAGAGAATGAGAAGCTTGCTTTAATGAGTAAAAAGAGAAATCATAAAGATAAGAAGAAGAAGAATAAGAAGAGAAATGTTGATAAGAATAAAAGTAAAAATAAGATGTATACTTACTGTAAGAAAGCAGTTTACTTCAAGAATATTTGCTGAAAGTTACATTCAAAAAAGATGTTTAAAGAGATAAAGAAGAAGCAAGAGACTAAAAAGAAAAAAGAGAAAGAGAAGAAGAAATTTTTAAGTTTTGAAGACAAGTAATATAATGAGAACTTAGTGATCTTGACTGCAATAAAGAGCTATAGTCTCATAATTAATAAGATGTTATGAATATCTGACTTTAACACAACACAATATATGTACTGTGATCTCTCTGCATTTAGCTTGATTAAAATATTCAATAATGAACTTTCTATAAGAGAAGTGTCTGAAGTGATGCATGCTCAAAAGATAGAAATGATTGACTTATAGCTAAAGAATAGTGAAGAAAAGACTTAAAATATCATTTTAATGAACATTTATCTTATATCTAATATAGAGCTTAATCTCTTCTCAATTGAAATGATTAAAACAAAAGAAATATCAATTAAAATCAAGAATGAATTACTATGTCTAAAGAACAAAGTAAAAAATATACTTAATTATACAGTACACAAAGATAAATTATATTATCTTTAAACTTTAATAATGAGAAAATCTGTGAACAAGAATAAGACTATGTCAGTCATTAAAGATAATAAGATCTTAAGAATTACTTAACATCAATATCTTAATTATATAGAGAATTTAAGTCTTAATAATGTGTCAAAAACTCTTGAAATAGTGAGGCTTAACTTATAAGAACTTATGAAAACACTGTTACATTTATGTGATGTCTGTATGAGAGCAAATCAAAAGAAAAAGATCTTAAGAAAATTACAAAACTGAGTTACAAAGATGACTAAACTAATTTATATTGACATCATCAGTCTTATTACATTGAAAGCATATGATAGATTCTTGTAATATATAGTCTTCACAGATGATCTTACTTGCTGACAATACATTTGTAATATGAAAACAAAAGATTAAATAAAAGATGAAATTGAATGATTTCTTAATATACTTTTTATTCAGATGAATCTATGAATTGCATAGATACAACTTAACAACAAAAAGAAATTTAAGAATAAGCTCATCATTGAATGATTATGAAGTCTAGAAATTATCTATGAAACAACAGTTTCTTATGAATTGAAGCAGAATGAAGTGACAGAAAGAAGTAATGAACTTTTGGCAGCAAAAGTTAGAATTATAATTCTGAATAATGAAGTTTCTAAAACTTTATGATTAAAGATTGTCAAAATAGCATATTATCTTCTTAATTAACTCTTAACATTAGCTTTTAAGAACAATAAGATCTTAATTTAGCTACTGTTTAAATTTCTTAATAAGAATAGATCAGCAGACCTCATCAATCTTAGATATCTTTGATGTTTTGAATACACAATATATGTATATATTTCAAAGAAGATTTAAACAACAGAAACTAAATTTGAACTCTAAAGCAATAAGAAAATTCTTGTTGAATATGAAGAAAGAAATCAATATAGAGTATAATTTTCTGAAAAGAAGAAGATAGACTGAGTAATTAAGGCAAGAAATGTGCAGTTTAACAAAGATTCATCAATTTATAATATTAAAGTTGCAGTCTCAATTTCTAAAGTCACTCAATCTCACACTGTTAATACAGAACAAGAAAGTGTACAGTTATCTTTTTTGTTTTCTTTTTAACTCTCATCATTGTCATTATCTTCAAAGTATGTGTCATCATATTCTTTCATATCAGTATTGTCAAATCAGTTAGAAGAAATGAAGAAAAAGAAAAAAGATGTTATAAATATTCTTTTTACAATTAATAGATCAGTATTAGCTGAGTCTTGACACTTTAAAAGAGAAAGACAATCTTCTATAAAGCTAAAGCTTAAAGCAATTATAATCTATTTAGCTGTGTTTAATGTGATCATCAATGTCATAAAAAAGAAAGAAGACTTTAAGAGTGAATCTTAGACATTTAAACAAATAATTACAAGTTATGAGTTCAAAGACTGAAAGAAAGCAATAAATAATGAGTATAACTCATTAATGATTAACTTTACATAAACTTTAAAGACATTGTTATCTAATCAATAAGTTCTAAAAGACAAATGAATCTATCATTACAAAAAAAGATCTAACAGCTCAATTCTACAGCATAAGGCTCAATGAGTAGTTAAAGAATTTAAACAACAATTTAAAATCAATTATAAAGAGATCTTTGCAACAGTTGTCAAATCAATGACTTATAAAGTCATCTTCATCATAGCTGTGTTTTACAACTACAAATTAAAATAAATAAACATTAAAATGACTTTCTTACACAGCAATTTAAAAGAAGAAGTCTATGTGATTCAATTCATTGAATATGAAAAAGAAAGAGACAAGATATGTAAATTGAAAAAAGCTTTATATGAGTTAAAACAGTTATCTCATCTATAATATAAGATGATACACTGCTTTCTCATCAGTCTCAGATACACACAGATTTACACAGACAATAATGTGTTTAGAAAGAAAACTTTAATTGTTGCTGTTTATGTTGATGATATTCTTTTATGTAAACTCAATAAGAACAAAATTCTAGATCTTAAGATCAAATTAAGTAATTATTTTGAAATGACTGACTGCAGAGCCTGTAAGCATTACTTAAAAATGCTAATTACACAAAATAGAACTTTACAAACTCTTATTTTATTATAGAGAATCTATTTTATGAAGATGCTCAAAGATTTCAGTCTACAGAATGTTAAGACAGTCATAACTTCAATGAAACTCAGAGCTTATCTTACAAAGATTATTAAAATAGCTGAATCAGAGCTAATAACTTAATATTAAAAGATTATAGAATTTTTTATGTACATTATCACACAAATATGACTCAACATTACATATATGATGTTAACTCTTAGTCAATTTGCATATAACTTTAACAATACACATTGAAAGGCTCTGAAATGAGTGTTTTAATATGTGTAAAAAATCTTAGATGTTGTTCTTAAATAGAAATTAAGTGAACAACTTAAATTATTAAGATATTTAAACTTGAACTGAGAGAAAGATCTTGAATTAAGAAGATTTACATTAAGATATGTATTTAAGATAATTAATGAATTAATATTCTGAAGTTTAAAATGTCAAAAAACTGTCATCTTATTCTTTTATAAGTGAAATACATGATCTTAACAGAGACTACAAAGAAAGCAATCTGAATAAAGAAATTACTTAAAGAGCTAAAGCTAAAGAGATTTGAGACAGTTACAATTTAGATAAACAATCAGAAAGCTATAGTCTTGACTAAAAATTCTGAATTTTATGTCTGTACAAAGCACATTAACATACATCATCACTTTATAAGAGAAGTTGAATCTCACAGACTTATTTATCTTAATTACATTTTTATAAGTGACATAGTCATCAACAGACTTATAAAATCACTTTTAATACTGAAATTTACTTATTTTACAAATTTCATGAATCTCATCAGTCAGTGAAAGGCCTTGTGATTTAATGATATGACACTTAAGTTCAAAACTTAAGAGATACTCATTTAAATTGAGTCAGAGACATTTCAATATTGTCTTATTGACTTTTAAAGTTAATGAGACACTATAAAATTTTGTTTTTTATCTCATCTCACTGTTGTTGAAACAGCCTGAGAGAATATGTCAAAACATCATGTCTTATTTTATTATTTTAGTGATTTAAAGCTCTACAGAGATTTCAGAAACATGCAGAGTTTGCTAAAATAAATAGTTTGCTATAAATAAAAGTTTTTTCTTTTGCTGATTAAAGACCTTCTTATAGGGTTACATTTTCATAGAGTAGCTAGACACTTATAATTATACATTTATTTCATTAGTTACTTCTTCTATATTTAACAGATTATGAGCCTGAATGTGTATTGATATTCTTTGAAATTCATTTATTTATTAAGATATTTGTTTTTATTCAAAATGATGAAAGAAAAACATCTTGTCATTGTTGTTATTTTATGAACACTAGAAAGAGCTCTCTAAGAGATAAAGTGAATTCAATGTATAATGAGAAGTTATTCACATCAAACTGTTATAAATTCACAGATAAAATGATCAAAAATAACTCTCACAATTATTTCAAAGTTAAATCTTTACATTGAAAACAACTTCATTGCTGATTTAAATGTTCTCATCATACAAAATGACTACAATGTCATATGATCTTACATTTTCAAAAGTTATGAAACTTAAAAAGTCAACAGACTATTCATTATGAAGAATGTTGATTAAATACAGCTTAATGAGTGCTGAATTATGAGATTTAATAATAGAAAGTGACATTGAAATCTTATTAAAGCCAGATGTTTTGAGTTAGTCAGTAATGACTGAAGAATTTATATCTAAAATAATGATGACTACATTGACAGTCTTAATCAACATTACTTGAGCTGACTGAATCACACAAAACAACTAGATTACAGTCATTATTATTTTTATTGTCAGCTTAAAGATCACTGTCATCATAGACAACATGAAAACAGCAAAAAAGATATAAGATTATTTTGTACATCTTTATCTATTTTACAGATTTAATCTCAAATACATTCTATTCAATAATTTATACATCTGTCAACTCAATCAATACTTCTCTGTTAATGCTTATGCTTTGAAGTATAAGACACTCTTAAGAGAAATCACAGTCTTTAATCTTATCATTAATGAAATTTTAAAGATCATTACTTTTCTATTAAATCTAGAATTCTTCTATTCTCAATAAGTAACAGTGAAATGCTCTGAGACTTATAATGTAATTTCATTTCTCAATGATTTGATTATTAAACTAATTGATGAAGAGTGTCTCAAAAAGAGAAATGAGAAGCTTGCTTTAATGAGTAAAAAGAGAAATTATAAAGATAAGAAGAAGAAGAATAAGAAGAGAAATGTTAATAAGAATAAGAATGAAAATGAAATGTACATTTAATATAAGAAAGCAGTTCACTCTAAAAATAATTACTGAAAGTTACACTCAGAAAAGATGTCTAAAGAGATAAAGAAGAAGCAAGAGACTAAAAAGAAGAAAGAGAAAGAGAAGAAGAAATTTTTAAGTTTTGAAGACAAGTAATATAATGAGAACTTAGTGATCTTGACTGCAATAGAGAGCTATAGTCTCATAATTAATAAGATGTTATGAATATCTGACTTTAACACAACACAATATATGTACTGTGATCTCTCTGCATTTAGCTTGATCAAAATATTCAATAATGAACTTTCTATAAGAGAAGTGTCTGAAGTGATGCATGCTTAAGAGATAGAAATGATCAACTTATAGCTAAAGAACAGTAAAGAAAAGACTTAAAATATTATTTTAATGAATGTTTATTTTATGTCTAATATAAAGCTCAATCTCTTCTCAATTGAAATGATCAAAACAAAAGAGATATTGATCAAAATCAAGAACAGATTATTACATTTAAAGAATAAAGTAGAGAATACACTTAATTATATAGTACATAAAGATAAGTTATATTATCTTTAAATTTTAACAATGAGAAAATCTGTGAACAAGAATAAGATTATGTCAGTCATTAAAGATAACAAGATCTCAAGAACTACTTGACACTGATATCTTGATCATATAGAGAATTTAAGTCTTAATAATGTGTTAAAAAATCTCAAAATAGTGAGACTTAACTTATAAGAATTTATAAAAACATCATTACACTTGTGTGATGTCTGTATGAGGACAAATCAAAAGAAGAAGATCTTAAGAAAATTATAAAACTGAGTTACAAAGATGACTGAACTGATTCACATTGATATTATCAGTCTCATTATGTTAAAAGTATATGACAGATTCTTGTAATATATAGTCTTCATAGATGATCTTACTTGCTGATGATATGTTTGTAATATGAAAACAAAAGGTCAGATAAAAGACAAAATTGAACAATTTCTTAATATGCTTTTTATTCAGATGAATTTATGAATTGCATAGGTACAACTTGACAATGAAAAGAAATTTAAAAATGAGCTCATTATTGAATGATTATGAAGTCTAGAAATTATTTATGAAACAACAGTTTCTTATGAATTGAAGTAGAACAAGGTGACAGAAAGAAGTAATGAACTTTTGACAGTAAAAGTTAAAGTTATAATTCTGAATAGTAAAGTTTCTAAAACTTTATGATCAGAGACTGTCAAAACAGCATGTTATTTTCTTAATTAATTCTTAATATCAGCTTTTAAAAACAACAAGATCTCAATTCAGTTACTGTTTAAATCTTTTAATAAGAATAGATCAGCAAACTTCATCAATTTTAGATATCTTTAATGTTTTAAATGCACAGCATATGTGCATATTTCAAAGAAGATTCAAATAATAAGAACTAAATTTGAATCTTAAAGCAATAAGAAAATTTTTGTTGAATATAAAGAAAGAAATCAATATAGAGTATGATTTTCTGAAAAGAGAAAGATAGATTAAGTAATTAAAGTAAGAGATGTGCAGTTTAATGAAGATTCATCAATTTATAATGTTGAAGTTGCAGTCTTAATTTTTAAAGTCACTCAATTTCACATCATTAATGCAGAACAAGAAAGTATGCAGTTATCTTTCTTATCTTCTTTTTAACTCTCATCATTGTCATCATCTTCAGAGTACATGTCATCATACTTTTTCATATCAGTATTGTTAAATCAGTTAGAAGAAATGAAAAAAGAAAAAAAAAATGTTATAAATATTCTTTTCACAATTAACAAATCAGTATTAGCTGAGTCTCAACACTTTAAAAGAGAAAGACAACTCTCTATAAAGCTAAAGCTTAAAGCAATCATGATCTACTTAGCTGTGTTTAATGTAATCATCAATGTCATAAAAAAGAAAAAAGACTTTAAGAGTGAATCTTAGACATTTAAATAGATAATTGTAAGTTATGAGTTAAAAGACTGAAAGAAAGCAATGAATAATAAGTATAATTCATTAATAATTAACTTTACATAAACTCTAAAGATGTTGTTATCTAATTGACAAGTTCTAAAAAATAAATGAATCTATTATTACAAAAAAGAATCTGATGACTCAATTTTACAACATAAAACTTAATGAATAGTTAAAGAATTTAAACAACAATTCAGAATTAATTATAAAGAGATCTTTGCAACAGTTATTAAATTAATGACTTATAAAGTCATCTTTATTATAGCTGTGTTTTACAATTATAAATTGAAATAAATAAACATTAAAACAGCTTTCTTACACAGCAATTTGAAAGAAGAAGTTTACATAATTTAACTTATTAAATATGAAAAAGAGAGAGACAAGATATGTAAATTAAAGAAAGCTTTATATGAATTAAAACAGTCATCTTATCTGTAATATAAGATAATACATCACTTTCTTGTTGATCTTAGATACACACAGATTCACATAGACAATAGTATATTTAAAAAGAGAACTTTAATTGTTGCTGTTTATGTTGATGATATTCTTTTATGTAAACTCAATAAGAATAAAATTCTAAATCTTAAGATCAAATTAAGCAATCATTTTAAAATGACTGACTGCAAGATCTGTAAGCATTACTTAAAAATGTTAATTACATAAAATAGAACTCTATAAACTCTTATTCTGTTATAGAGAATCTATTTCACAAAGATGCTTAAAGACTTTAGTCTACAGAATGTTAAGACAGTTATAACTTTAATGAAATTTAAGACTTATCTTATAAAGATTATCAGAACAGCTGAATTAAAGTTAATAACTTAATATTAAAAGATCATAGAATTTCTTATGTATATTATGACACAAACACAACTCAACATCACATATACAGTGTCAACTTTTAGTCAATTTGCACATAACTTTAACAACACACATTGAAAGACTCTGAAATAAGTGTTTTAATACATGTAGAAAACTTTAGATATTGTTTTTAAATATAAATTGAGTGAATGACTCAAATTACTAGAATATTTGAACTTAGACTGAGAGAAAGATCTTAAATTAAGAAGATTTACATCAGAATATGTATTTAAAATGATTAATGAATCAGTATTTTAAAGTTTAAAACATTAAAAAATCATTATCTTATTCTTTTATAAAGCAGAATACATGATCTTAACAGAGACTACAAAGAAAGCAATTTGAATGAAGAAATTATTTAAAGAGCTAAGATTAAAGAGATTTAATGAACAATCAGAAAGCTATAATCTTGACTAAAAACTCTGAATTTTATGTCTATACAAAGCACATTGACATATATCATCACTTCATAAAAGAAGTCAAATCTTACAGACTTATTCATCTTAATTATATTCTTATAAGTGACATAATTGCTGATAGACTTACAAAGTTACTTTTAATATCAAAATTTACTTATTTTATAAATTTTATGAGTCTCATTAGTCAGTGAAAGGCCTTGTAATCTAATGATATGACACTTAAGTTCAAAACTTAAGAGATACTTATTTAAATTGAGTCAGAGACATTTTAATATTGTTTTATTGATTTTTAAAGTTGATGAGATGCTATGAAATTTTATTTTTTATCTCATCTCACTGTTGCTGAAACAGCCTGAGAAAGTATATCAAAACATCATGTCTCATTCTGTTATTTTAGTGATTTGAAGCCCTACAGAGGTTTTAGAAACATGCAGAGTTTGCTAGAATAAATAGTTTGCTATAAATAAAAGTTTTTTCTTTCATTGATTGAAGGTCTTCTTATAGGGTCACATTTTCATAGAGTAGCTAGACACTTATGATTACATGTTCATTTCACTAGTCACTTCTTCTATGTTTGACAACAACTTGCTTTTCTAGCTTCGCCAGACCCGCCAATAATACTTGTTCTATTCTGTTGAAGGACAGCTCTCAGCATCTGTTAGGCATCAATGTTCAGGCCATCAATCCTTTTAATCATATTTGCTTCTACCTCTTCTTGCGCTGTGTGCTTTGTTCTTCCTTATCCCTGCGTGGAACAACCTCTTAAACCCGTAGCTTGCCTCTTACCTTGTAAGACTCGACCTCACTCCGCAACCTCCTATTGACGCAATCCAAATACCTCACAGACAAGGCAAGTACAAACTGAGCTACTTGATCCATTCTATAGTCAGTAAAGCTTACTTGCACGGGGTAGGTGATAGGAACGTCACTCAACTTTGCATTATATCTCCCACTCCACCGGACACTCTCTTCTCATACGCGGCGCACCCTCGTATACGACCATTTCCAATCCATAATTGGTCCCTGCAGCTGCTTAACACTTGCATCCACGATTTGCCGTCCGCCTAATAAGAAACTGATACAACTTCTCTACTTCATCAACGTCGGCAAAGAAAGCTGCCAGTGTCATCCACCGGGCATACTGGGTTATTGAGAGAAAGTGGTAGCTTACACTACGATCTGCTCCTGTCAAATCTCCCTTACCGGCCAGCATCATGTCCAATATCATGGCAATGCTTTCTACATCGAGAAGGGCGATTATATTGAAGTTCTCATGAACAGTCATATCATGGTTGATGTGGCTTACCTCCACAAAGCCAATCCAAACTACATTCAGCCACACATCAACAATTTGATCAGACCAAACTCATCAGACAGCTTCTTCTTCTTCTCAGACACAGAAGTCAACACAGTCAAGAGCAGTAGCCTTGACATGAAAGCTATGAATGAAGATAACTTGATGATCTGTAGTCAGACAGTGTATAATTGAAGTTTGACAATAAATAGTGATGTAAGTCTTTGTTCTTTGAACACCCTATAAAACAAAGATCATCCTAATGTTGTAAATGTGAAGTTTGTGATTGACAATATCAAGAACATTGTCTGAAATCTGTCTTGTTTTGACAATCTTGTAATTCTCATCACAAAGAAGAGAGTCATCACTGCTCTTGTCAGAACTTACATGTCTTGTGTATTCAGTGATGCAATGAATGACTTTGTAGTAAGAAAGAAACAAGAATTGATAATACTTCTACAGTATAAAATTCAACACTTAATTCTCTCTTATAAACTGACATTCACTTCTAATGACTCTTCTAAAGTTGACAAGACCTTAATCACAGAAGAACTGTTCAAATATCTTAAGAGATCACTCTACACTGTAAGTTCTGCTTTTCTTTGTTTATTTAATCATTTTGACTTTGCAGATATCTGCTGACAAATTAAATCAGAACTTAAAGATACTTAAAGCATAACTGTTTACTATCTTTCATCTTACTCATCATTAAAAGATCACTATTCTTCTTAATAAAGTCAATATATTTGTGCAGTTACACTCTTTCAACAATTAACACAACACTCTTGTTATGACACTGACACCTTTCTTTTTCTCACTACACTAATTCATCATTATGACCTTTTCTCATTATCATTATTTCTTTTCATTTAGGCATTTGTTCTTGCTTTATTCATTATTATAAGAAATTGCTTCTGCTCATCTGTTCTTATGATGTCATAGTCAGACAACTATATAGCTGAGACTTCTTGCTTACTTAACAAGACAGCTTTTTATCTCTTAATATTATCTAACAGTAACAATTTAATAGCATCAACAGTGTTTCATTAAAACAATTATTAATTATTTATTAAGATTCTAATTTGCTAAATCATCAGTTCTACAGCTTGACTTCTGTGCTGCATTAAATAATAATAAGATCAATAAACTAAATTATTAAGAAATCTCATCATCTTATTATTACATCACATCACTCTTTCATCTTATAACTTCATTTTATAGTCAAAATGCCTCTCAACTCATTAAGCTGACAAAGATCTTCAACAAATTCTCTTGATTTAATCTATCAAGACTATCTAATCATACAGTAATTCTAGCTTATCAGCTTAAAGAGCATGAATCAGTGAATCTTGACTTTGTTTCATTTATATTTAATAACATTGTCATTCTTATTCACAAAATTACAACTCTATACAAATAGTCAAGTATTCAAGAAACTCAAACTGCTTTCTCAATGTTTTTTAACATATTTTCTTTTGCTTAAGCACATAACTGAACTCTATTCAATTCAGCACTATGAATCTTTAGTTAAAACACAGTAATATTATATATAGACTCATTCTTTTTTTAGTGAACAGTTAGTCAGCAGTTAAAGATCAGCAATATATTTAATTTAGATCTGTCAAATCTCTTTATGACTGAATAAAAACTATAATATTTCATCATCATCTCATTAAAAATTGATCTAAATATTTTAGAACATTTTATCACATCATAAGCATCTTAAGTCATCAAGTTCAAGTCTAGCTTCAGCATTATTAAAAATATTCTTTGAAATTCATCACAAAGCATAATGAACAATGATCAGAATGTTAACTCACAAGACAATAATGATAATATATCTTCTTTAACTGATATAAATCCTATCATTTAAGTACAGATTCTGCAGATCATCACTGTGTCAATTGCTTAATTATAAAGATAAGATGCATCACAGTAAGATATATTTAAGTTATCTGATTCATTCAGTTCTTCTGGTTCTCACAGAGATGATGTTAACAGCAATGATAACTTTTATAAAGATAACTTAACTTAAAAGTCAGTCAATATTGACTTATTCTACTCAAATTTGCTTAAGAAGTGAGGAGACAGCAATATTGTCAATAAGAATAATAAGAATTATTATTGAAATGTTTATGTCTTCATTAATTGAGTCAGAGTGACAGCTATTACTTAAGACATCAAGCAAATATGTTAAAATCTTAACACTAATCTATGCAGAAAAGCAGAACTGTGATGAAATAGTTAGCTATTAAAGATTACTCATCTTGAATTAGTAGCTCATTTTAACAGTATTGAAGAATGATGCAAGACATTAAAGAAATGCTTTAAGATATTGCTCAGTAAAACTTAAAATAAGTTTAACTTAATTAAATACATCATTAAAGACATCAGAAATCACTGTAGCTTAATAGAATACATTATTATTTTTATAACTGCTGTTAAAAGTTATGATCAAGACAAATCAGAATTTAATCTGATAATTTAAACATAAATACATATTAACATGCTTCTTCAATGAGACATCAATGAATTTAAGAATGAAATATCTGTTAAAGATTTTATTAATACTCTTTTAGTTAAACAGATAAATTGATACAATAGCTATTTGCACAATTCTTAATTTGATAGATTCATTCAATGAAATCAGCAAGATCAGTATGATCATAACAACTGTGATTAAGATAACTATGACTGTCAATCTTTCTCTTACTTATTATATTCATCATTAAGATATAACAATTTCTTATATTCACTCAGACTACAATGACAATCTAATAATCAGTCACAACAGTTTCAACTCTGTCTGCAAGATGCTTTGTTAAACACTTAATTGAGCTTTAAGACATCTCTTTAAATCATCTTTAGAAATGAAAGACTGTCATTTAAGATAAATATATTGAATTAAAGATTTAAAAATCAGACTAAAAAACTGTTTAACTGTTTAAACAGAGACAATAAGTTTTCATGATGAGGCAATTGCAGTGAATATAATGATCAAGTATACTTTACTTAAAAAGTAAATTCTTTTAAGAATGAATCTTCTATTGATGATCAGACTGATTATTAAGAATTTGAGAACATCTATTATAATGATACATATTAAAAAGTCAATATACTCAATATTTAGAAAGAAGAAGAGATCTATGAACTGAATTAAGTGTAGAAACTGAAGAATGAAAAGAATGAAGAAGAAGCTGTAAATGTAAGTTACATAACTGAAATATAAAATGACTGTTATAACTATCATAAAATCTTTCTGTTCAACAACAAATTGCATAAGCATGTGCACAATGAATGTAATGACTAGAGTGACTATCAGGTTAAGTTAACTCAGTCTGACTCAGACAGAGCTTTTAGGTCAGATTGAGTTAAGCTTTAATTGTCAGCTTAAAAGTTTAGATTGAGCTTAAACATTGAAGCTTAACTTAATTCAGAAGCTCTATTCAGATTTTAAGAATTCTAAGACTGATTAGTAAGTAAGTTCTTGAGACTTGACTCAAGAATAAAGATTATGAGCTTAGAGATTACTGATACATGAGTGTTATAATTAAGCATTATATATGCATAGTTAAACAGCTTTCAATTTAGTCTATTTATTTACTACATTGAGAGTCAGATATTCTCAAAATAGTCTAATAACAATTGCTTTAATCTGCATCTTTAGATGCAATGTTTCAGTTATGCATGTACTTCTTGATGAGAGACATGTTCTTGTGCTGAATAATAACTCACTTTGCAT
>JAABUJ010003824.1_pt1 | contig 16459 bp, 22 predicted proteins | sample 5559131 | NCBI WGS metagenome assembly JAABUJ01 (sample SAMN10711875, study PRJNA513366) | rock metagenome | isolation source: Antarctica rocks | place: Antarctica: Victoria Land, Mt New Zealand nord | collected 2016-01-07 | reverse complement strand
GCTCGCTAGCTAGCGAGCGAGCCCCCAGGAGAGACCCGAGGCGACAGACGGGATCCAATTGCAACCCGCTACACGCGGCAGCGGGTTGCTGACCAGCTCGAGGACGGCCCAGTTGCCGCCGCGTCGACCGTGAGTAAAGCGCGACCTGCATAGGGCGTCCGGGCGGCGGTGGTATAGCTCGTGCGCGAAGAGTGGCACCCCTGCACATGACACGTATCTTGGGGCCCGCGAGCTGGGCATCAAGGCTGTGTGCGTCAACTGCGGGCGACTCTTCGTGGAGGTGTGCGGGGGATCCACGTCGACCAGTACGCGTCCAGCGTCTTCCCCTTTGGAGCGCAGGATCGACACGAACTGGCCCCAGCTCGCATCGGCAATGCTTCGATTCAGGCCGCGCTTGGCGGCGGCCCCGTTGGGCAGGAACTGCCCGGGTTTGGCCGGGTCCGCAACCGGATTGGCTCGGCGCAGCATGTTGCGGATTTCTAGGTCCTCCACCGCCAGGAACGCATAGCACCGCACCAGTTGCAGCGCGGTCTTGTGGTGGGAATCGCGGCGCTGGTTGGCGACCTTGCGATGCCGGGCCGCGACCGTCTCCCGCGCCCGCTTGTGGTTGTTCGAGCTACGCCGTTTGGTCGCGAACCGCTGTTGCAGGTGCGAGCGCGCTAGCTAGTGCGCGCGCGAGCTAGCTGGAGCGGGCGCTCGCTAAGTAGCTCGCTACCCGCCGCGCACGCTTGCTAGCCCAACGCCTTGCTCGGTGGCTCGCTCGCCGTCGCGCTTGCCCGCTCGCCGTCGCGCGTGCCCGCTTGCTTGCGTGCTAGCTGCCACGTACGGTAGCTAGCATGTCTCAGGTGATAGCGGTGTATTCCGAAACCGGGGGAGCGACCAAGACGACGACGGCGGTGTCACTGGCCGTGTCAGCGGCGCTTCAAGGCCATGCCACCGACCTCATCGACCTCGACCCGCGAGGCGCCGCCACCAAATGGCTCGGAGCAACGCCCGCGGAGGAGTGGCAACATGTCGGTGCCATCCTCGGCAATGCCGATCCCACCGGCTGGATCAACGACCTCGCCCTGCCCAGCCCGTGGCCGGAAGTTCCGCGGCTCCGCATCGTGCCCTCCTCTCGCTCGGTGTCCAACCGGGAAAGAGTCGTCGAAGACCACTCCGATGTGCGGCTGCGCATGGCCTTGGAAGGGACCGCCGCCGACGTGACTGTCATCGATCTTCCCAACCGGCAGGGCGGCCCCCTGATTCAGAATGCCCTCACCGCCGCCACCAAAGTCGTCTACGCGGTCAAACTCGACGAAGACGGCCTCGACGGCGTCGACGGTGCCGCGACCTCGGTGCGCCGCTATCGCCAGCACCGCGCTCAACTCGGCGCACCCACGGACCTCACAGAGGCCGGGATCATCGTCGGTTCCGTCCGGGAAACCGTGATGAGCCGAGACTCCCGGCGCGCACTCGCCGAACTCGACAAGAGTTACGCCGACCAAGTGCTGCGCCCCCTCGTCCCCGAACGCGTCATCGTCCGCGAAGCCCGCGCCGCCGGGCGCTACTACGGCTTCTACGACGCCGGCGCCATCGTCCACGCCGCCTACATGACCATCACCGGAAAGGTTCTCGATCAGTGACCAGCACAGAACGCCCCACGCCCCGGAGCCGTCCCCGCCCCGCCGCCGACGAAACCGTCGACCCCGTCGTCTCCCAACCCGCCCAGACAGCCCCACCCTCGGAACTGCCGGCGGCCATCCGCCGCGGCCCGGAGCCCACCGTGCAGCTCAACGTCCGTGTCGCCGCCGACGTCAGCAGCCTCATCGACGAGGCCGTACGCACCACCGGGCGCACAAAGCGCCAGCTCATCGAACACGCTATCCGTCAGACATACCGCACCTAGCCCGCGTGCGTGCTAGCTAGTTCGCGCGCTATCGTGCATCCGCTTTCGAGTAGCAACGACCTGGGGGAGCGATGAATCGAGGATGGGAACTGGTCCTGCTCGTTGGCGTCAGCTTCAGTGTCGGCACCCTCATGTGGGCGATGACCATCGCTGTAGCCGCCCGACCCCGCCAGGGCGCTGTTCTTCCACCACCGACCTGGCCCAGGACCCGCACCCCACCGGGAGCGCACAGGGCCTTGTACTGCGTGGCACCGATCCTCGCCGCAGGCGTTGTATTCACTACCCTCTATCTCGACCACACACCCGCACACCTACCTGCGGTGGAATTGCTGGTCTTCGGCCTCCCCGCCGCCTACACCGACGCCCGCGAACTCCGCCTACCCAACCAGCTGACCTACGGACTCACCGCGGTCGCAACGATCACCGTCCTCGCCATGACCAGCACCGGACTAGCCGGGAACACCGCGGCCGCCCTCCGCGCCCTCGGCTGCGGCGCCGGCTACGCCCTGCTGCTCCTGGCAATCGCTCTATTCACCCCGACCGGACGTCCCCTAAAGGGAGACACCGGGGCCAGCTCCACAACCACGGCAACCGCTGTGGGCCTCGGCGACATCAAACTCGCCGCCGGGCTCGGGATCGTTCTCGGCTGGAGCTCTCTCGGTGCCCTCACCACCGCACTATTGTTCACCGCCACCGGGCACCTTCTCTGGCTCCTCGGGTGCACCCTCACCAAGCGCCTACGGCAGCGACGCTCTATGACCGGCACTGCACTAGGCCCCTGGATGATCCTCGGCGCCCTGATCGGTCTCACCCTCGCCCAGCACGCCGCAACGTAACCCGACCCGCCCTACGGCGTTATGGGCGATGCGATCACCGGTCGCCCGTTCGCGTCGGCAGCAACTACGGCTCGCTGCGCGATGCCTTGCGCGCCGCCTGGATCGGCTGGCATTCGGATCACTGGACGGCCTCGCCGTTGTCGTGAGGCGTTGAGCATCTGCTCAATAGTGGCGAACGCGAGGCGTTTCTCCTCGGGGTAGCTGGCCTTGCCTACCTCCTGGCCCTCCGAGACCCGGTAGCACAACGTGGCGGGTGGCTCCGCACACCCAGCGGCTTCCTCGGACACCCGCAGCACCCACCCCAGGTCCTCGTTCACGGCCAATTCCGGCCACCCCAAGCACGCCAGTGACAGCTCCCGCCTGGCGATCACCGAGTTCGGATGAAACACGAACGGAGCAGACCACACCTGCGCGAGCTCGCCCGGTTCCCATTTGCGCCGCGCCGAGAACCAGTGCGGTGTCCTGTCCCCACCGACGAACACCCGATTGGTGGCAATCCACCCCACCCGTTCGTCATCGCGGATCCGGTCCAACACCTGCGCCACGCCAGCCCCGCGCAGCTCATCGTCAGCATCCAACGGCATCACCCAGGATCCGTTGGCGATTGACTGGGCCGTGTTCCGGGCGCACGACACGCCCCTACGGGCAGATAAGGTCACCAGCTCATCGGCGCCGACCGGAGCAGGGACCTTCGACGGACCGTCGATGATCACCACCCACTCCAGGTCCCAGCCCACCGACCGCAACGCGGGCCGGGCAGCAACCACTGACGCAGCAGCATCGCTCAAGAACTGGCTTCTGTCTGGCGCTACCGGTGTCAACACACTCAGCGTCTTATCCATCAGTGCGCCCCGAGGGGACTGGCGGCTTCAGCCGTCAGGGGAATCGGGGTACGCAACCACGGATTGCCGGTGAGTGTCGGTGTCGTTTCGTATGGTTCGTGCATGAGCAGCTCCCGGTTTCGTCGGTCGGCGGGTGGGGTGACGTCGCTGGGCCTGCACCTGGTGTGGTGCCCGAAGCGCCGTCGGCGGCTGCTCGGCGGTCGGGTCGCGGGCCGGCTCGACGGACTATTGGAGGAGATCGCCGCCGAGAACACATGGCAGATCGTGGCGAAGGAGGTCATGCCCGACCACGTGCACCTGTTCGTGCGGGTGCGACCGGTCGACGCTCCGGCGGGGTTGTACGCAAATTCACGGGCCGCACGGCACGCGTGCTGCGACATGAGTTTCCGTGGCTGGCGAAATCCAAAGTGTTGTGGTCGAAATCGTATTTCGCCGCGTCGGTCGGGTACGTGTCGGAGTCGACGGTGCGCCGGTATATCGAGCACCAGTGGGATGCGATCGCGTGAGGCGCTCGTTCAAGTTCCGGATGCGGCCGACCGCGCGTCAGCATGTCGCGCTGCAGAAGTGCCTGGATGCGCACCGCGAGCTCTACAACTCTGCATTGCAGGAGCGTCGGGACGCCTGGCGCGCCAATCGGACTCGCATCCGGTACGGGGATCAGTCCGCGCAGTTGAGCGAGATTCGCGCGGTGCGCCCGGATGTCGGGGTGTGGTCGTTTTCCAGTCAGCAGGCGACGTTGCGCCGGCTGAACAGGGCGTTCGACGGATTCTTCCGCAGGGTGAAAACTGGTGATCGAGAGCTGGCTATCCGCGGTTCAAGTCCGCTCAGCGGTTCGACAGTGTGGAGTGGCCCAAGGACGGTGACGGCGCCCGCTGGCACCCTGACGCCAGCCGAATCTACCTCCAAGGAATCGGGCAGGTGAAAGTCACCGCGCACCGCAAGACGGCAGGCAGGGTGAAGACGATCCAGATCCGCCGCGAGGGCCGGCACTGGTATCTGGTCATGTCGTGTGACGACGTGCCGGCCACCCCGCTGCCCGCCACCGGCACCCCGGTGGGTGTGGATGTGGGAATCACCAGTTTCGCCACCACCAGCGACGGCACGCACGTTCACAACCCGCGCTGGACCCGGAACAGCGCGGCGAAACTGGCTGCCGCGCAGCAGAAACTGGCCCGCGCGAAGCGTGGCTCGTACAACCGGAAACGGGCGAAGGAAATCGTCGGCAACCGGCATCGCAAGGTCGCCAACCAGCGCCGCGACTTCCAGCACAAGACCGCCCGCGACATCGTGCGCGATTACGACCTGGTGGTGGTGGAGGACCTCGAAATCCGCAACATGCTGCGACGGGCGAAACCCGTTGCCGACCCGACCAATCCGGGGCAATACCTGCCCAACGGCAGCGCTGCAAAGAGCGGCTTGAACCGAAGTATCAGTGACGCTGCCTGGGGGCAGTTCGTCTCGATCCTGTGCGCCAAAGCGGAAGACGCTGGACGCGCATTCTTCGAGGTCGATCCCCGGCACACCTCCGACCGCTGCGAACGGTGTGGCCACGCAGCCAAGGACAACCGCGTCACGCAAGCGCTGTTCCGGTGCAGGTCGTGCTCGTATGAGACCGACGCCGACGAACACGCCTCCCGCAACATCCTCCGGGCCGGACTGGCCCGTCACACCGCAACCGCGGCGTGAAAAAGCTGGCGGCTTCAGCCGTCAGAGATGTCACCCGGCAGCTGCCCGGTTCGGCTTTGCTCGCGGCGCGCCATCTGCAAAGGTGACGTGGGGTAGGAAGGGTGCCCGCCAGGCAAGCTGGGTAGCCCACCATGCGCTTGGGGAGGGAAAAAATGTCCGGGACCATCATCTTCTGGCTGGTCATCGTCATCGTGGCCGCTCTCTTAATCTGGCTGCTCGGCTCCATCGCACTACGGCTCATCGGAATCCTCGCCACAGCCGGCGGACTACTCAACCTGCTCATGACCGCCGGCACCTTCACCCTTAATTCAGCCGCAGCCTCCCTGCTGGGAGGGCTTGTCATTGGACCCCTGCTGTGGCTCGCTGGCCACTGGCTCTTCGCGCTCAAACACCACCACTTCAAATCACCACTGGCACAACGCGCCGTCCAGCAGCCATTCCACGGCCGCCTGGACCCCACCCGCAACTGGGGAATTCGAACCTTCAACCAGTGAGCTCCGTACGGGATACCCAACTCGGCTGCACCTCGACGCGACGCGGCGGGACGTGGTGGACGACTCTCGTGGCGCTAGGAGGGCTCGGGCGGGCTCTGCTGCTGGATGGGTGCCTTATCTTGCTCTGTCTGGGTGTGGAATGGCGCTCGGCCCTCGTAATTGCGGGAAGCAGCTGTTTGACGGCGGCGGCTGTGTGCCTGCATCTGTCGCCGTTGGCGCATCCGTGGTGGCCACGGATGCGAGCCAACATTCAACAGTCTTGGCGCATCATCGGGTTAGGTTCGCCGGGCCTGGACAGGCCCTGGCGGTCACGGCGCCAGCGCTTAGTGTGCTGGCTACTGCTGATACCGGTCGCCGTTGCAGCAGTACTCGGGCTGTACGCGTGGGGACTGGATTCTGTGCTGCCTGCCCCCAGTGGCGGTGAGATCACGGCGAATCTGCAGCGAACTCAGCAGATCTATCGGGGCGGGGTAGCCGGTCTATTGCTGACGCTGTTCGTTGCAGCCGGGGTGGGGGAGGAGTTGTGGTACCGATCGTGGGTGCTGGCCGCCAACCGACTCCTTCTGTGCCATTCCACCATGCTGCGATGGGCGATCGTAGTGCCCCTGTTCGCCCTCTCCACCACCTGGTTCGCCTTCAACCACCTCAGCTACGGCGCCGGCAACGTCGCCTCCGCCGCCGTAGGTGGAGTCGTTTACGGCCTGGTCGCCCTGCGGGCCCGGTCCATGTGGCCGGCCATCCTCGCTCACGGCCTGTACGACTGCCTGGCGACTGTCCTGCCCTAACCGGTTACAGTCCAGCACAGGATTCCCGGTTACAGTCCAGCACAGGATTCGCAGGCGAGGACTACGTCAACGACCACGCCCTCGACCCCGGACCGGCACTCATTATCCGGTTGGTACCGGGTGTTCGCCGCCGATCATGCCTACGCCCGCACAGTCTGCGCACCTACCACGCTGAGCCAGTCCCGCAGAAGTGCCTGGCTTGCCTTGTCATCAAGGTCCCCGAGGTCCCCCACCGTGAACGGTGCCCTATCTGCACTGAATGTGGCTAGCACACGCAACTGGGCGCGTTCGATCTTCGAGAAAGGGGCGAGCTTCAGCGCCCGGGCGCTGCCCCGTGGCGCGCCCCAGAGCCAGTTCACCCACCCATGAGCCTCGCCCCCTTCCGGTTTGTAACCCATGTGGTCGATGGCCGCTACCCACATGGTGTGCGCCCGCCAGCGCAACCTGCCGGGACCCCGGTCCAGGTAATCGACACCCAGTCTCGCCCACGAGTCGAACTCGGTGAACGCGCGAGCCAGCTCGTTTAGCCACGCCGATGCTGCCTGCCTATCGAGCAGTGGATGCGTGCCGTCCTCATCGTCCGTGAACGACAAACGTGCTACCGCGGCCCTCAGCGAAGAGTGGCGGGCGGTAAGGAACAGCGCCGCCTGGTCGAGGTCGCTAAGCGGCGATACTGCACCCTTCTGGTCCTGGCCGTATTGGCTCGAGTCCATGATCTCGATCCTTTCATTCTGATTTGAGGCATGGGAGCTGCGGCCAGTCCTGGTCCTCGACGACACCGACCACTGGATCGTGCGGCCCGCTATGCCCTCACCGGAACCGATGTTGGCCGGATTCTTCGGTCGCATCGTGCGGCTCATTGCCGAGAGTCTGCCCAACGCTGCGGCAGTGATCGCGGTGCACGACACCTATCTGAGCAACTCCAACTACCGCGACGCCACCGGCTTCCTCGAATCACGGATCACGCTGCCGCTCATCCCGACCGCAGCAGGGCTAGGGCAAATCGTGGCTCTCCGAGCTCGCCGCGGCCTCAAGACCGGCGAACACGTCGTCCTCAATGACATCATCGACGACTCTGCACTGCAACGCCTCTACGGCAACTACCAGGCCGCAGGCCCAAGCCTCCGGACCAACTCCAGATCATGCACGGATCGCTGGCGCACGCGTGCGACGAAGATTCTGAAGTCATCTCCACAAGCCACATCGACCAGGCGATCACCGACTGAAAGTTCGCGCTTCGCCCAAAGCTGAGCTGAGCCCGCCGCGTCCTCTAGGTCGCGTCAATCAGGGCTTGCCTCTGGCGAGCGCCGAGACCACCCACCCGACGAGCTGGGTCAACCTGGGCGTTCTCAAGCAACTGCCCCGCACGCACCACCCCAACACCGGGCAACGCCTTCACGATCGCGAGGATCTTCGTCTTCTTCACCAGCTCGTCGCTGTCCGCTCTACCGAGCACGTCAGCAAGACTCAGCTTCCCGGCCTTCACCTCGTCCAACAGTTGCTTGCGGGCCGTGCGAGCGGCCGCCGCCTTGGCTAGTGCCTCGCTGCGCTGCTCAGGGGTCAAGGTGGGAAGGGGCATTGGTGACTCCAGTCTCGGTTGCCGGGGAATGCACACATTGTTGCCCAGGAAGTGGTCGACAGGCGCTGATCTTCCCTTCCGGCCTGTCGACCTGCCCAATGGGCACCCTGGGGAGCACCCCACCGTGCTCAGCATAATCTAGACTCGAACGCGTGTTCGAGCATCAGGATTGTGGCACTCGCCGGGTGCCGGGTGAGCCGGTGCCGGTCTTGGTCACGCTTGAGGACCTCTGGCCGCGAAGCACCATCAGAGGCGTTTCGTTGGGGGTGTGGGCCATTGGGTTGCGTCTGGAAGGCCCCTGGCCGGGGTTGTTGTTGGCATAGGAGCGCTCGTGCGGCGGTGATTGGCTCGGGGTCGTCGCGCTGCAGTGAGCCGACTCTTCCTCGACCCGAGACCGAGGTGGGGTGGCTGGTGCTGGGGGCCGGGGCCCACATCAGCAGGTAGGGAGCTCGGCGAACGAAACACCCTCAGCACCAAGCCATCGGCTGGACCGGTGCTGGGGTTGTCACCGTGAGGCGGGGGTCGTCGATTGGGAAGCGGTATTGGCGTGCGGATCGGGAGTTGGTGGTCTCGAAGCGCACGTGCAGCTCGTCCGTTCCGGAGGGCGAGTCCTGTGCCGACATTGACCGCACCACCCAGCCGCGTCCTAGGTCGGCATGCTCCACGTCACGGCCGGGCAGCCAGTCATTCTCGCGATGCCCCCGTGCGGTCGGTTGGTTGTCCTGTTGGGGTAGCGGGAGAGCGGTGGGGTCGGTGGGGGTTTGATGTGCTGGCTCACCCGCTAGAAGGGCCAGTTGCGGTGAGGTGGAGAGTGCGCCGAGCGCGACTCCGAGCAGCCGTGCTCCGGCACCGGATTCTTCCTCGGCGTCCAGGCCCATCGCCTCTGTTGCGGCCCGTAGCGCGGTCAGTGCCGCCGAGCGCAGCTCGTCGAGGTTGGTGGAGGCTTGGGGCAGAGATACTGATCGGCCGATGGTGGTGAACTGGGCGTCGCGGAGGCGGACCGTCACGGTTCGTGCAGCTGCCCCAGATTCGGTGAGTCGGTTGTGGGCGGCGGTGAGGACGGTGTCGAGGACCGGTAGCAGTTGGGAGGCGGGGACGTCGTAGTCCATCGTTCGCTCGGCGCTGACCGTCTTCGCTTCTCGGGAGGGGCCGACAGGGCGCGTGTCGCGGCCCTGGGCCATCGCGATCGCCGCGGTGCCGGCGGCGGTGCCCAGCAGGCGCTGCAGCAGCCTGGCCGGCTGGGCGCGGAGCTGGGCGACGGTGTCGATGCCCATTTCGGTGAGGCGGGACGCGGCGACCGGTCCGATGCCGGGCAGCGCGCTGACCGGGAGCGCGTCGAGGAACACCTGTTGTTGTTCGCTGGTGATGACGCGCAAGCCTCGGGGTTTCGCGGACGTCGAGGCCAGCTTGGCCAGCAGCTTTGAGTGGCCCGCGCCCACCGATACCCGCAGACCGGTGGCGTGCCATACCGCTGCTGCTACCTCGGTGATCAGCTGGTCTGCGGGGAGGTCCGGGGAGTGGAGTTGGAGGTAGGCCTCGTCGATGCTGACCTGTTCGAGGACGTCGGCGAAACGGGAAAGCACCGTCATGATCGCCGCGGAGTGTTCGCGGTATGCCTGCATGCGGGGGGCGAGGAACACCCCGTGTGGGCAGCGGCGCATCGCGGTGGCGGTGGCCATCGCCGAGCCCACCCCGAATCGGCGGGCCTGGTAGCTGGCGGTGGCGACCACTCCACGGGGTCCGAGGCCACACACGATGACCGGGGCCATCGCGGTCGAGGGTTTCTGGCGTTGTTCCACGGAGGCGAAGAACGCGTCGGCATCGACGTGCAGAATGGCACCCTCAGATCCCATCGGCGCGCCCGCCGCAGTGTGGTCAGTGAGCGGCGTTGTAGGCATCGCGGACGGCGGCGGGGATGCGGCCTCGGGTGGACACGGGATGGCCGGTGCGGCGGGCCCAGGCACGGATGGTCGCGGTGTCGTTGCGGTTGGGCGTGCTTGGGTTGCTGCGTGTTCCGCCGGGGCCGGGCCGGGTGGGCGGAGCCGTTGAGGAGGCTTTCGGGGAGGCGGTGGTGCGGGATGTGGAAGTCCGGTCGTCGTTGCCGGCCGTGTGCCGGTAAGGGTTACCGAGGCCTGCGCCTTTGATTGCGCCCTTGATTGCGCCGAAGGCACCACCGACGACCGCTCCGGTCACCGCGCCAGCGGCTTCGGTGACCGCCGTCGCAGCGTTCCCGGCGGCTCGTGCCGCGATGCTGGCGAGGTTCATGATGGGCTCCTTAAAAGCGGCGTAGCCGAGCATTGTCGGCTCGACACGTTCGAACGGTACAGATTCCGGCGAGGACCCGGTCGCTGACCATAGCGGTGCAGATGAGGGATCGGTGCTGCCAGACGGTGGCGACTCAGCACAGTTCACGACAGCACCTGGTATCTGACCTGTGAAACAGGTTGTGAAATGTATAGGGGGTAGACATACTTGAGGTATGGCTACAGCGACCCCGCAACGTCCCGGACTGCGCGCGCATGCGCAGGCGATCCGGCTAGACACACCGGTGCTGGTGAAGGGGCTGCGTGATCTCCTCGGCGCCAAGCTCGTCGCCTACCTCGGTGGAGTCCAGGAAACCCGAGCGGTCCGGCAATGGGCGGAAGGCACCCGAGCGGTGCAGGACAAGACCGACGAATACCGGCTCCGCCTGGCCTACCAAATCGCAGCGCTGATCGCGGAGAAGGACAGCCCCGAGGTCGTGCAGGCCTGGTTTCAGGGCCTCAACCCACAGCTGGAAGACCGCTCACCGGCCCGGCTGCTGCGCGAGGGCGACCTCAACGAGGTCGGGCCCCTGGTCCTCACCGCGGCGCGGACATTCGCCGCCACCGGCTGACAGGCGCTGCTCAGCGTGGATCAACGGATCGTCGACACCTCGGCTGGAAGGTTGGCCGTGACCGTCAATCCTGGTGCGGTGTGGCGCGTGGGATACCGCCCGCAGCCGTGGGCGTGGACACCGTGGCAGTACGCCGGAGACACCGGTCGTTTCGACGGACGCTGGGATGATCCTGCCGGCTCCTTCCGCACTCTCTACGCCGGGCGAAACCTGTTGGCCTGCTTGTTGGAGGTCCTCGCCCGGTTCCGGCCCGACCCCCTCCTAGGGGAGGACCTCGCCGGAATCGTCGAGGATCCAGACGACGCGCAGGTGTATCCGACCCAACCGCCAGGCACAGTGCCGACCAGCTGGCTCACGCCCCGCCAAGCGAGCACCGCGACCCTCTCCGGGATCTTCTGCGCGGTCACCGACAAAGAGTCACTGCCCACACTGCGGAACGCATTCCTCTCGACCGCTCTTCGGTACGGCTTAGCCGATCTGGACGCCGGTGCACTGCGCTTGTCCGCACCGCGAACACTCACCCAACGCATCGCAGCCTGGTTGTACGACCTGCATGACGGCGCGAGTGACCTCATCGATGGTGTGCAGTTCGAGTCGCGCCACGGCGACGCTCTCACGCTCTGGGCCATCTTCGAGCAAGGCCCGGACCCCGATGTTTCCCTGCAGTTGAGCGGAACCCGGGCTGTACCGTTGCCGCGCGGGCCCGGCGAGACCGGCGAGACCGGCGGAGACCAGTGTTTCCGGCGACGGGGCAGATGTGCTCGAGTTCCCGAAGACGCGGCGCCGGCAGCGCGCGTAGGAGGGGGTGGCGGGGCGCACTGATGGCATCCACTTCGGCGCGCACCACTCTGGCCATCATCTCGGAGAAGCATTGAGGGAGGGCAGATGGAGAAGACGCTGAGTGTGCTGACGGCGGTCGCGCCGGACCGGGCTCAGTTCTTGACGGACGCTGCGGCGTCGGTGGCCGCGGCACGGCCCGCGTTGCAGATAGTGGGCTGGGCACTCGAGTGGATCGTGGTGGTCGACGGACCGCCGGAGATTCCGGTTCCTGTTAGTGCTGATGAGTTGGTGATGCTGTCTGCTAGCCGTGGGGTGGCGTGTGCCAGGAATTCCGCCCAATCCCTGGGCAGCGGGTCGTGGGTCATGGCGTTGGATGCGGACGACGAGCTGCGTGGTGTTGGTGTGGCGCAGGTCCTCGACCGGATTACCGCCGATGATGAGGTGGGGTGGGTGGCCACTAACCGGGTGTTCGTCGGCGGGGACAGGACGCCCCATTGGTTTTCCGATCGCCGCAGCTGGGCGGTAGGTGAGCTCGCGGGAACCTGGTCGGCTCCGTTCCTGTTTCACCCGAACTCGGTGCTCGCGCGACGGGAGTTGTCATTGGCGTGCGGGGGATGGCCAGCGTTGGCGGTCAACGAGGACTTGGGCTGGGTGCTGCGGATGTCGGAGGAAGCACCCGGGCGGGGGGAACCAGCCGCCACCTTGTCGTACCGCGTGTGGGCTGGGCAGGAGGTGGCCCGCGACCGCTATCCCGAGGACAAACGGTTGGCCTTCACCGCGATCGAGCAGATGCTCAACGCTCGTCGGAAACACTGCGGCCGGTCTCTGATTCAGATGCCCGCCGATCCTGGTGGCGCGCACGGCACCACAACGGGAACCGATCCATTGACCGCCGGCTCACCGCGACACGGCTGAGACATCGCCAAGACGGAGGCCGCACTTAACAGGCATTGGTCGTGCCACCACCGCCGGTATCGCGGGCCTCTCACACGATGCCCGCGGTGGTGGCGCAGCTAGCTGAGCGGAGGCGGACTAGGCTGCGGAGCGCATTTCCCGGAGCCGGTGCCAACTCCATAGGTCGGCCGCTTCCCAGTGCGGCCCTTTGAGTTCCCAGGCGGATCCGCCGAGCACGGATGGGTTGCCGGTGATGGTGCGGTTGGCCATGAGGATTCGTTTCTCCCACTGCGCCGCTCCGGCGGGCTCTGCGATCTCCATCGCCGATTGGTCGGCGGTGTCGGGGACGCTTGCGGCGAAGCACGTCAGCGAATGCTCGACGATGGCGCGGATGATGGGGACGTCGGTCACCGCCAGGCTGGTCTCGTCGAGCGGATCCCGGCTCGCGTCCTCAGCGCGGCCCGCTGCGGCGGCCACCCAGCCGAGGTAGCCGCCGACCCGTGCGCGTAGCCCTTGGAAGCCGGTGCCGGATCCGGTGTACCAAATTCCGGAGTCCCAGTCGGCGGCCCAAACGTAGATTCCGGATCCGGACGGGATGTCGGAGCGTTGCTCGACCTGGGTGAGCGGCAATTGAGTGATGGCGGCGATGGCGCGTGGTGTCAGCGCTCTTGCGGGCAGTGGTGCGGTGAGCGTGTCGACGAACACGGGTGCCTTTCCGTCATCCGGCGCAGTGACCACCCGATTGGCGATCAGGCCCGAATGACCAGCACCTTCCACGCTACCGTCAGTGCGCACTCTCCTCCTCGCCGTTGACGTGCTCGTCCGGTTGACGGCGGTCGGGTTGTCGGTGTCCCGGTGCATAGTGCCGCGCATGGAGGAGCAGCAGACGGCGACCGAAGTCTTTCGACGTGGCGATGCGAAGTGGGGTGAGCAACTCGCGGCGCTTGGGCTAGCGGCCTTGGCGTTCGGTGCGACTTTCCTTTTGCCCGTGTACAACTCCGTTCAGATGCTGTCTGCACACATCTCTCAGGACTCGTCAGCGTCTGTGCTGCAACCGCAACCTGTTCAGGAACAACTCGACATCGCGAAGCTCGAGGCTCTTCTGCTGGCCTTCGGTTTGGTCATACTGGCCCTCGCCCGATGGTGCGGCCCGTTTCTGGGCAGAGGCTTTGGGCTGCGGGATTGGGACCGGCATGTCGCTGTCCGCGCCTGGGTTGTGGTCCCGGCAGCGATTCTCACGTCGCTACTGGTACCGGCGTTCGTCGCTCAGGTCGTCGCTTCGGGCTCCGGGTTTCACCGCCCCGATGAGCACTCCACGCTCGGGTTGATTGTGTGGACCAGCGTGCACGCCGGTGTCAGCGAGGAACTGCTGGTGCTGATGTTGCCGCTCTGCGTGATGGAACTATTCCGCGTGCGGCATTGGTGGGTTGTCTACGTTGTGGCGGTGGCGCTGCGGGTGAGCTACCACATCGATTACGGGTGGGGTGTGCTTGCGTTACTGCCGTGGGCGATCGCGACGGTGTGGCTGTTTCGCCGTTACCGCACGATCCTGCCGCTCATCGCGGTGCACGCCTTCTTCGATTTCTGGCTACTCCTTCCGCGGGCGGTGGACATCTCCGGCGTTGCACGGTGGGTCATCATGGGTGTGGTCCTGACGGGGCTCGTCGCCCTGGCGGCTGTGCTGCGCGTGCGGACATCAACCGGTCCAAGGCTGCCCTCGCCGCGGCAGATCGCGATGGGCGGCAACCCGTCGAGGTTTCATCGGGGTGAGGCAGTTTCACAGGACGGCGCGCGCCCGTTAGGCCGGTGGGCAGGTTTCGTCGACGGTGGTGGCGAGGAACGCGGCGGCGGGGCGGTTGAGGCCGGCGGGGATGGCGGTCTCCAAGGCGAGGCACATGGCTGTGCCTGTGTCGTGGTAGCCGAGGCCATGACTGGTGAGCACGGTGCGATCGGGTGGGCGGTCGAGACCGGCGTAGTAGGCGTAGACCGTGACGGTCCAGGAGTCCAAATCGGGGTGGGTTTGCAGTCGGTCGAACAGCTCGTCGCGCGCCCATGCCGCCGTGTCCTGTGCTGCGGGGGCCGGCTCCACATTGCCGGGTGCGGTGGTCGCGGAGAGGTGCGGCAATCGACGGCGCAGCACGACTGCGGCGGGCAAGCTGATGACCCATTCCAGGAGGCTGTGGGTGAGGGCGCGGGCACGACGCAGCTGGTAACGCAGGCGGGGGTGGGCGCTGGGGGAGTACGGGTAGATCAGCACTACTCCGGGTGGGCCGACGAGCACGTGGGGGACGCGGTGGGCTGCGACGAGCCGGTCGTGCAGCAGCACCCACCCGGCGGACTCCAAAGGTTCTAGCGCCGTGGCGACCCGTTGCTCCTGGTGGGCGCGACGCCGTAACTCTCGTGCTGCGGCGCTGTATCCGTACCTGGCGCGGGTGAGCCACAGCATGCTGGCCGCGCTCCCCACCAGGAATGCGATGGCGATCACCAGCAGGAACGTGGTCAGCGAGGGCGCGAAGGGGTAGAACACCGCGGCGGCGATCGCCGCGGTCACCCCTATCGATCCTGCTCGAGTGACACTCAGACGCAGCGATTGCAGCCGAGCGCGGGACTTCTCCCCGGACAACCGGGCGAGCACTGACGCTGCGGCTACCGGGGCGGAAGTCGGCGATGGCGAGGAGTCGGGGACATCCCAGTGCATGCTGGCTCTAGCGACGGGCCGGGGCGGCGGCTCGTGCTGTTGTTCTGTTTGCTGCTCCTCACCGCTCACCGGCCGGCTCTCCTCTTCGTGGTGTTCCCGACGGTAGCCGTTGAGGCAGACATTCTCCCAGTGCCGCCGCTGAACGCCGGACACGGTGCCTAAAGATTTACTTCGCCACCACTACGCAACCTCAACCACAGCGCGCAGATCCACCGGGAAGCGATCGCCTTTGTCGCCGAGGTGCCAGAGCAGCAGGTGAGCGTCACAGTGCACCCGGAGGTCGGCAACACGGTGCGGTAGCCCGGTCACGGGGTGGCCGCCGGCCACCATCTGGGGGGGTGGGTGGCCGGCGGCCGGGCTGCACACCAGTCCAGGGGGGAGAGGCCTGACGCGCAGGGGCGGCAGATGCCACGAACCGGCAAGTTCCGCGCCCGTCGCTGAGCGTACGGATGTCGAGCCACGCTTGCGATCAGGGGGCTGGGTCGGCATGCGTCCTCAGGCGTATCGCGTCGCGCCGGCATCACCGAAAGTTCGGCTGTCTAGGTCGCGTCGATCAGGGCTTGCCTCTGGCGAGCACCGAGACCACCCACCCGGCGAGCTGGGTCAACTTGGGTGTTCTCGAGCAGCTGCGCCGCACGCACCACACCAACGCCGGGCAGCGCCTTCACGATGGCCAGGATCTTCGTTTTCTTCACCAGCTCGTCGCTATCCGCTCTCCCGAGCACGTCGGCGAGGCTCAGCTTCCCGGCTTTCACCTCGTCCAAGAGTTGTTTGCGGGCCGTGCGAGCGGCCGCTGCCTTGGCCAGTGCTTCGCTGCGTTGCTCGGGGGTCAGGGTGGGGAGGGGCATTGGGTGGCTCCAGTCTCGGTTGCCGAAAAGTATGCACATTGTTGCTCAGGAGGTGGTCGACAGGCGCGGATCTTCCCTTCCGGCCTGTCGACCACTGGGACAACTGTAGCTACAGTCGAACGTATGGACTGCATATCTGCTTGACTGGACTTATGCTGGTCAGGTGGATTTCGTGGAGGCGGGGCCGGTCGGCGGGGTGGACTATCCGCGTACGTATCAGGAGTTTCGGGTGTGGTTTCCCGATGACGTGGCGT
>JAABUJ010003823.1_pt1 | contig 16464 bp, 17 predicted proteins | sample 5559131 | NCBI WGS metagenome assembly JAABUJ01 (sample SAMN10711875, study PRJNA513366) | rock metagenome | isolation source: Antarctica rocks | place: Antarctica: Victoria Land, Mt New Zealand nord | collected 2016-01-07 | reverse complement strand
ACTCTTGGGCAAGCCATCAAAACTGTCGGTACTGCAACGGAGGCGACTCCTCGCGGACTACGAATCGGGGGGGTACAGCGCCGCGCAGCTGATGGACATCAGCGGCCTGTCCCGCTCAGCGATGTACGCCACGCTGAACAAGGCACGGCAAGAACACCGTGGTAGCCGGGAACACCGGTAGGGGATGAGCGTGCGCTTCGGGGTCAGTTGGGTACGAGAGCGTTGGGCAGCGCAGCGGGTATCGGGGCGCTGGCACCGGGGAGGTGGAGGTGTTGCAGGTTGTCCACTGCCGGATGCTGCCCTCCGGCGGGGCCCTGGGCGTAGGCGTCGAGCAGGCGGGTGGTGATGGCGCTGATCGTGCGCACGACGGTGGGTGCGTCGACACTGGGCTTCGCGCAGCCCGGGTCCACCCCGCAGATCCACCACTGAGTGCCAGCAGAGAACACGCCGGCCCCGCTGGGTGCGGTGTAGTAGGCGACGTCGGCGAAGCCCGGGCGGTGCTGGCAGGTCAGCGGAGTGGAACAGCACCTCCAGCGGACGGGTGCGACAACCGGGTGCTCCGCATCGCCGCCAGCCTCTCAGAACTCATGGGAGCCGTTGGCGTGCGACAGAGCGGCGAGCACCACCCTGCCGAAGTTGCGCCGATCCCCCTCTGTGTCACCGTGACAGCGTCGGAGAAGTAGACGAGGACGCCGGCCGTAGGGTGCTGCAACTAACCTTCGAGTCATCGGCTCAGGGATGCGAGCTGACTAGCGCGCTGATAGGACACGTCGAGCAGCGAACCAATATCGCGTACGGGCACCTTGGCTGCGGCCAGCTCACGCGCCAACTCCCGCGACAACTCGGACGCGGCGGCCTCGGCTTGCTCGGCTTTCACACGGTCGGTCTTTATTCGTTGCGCACGTTCCGCTAGATCGCTGCCGTCCTCAGAGAGTTGGACGTGCACCGTTACGGTCACGTCTGCCAGCGCAGCGCCTGTCTCTAGGGCGATCAACTCACGTGCCATCTGCTCGGCGTCGCTGAGTCTGCGAGCTTGCGTGAGACCGTCGATCGCCGGAACGGCAACCATCCACCACTTGCCCTCGCGGGTCACTGTCGCGTCGTACGTCTTACTCATCGGGTCGCCTCCTCGATTGCCTTGCGCACCTTCCGGTACACCCCCGGTGACACCGTGCGGTGTCCATCCGGGACGCTCCCGTGCACGTCGCCGGATACCCACGTGGTGTGAGACCCGACCGTCCGCGCCGGGGCAAACCCTGCGGCCTTCAATTCCTTGACGACTTTCCGCGTCGGCTGCTCCGTAACCATGATTGTAGTCTACTGGACTAGACGGTTTCTAGTCCACCACTATAGACTGTTAAGCATGGGTCACGGCAGGCAGGCGAATCCGGACTGGGGTCCGGTGATGTGGGCGGTGCCGTCCGTCGCTCTCCCCATAGTGATCGGCATCTTGATTACAGCGCTGACGCCATGGTGGCCAGTATGGGCGGCTGCTGCGGTACTGGCACTAGTCCTCGCTGCGTCTGTTCCGAAGAGGGGTCCGTTGCGACCGCAGAACTACGGACGTACACCCGCCACCGTGATCGCAGCCACGGGTTTGACCGTCGCGTTCGTCGTCGTGCTGTGGGCTACCGCGCAGCAGGGGCATCCGCTCGCCGTCGAAGTTCTGCCGGGACTCTTGCTCTGGGCTGCGGCCACGTTGCTACGCACACCGCTCAACAAATCTGCGCATATTTCTGAAACCGGATTGGGCATCGCGACCCTCGGGATGGCAGTTGCGGCCCTACTCGCCGGGTTCGCAGTCCTGCACGTCGGAAGCACGTCAGGTGGTGCCGCACTCTTCCTGCTTGGGATCGCGTTCCTACTGTCCGGCGGGTTCACCGTCTTGCACCGTCGCGATAATCTGCTCGGGATTGTGGCTCTACCGGCCGGTGCCGCCGCTATTCTGTTTGGGTTTGCGTTGCTGCGCAGCGGCGGCGAACTGTCCGGGGTCACGTTCCTGGTAGCCGGGGGGGCGGCCCTGCTGGTTGGCGTAGCAATCCTAGTTGACAGCGACAAGATGCTCGGGGTGCTAGGTCTGCTGCTCGGGTGCACATTCGGGGTGTTCGGAGTCCTGTCCCTGCACAGTGGCAACGTGCTGTCCGGACTCGGTGCCCTACTGGCCGCAATCGCGTTCCCACTGTTCGGCGTTGCCTTCCTGGTGCGCAGCGGCGGCGAGCTGGCGGGAGTCGCGGTTCGGTTGGTCGAAACTGCCATTCTGCTGGCCGGGACCGCACTCCTGCTCGGCGGGTTCGCAGGCCTACACGGTAGTAACGAAATTGGTGGTGCCGCAGTCCTGGCGCTTGGGGTCGCGACCCTAGCGGTCGGGACTGAGGCCCTCTGGGGACATTCGCAACCGAGTGTGACGCGCCTGATGAAATGGCTCACTACCAATCGTTCCTAGATCACCGCTGGCCGAGCCGGTCGAGTTTGGTGATGACGATCTGGTCGCCGGTCCGGTTCGCTGACAGCAGGGCCTTGTCGAGCTCGGGGCGGCGAGTGAGTTTGCCCGACGCTTTGTCGAGGGCTGCGTGAGTCTCAGCCGGGTGTGCTGACGGCGTATTGGTAGAAGGCGTCGGCGATGGTGGCGACCAGTTGGGCGCGCCCGGTGGCGTTGGTGAAGAAGTAGTCGGCCATCTTGTTGTGGGCCCCCTGGTTGTCGGAGACCGCCCCGGTGAGTGCGTCGTCGAAGTCGGGGCTCTCGGCGAACTGCTTGCGGGTGTTGACCGCGGCCTGTTGCACTAGCGCGTCGTCGGCGAGCAGCGTCGCCAGCAGCGACTCGAGGAAGGACACCTTCTGGGCCTGGCTGAAGTTCTCGTGGCCAAACAGGTCGTTGAGCCGGTCGAGGACCGCGGCGAAGGCGATCATTTTGGGGTCCTTGCTGGTCGCTGACCCTGCCTCGGTGGCACCAACCAGGCCGGCGGGGGTGCCCAGGGTCAGGTCGGTGGTGCCCTTGTCGACCTGCTTGACGGCCACCAGCGAGACCTGTGAGAGGTCGATCGCGGCGGTGTAGTTGCTGGGCAGGATTACCTTCTCGAGAAGGCGCAGGAAGATGTGGGCCTTTTCCAGCTCCGGGTCGCCGTAGTCGATGATCTGGCTCATGAAGTCGTAGAGGCGTACGAAGGTGCCGACGTCCTTGCGGAACGTGTCGAGCTCGTCGAGGGCCAGCTTGTCCCCGGCGCCGCCGTGGTCGGCGAGGGCGGTGGCGTAACGGTCGGCGAACCGTGTGCGTGCGGGGCTGATTGCGGCGGTCAGCGCGTTGTTGCCCTTGTTCCGCACGTAGGCCTCGGCGCACTGCGCCACCTCGGCGGCGGTGTAGATGCCGGCCTGGTCGAGCTTGGCGAGGATGTCGTGGACGAGGTTCGGGTCGGTGGCGGTCTCAAGGTAGGCGCCGGTGAAGTACGGCTCGAACGCCTCTTGGATGGCCTCGGGCGGGTTGACGAAGTCGACGATCTGGGTGGCGTCGGCGTCCTTGACCACCCCCGAGGGGGTGATGTAGGTCCGGTTGAGCCGGGACAGGGTCTGCACGGCGGTGACCCCGGAGAGGAGCTTGTCGACGTACATCGCGCACAGCAGGGGCTGGTCGAAGCCGGTCTGGAACTTGTTGGCGACGATCATGACCTTGTACTTGTCGGCCTTGAACGCGGTGCGCAGGTCCCGAACCCCGGGGTTCATGGTGGCCTCGGTGAAGTCGTCGGGGCCGGATTCGGGGTCGGTGACCTCGCCGGAGAACGCCACCAACGTGCCGAACCCGTAGCCCTTGCCGGTGATGTAGGCGTCGACGGCGAGCTTGTAGCGCACCGCGGCCTTGCGGGAGTCGGTGACGATCATCGCCTTGGCGTGCCCGTCGAGCAGGTGGGCGACGTTCTCGCGGAAGTGCTCGACGATGATGGCGGACTTCTGGGAGATGGTCTGGGGATTGATCTTGACCCACCGCATGACCTGCTTGGTGGCTTGGGCCTCGTCGACCTCGGTGGTGGACCCTGTCTCGGTGGCGGTCTGACCGACCTTGAAGGCCAGCTTGAACGAGTGGTAGCCGGCGAGGACGTCGATGATGTAGCCCTCTTCGATGGCCTGTTTCATCGTGTAGATGTGGAACGGCTCGGGTAGCGCCCCCTCGGTTGGTGTCCGTCCGAATAGCTCCATGGTGCGGGGCTTGGGGGTGGCGGTGAACGCGAGGTAGGAGATGTTCGCCGAGTCGGCCCGGTCGGCGGCGTCCGCGGCGAGGATGGTCTCCACCGACAGCTCGCCGCCCTCTTCGAGCTCGGTGACCTCGTCGGCGGTCAGGACGGCCTTGAGCTTGGCGGCGATCTGCCCGGACTGCGAGGAGTGTGCCTCGTCGGCGATGACGGCGAATGTCTTGCCGCGTAGGCCCTTGTTCGCCCGGATCTCGGCCATGGCGAAGGGGAAGGTCTGGATGGTGACAACGACGATGAGCTTGCCGGCGGTCAGGGCCTTCGCGAGCTGACCGGACTTCGAGGTTCCACCGCGGCGGGCGCGGTCGATGGTCTCGACGATGCCCTGGTCGTTGTCGATCTGGCGGATGGCGTCCTGCAGCTGGGCGTCAAGGACGTTGCGGTCGGTGACGACGATGACGGAGTCGAACACCTTGTGGTTGTCGACCTGAAGGCGGGCGAGGCGGTGCGCGGTCCAGGCGATGGTGTCGGTCTTGCCGGAGCCTGCGGAGTGCTGGATGAGGTAGCGGTGTCCGGGGCCTTCGGTGGTGACGGCGGCGGTGATCGCGGTGAGTGCCTCCCACTGGTGGAAGCGGGGGAACCGCAGCGCGGCGGTGCGGCTGATGTGCCCGGTGATTGGGTCGGTGGTGGTCTCGTTCTTGATGTACATGAACCGGCCCAGGATGGTGATCAGGGCGTCGCGCTGCAGGACCCGCTCCCACAGGTAGGCGCTCGGTGAGCTGTGGGTGCTGGGTGGGTTGCCTGCGCCTCCGTCCTCGGTGCCCCGGTTGAACGGCAGGAACCGGGTCGCGTCCCCGGCGAGCTGCGTCGTCATCCACACCTCAGTGTTGGACACAGCGAAGTGCACCAGCGCCCGAGCCCCGGACACGAACAGCGCCTGCACCTTCTGAGTGCCGGGATCCTTCGGCGCGCGAGTTGTCCTGTACTGGTTGACGGCGTCGGCGACGGACTGGGTGAAGTCGGTTTTGAGTTCGAGGGTGGCCACGGGCAGCCCGTTGACGAAGACAACGAGGTCGACCGAGCGCTGGTCGGCGGTGGAGAAGTGGACCTGCCGCATGACCCGGACCCGGACCCGTTCGTAGTCGGCGGTGGTCGTGGGGTTCAGGGTGGACTCGGGCTTGAACTGGCACATCCGGAACTTGCCGGCCAGGTGGGAGAAGCCCTTGCGCAGGAGGTTGAGGGTGCCGCCGCCGTTGGCCATGGGGGTGTCGAGGATCTTGACGATGCGGTCGAGGAGCTGCCCCTGCTGCGCTGCCTGGCTGGGGCCGGTGGTCTTGACGACCTTGGCGAGCTGGTCGGGTTGGGTGTCGTGCAGCCAGCCGAGGATGTCGGCGGGGTACAGGGCGCGTTCGCGGTCGTAGCCGGTGTCGTCGGGGGAGTACAGGCACCCATGGGCGTGCAGGTGGGCGCAGAGCTCGTCCTCGAAGGCGATCTCGTTGTGCTGGGTCATCACGCGTCCTCCCCGCCGCTGGTGGTGGTGCGGACGTCGATCTGACCTGTGACGGCGGCGGTGATGAGCGCGGCGCGGCGATCCTTGGTGAGCGCGATGAACTGCTCTGCCTTGCCGATGAGCTCGTCGATCTTTGAGGTCTGCTCGTCGAGAAGCAGAAGTAGCGCACGCTGCTCAATGACGGGGGGGAGAGGCACCTTCAGTCCAGCGATGATGCTCGCGTTGAGGTTATCCATCGTTGATCCCACGGATGCCAGAGTCAGGGCTTCGCGAGTCGCACGGCTCCGGAAGACCAACGCCAGGAACTCTGCGTCGATCTTGGCCCCGTCCGGTCGAACAAGCGCAGACCCGGTCCCGCACAGGGTTCCTACGGTCGCACCGCGCACGACGGCACATCGGCCGAGCTCACCACGGCGGGCAGCGACAAGATCGCCGTCGTGCAGTTCGTGGCGCGACAGCTCCACCGCCTTTTCCTTGCTAACCGCTACTCCGGGATCTGGCACCACCCTGTTGCCGACCATGTGGAGGGGTTGATGACCGGGACGCCACCCTCGACGTATTCGTCTGACTTCAACTGGCTGCCAAAAGGGCCGGTCTGAATTCGGCGGACCACGCTTCGGAGGGGTGTCGTCCACGCGAGTTCGATAAGTGCCCGCTCCACCACCGCGACGCGACGCTCCCGCAGCGTCTCGATGAGCTGTTCCTGCTTGTCGATGAGCGCGTCGATCTGGGCGGTCTCACGGTCGAGGTGGTCCGCGATAGCGCGTTGCTGTTCAAGAGGGGGGAGCGGAAGGGAGACCTTGCAGAAGTCCCGGTACTTGATGGATTGTCCGTCGCGGAGTTGATTGGTCGTGGTGCGGAGTTCCTGGATGTAGCCGCCGGACTTCAGGAGCCAACGGAAGTAGTCGGGGAGGCCCTGCCGCCGGGGACGAAGCACCGTGTAGGCCGTACTCACCTTGCCCGCGAGTGTCGACCGCTCAAGGCCGCCCTGAAAGCTCCGGAGGTGGATGATGAAATCGTCGGGCTCGACGTGCTTCATGTCGTCCTGCCCCGCGAGGTTGAGGACCACCCGGTTGCCCGTGATCTCCATGTAGGAGCGCTGCGGTAGAACGCCGTACGTCTGAGACGGGGTGAGATGAACGTCGTTCCCCCGGGAGGGCTGCCGACGCTCGGCGAAGATTGCCTTAGCACGGACGAGCTGCCAGTCAGCAGGAAGCACAGGAATCCAGCCCGCGGACTCAGCTGAGACCGGACTCACGCCTCGATCTCCTGCAGCAGGCCGATGATCTCCTTCACCAGCACGTCAAGGTCCGCGTCGATCTCCTCCAGCGGGCGCGGCGGGACGTAGGTGTAGAAGTGCCGGGTGAACGGAACCTCGTACCCAACCTTCGTCTTGGTGTGGTCCACCCACGCGTCAGGCACGTGCGGGTGGACCTCGTGCGCGACGTACGCGGCCACCACCTCGTTCCGGTGGTCCTTTCCGTACTGGGAGTCACCGACCTCGCCGGGTCCGGCTGGGGCCCACCCGAACGGGACGTTCTCGGTGTCCCGCAGCGAGACGTCGACCTCCGGGTTCCCGTGCCGGTCGCGGCACAACTCCGCGTCCTCGTCGCGCTCGCTCAGCCCCGACCACACCGCCTTCAGGGCCGGCCCACCGAGCACGAGCCCGGCGGCCGCCAGGTGCGGCCGGAGCACGTCGAGGAACTCCTCCCGGCTGGTGTACCGCCCGCCGCCGAGCGACGTCAGCGACTCCCACAGCACCTGCGGGACCACCGTCTTCAGCAGGCCCTTCTCCCCAGCCGCCGCCACGAGCGCGTCGATACGCTCGGCGGTGGCCTGGAACGCCAGGCGCAGCGGCCGCTCCACGGTCACCGCCCAGTACCCAAAGTCGGTGGTGGCGAAGACCCGGGTGTGCGCCGCGTCGGCCTCGGGCTGGGCGTCGAACGCGTCGTAGATGGCGACCACCCGGTCGCGGTCGGTGTCGGAGACCTCCCGGGACTTGGCGCCGAGGTTCTTGCGCATCTTGGTGAAGAACGAGCTCGCGTCGATGAGCTGGACCCGCCCGGCGCGGGCGGGGCGCTTGGCGTTGTCCAGGATCCAGATGTAGATGGCGATGCCGGTGTTGAAGAACATGTTCGTCGGCAGCGCCACGATGGCCTCGACGAGGTCGTTCTCCAGCAGGTGCCGGCGGATCTCCGACTGCCCGGACCCAGCGCCCCGTTGAACAGCGGGGACCCGTTGAGCACGATCCCGGCGCGGCCACCGCCGTCGTGGGCGGAGCGCATCTTGTGGGCGAGGTGGGTTAGGAACAACATCTGCCCATCGCCGACCCCGGGCAGCCCGGCCCCGAACCGCCCCCTCGGGTTCGCGACGCTCTCGGCCCGCACCTCCGACTCCGAGGCTTTCCAGTCGACACCGTAGGGCGGGTTGGACTGCAGAAGTCGAAGGTCTTGTCGTAAAACCCGTCGTGAGCGAGGGTGTCGTCGCAGACGATGTTGCTCGCGTCCTGGCCCTTGGCGATCATGTCGGACTTGCAGATGGCGTAGGACTGGTCGTTGAGCTCCTGGCCGTACAGGCGCAGCCGGGCCTGGGGGTTGCGGGCCAGCAGCCGCTCCTCGGCGACCGACAGCATCCCGCCGGTCCCGGCGGTCGGGTCGTAGATGGAGCGCACGGTGCCCGGCTCCAGTAGCGCGACGCTGTCCTCGGCGAAGAGCAAGTCGACCATCAACCGGATGGCGTCGCGCGGGGTGTAGTGCTCCCCGGCAGTTTCGTTGGACGCCTCCGCGAAGCGGCGGATCAGCTCCTCGAACAGGTCACCCATCTGCGCGTTCGGGACAGTGTCGGGGTGCAGGTCGACCTCGGCGAACTTCGACACCACGAGGTACAGGCGGTTCTTCTCCGCGAGGGTGGCGACCTCGGCGGCGAACTTGAACCGCTCGAAGACGTCGATGTTGTCGGAGAACCCACTGGTGTAGTCGATGAGGTTGGCGGCCAAACCTTCCGGGTCCTTCAGCAGCTCGGCGAAGGTGAAGGGCGACGTGTTGTAGAACGGCATGCCCGTGGTGCGCTTAACCCGGGCGGCTAGGCCGGCGCCCTCGTACTTGTCGGCGAGCGCCCGGACTTCGTCGCGGGTGGGCTCCATCAGGCAGTCCAGACGGCGCAGGATGGTGAACGGCAGGACCACCCCGCCGTACTGGTTCGGCCTGTACACCCCCCGCAACTGGTCGGCGATCGACCACACGAACGACCCGAGGGTGCTCACTACCTGTTCTCCGTTCGTCGAACTCTCACGCGCCTCCGACGCCCCGCTTGCAGCGGGCCAAGGACGTCACGCTGCCAGGCTTATCTGAGTTGGCCCTCAGGCGGGGGGACCTTGGTGACCTGCCGGCAGCCGTCGGCTGTGCACTCGATTGCGTCGTACAGCGGTGGATCGTCGTGCAGAAAGCGCTTGACTTCGGCGGGCGACTTGCAGGCAGGGCAGAACGTCAGAGCTCGAGGGGTCAGGTGCTGCGTTGTGAAGGGCATGGCGTCCATCATCGACGCGATCCGCTGAAAGTGTGGGAGAGCCGGCGGCGGGGAGCGCAGGATGGCTGCATGCAACCAGAAGAGGTGATTGAGCGTCTGCGTGCCCTGCGCGAGGAGGCGGCGACGCTCCCCCTCTCGACTAGCTCAGCCGAGTTCAACTCGTGGCAACCTCGAGTGAGGTCGCTACTAACTCGAGCGCTCGGCGAGCACCACCACATCACCGAGCGATTCATCAAGACGCAGTGGACGCCGACGATCCACGTGATGGGGGACCGGTCGGCATTCGAGGCGAGGTTCCGAGCGACCATCCCGAAAGTGCAAGGAATCCTCGACGCCGCCGTTGCGGAGTTAGAACTGTTGGCCGACGAGGTGCCGGTCGCCGACGCGGCAGGTGTGGACACTGAACTATGGAGCACATCGCACCCGAGGTCGGGGCACAGGCGTGGGGAAAGGTCGCGAGTCAGGCGGCAATTTTCACCGAGGACAGGGTGCGGAAGTGGGCGGGCCGCCCGGTCGGAGAGGTCGGCAAGGACTTGGCGGTCGCTGTCTTCGGGAACTCTGGGCAGTTTCGGATGGGGCGTACCGAGGGTGAGATGCAGGGCTGGCAGTTCCTCACTCAAGGCATCGCCCAAGCTCTCCGCAACGCGGACGCACATCGGATAGAAGAACGTCCCGATCACAAGCGCTATGCGCTGGGTCTGGTCGGCGCGTGTTCGCTCCTGCTGACCCAGATGCGTTTCGAACACGGCAACCGCTTTCGCGACCCGTCGCCCGCGGTGACCATCGACCCGGATGCGTGACAGTGGGCTGCCCCGGGGTCGGTGTGGCCCTCGTCGTCCTGGGAGTCAACGCGGGGCGATCGGCCGCGGAGAGCCGTGTTACCCAGAAGCGATGTCGATCGCGAGGACATTCGGTTGGCCAACGGAACCCGCCTCACCAACGAGGTTGCTGAGGAGATCGTCGAGCAGGTTCGCCGCTCGTCGGGGCGGCCGTCGCTATCCGGTGCGGCGGCGTCACCGCAGATCGCGTTCCGGGCCGCCCCGGCCGTGTGAGACCGTGCGGCAGAGGTGGCGGCCCGGGAGGGAAAGACGATCTCTCAACTTGTCCGAGAAGCACTGGAGCAGCGGGTCGCGGCGTCCTGCCCTGCGCCACCCACAAACACCCCAAGGTCAAGAACTGGCTCGCCAAAAATCCGCGGGTCATCATGCACTTCACCCCGACCTCGCGATCGTGGATGAACATGGTCGAAATCTTCTTCGGCATCATCACCCGCCAAGCAATCCGCCACGGCACCTTCCACTCCGTCAAGGACCTCGAGACCGCCATCGGGACCTACATCGACGGCTGGAACGAACGCGCCCACCCATGCACCCGGACCAAAGGCGCCGACGAGATCATCAGCCACGCCAAACCCTCACCCCACCAGAACAAGACTTACGACCCGCGACACTAGTAGCAAAAGGTCAGCTAATCTGAGGATCTCCGAACACAACGGATTCGTAGAAGCCGGTGGTAGTGCCACAGCCAGTGACAGTAGCTGGTTCGTTAATTAAAAGGCGCAGCCGAAGAACCCCGGTGATCGGGACGTTGATCGAGAATGACGTCCCCAATTGTAGTGCCCCGTCGCTAAGGGTCTTGCCGTCGGCAATAACCTTGTAGGTGGCCTGAGCTTTCGATCCGGAATCGCTGCTAATTCCGACCGTTGACGTGAATTTCGTGTATGATCTTGAAAGGTCGTAATCGACCCAGAAGTCCCCCTTGTCGCCACAGCGGCCAGCCAAGTCTACAGCGTGTCGGTAGCTCGTGCCGTTACTGCTGTAGGTCCCAGTGCGGTAACCGCCGGCAACATATCCGTCTCCGCGGTCGTAATCGACTGGGTCGAGGGTCGTTAGGTAGGTAGGTGTTCTGGACTGAGAACTCGCCGATCCGGAAGGTTGCGACGGTCCGGAAGGCTGAGAGGGGGCAGCGAGCCCAATTTCCTGGCTGAACTGGTCTCGGTGATTGAATTGACTGGCCAGCGCATCAAGTTCGGAGCGGAAAAAGTTCACCAGGCTTCCTGTGGCCATGAAGATACCGGCCACATAACCGGCTGGCCCGAACGCCGCCAGCAGCCGCGCCAGATCCCCAAAGCAAGCAGCGACGATGCCCCCGGAATTCCCGTTAGAAATCGCGTCGCCGCATCTGGGGATTGCGGCCAGTGCTTCAACGACTGACAACTTGCCTGGGGTGGCGAAACCGAATCGGCCGGCGATGGACAGCAATGTCTCTACGCCTATTTCGAGCGTGGACAAACTGTTTGCGAATCCGTCGAAACTTGTTTTGAGTCCGGTCGGCCCGTTGAGCGCCAACGTCAGTGTTCCACCTGGTTCCACTGACATAAAAGTTGCTCGACCCGGCGAAGACTGAAGCAATTTGGAGATAAATGTGTTCGTTCTGTTCACCAGCGTCGCTGACCCGGGATCCAAGACCAACGCGTAGCGGCGCATGTTGACCAGGGTCACTGTGGACTGCCCATCGGTCGTTCCAAGGCAGGTTGTGAGCGCTGTGCCGTCACTGGCGCCAAGCTGGTATTGATGGTTACTGTCAGGATTGCTCGAACAGTCCGCTGGAGGGGTATCGAAGCCAATGTTGCTGGTAGCACCGTTAATAGAGTCAACCAAAGCTTTAGTAATGGCCTGCCTCTTGACCCATTCTACAAGTTTGCTCGAGAAATGGTCGATAGGTGCGCTTGCGGTGTGGTCAACCGCGTTGTAGGAGGTAGCGAGAGGTTCCCACGGGCCCGCTGCCGTTTCTGCCGACAAGAGGACAGGTTCGTCCCCTTCCTCTGGAGGACTCCCGACGGGAACGGTCAGCAGCGCAAGGCTGCCCAATGGGCCAGACGGCGACAGCTCGAACATCAAGCCGGCGGTCGACACCTCCGGCGACGGCGACGCCTCCACCGACGGGACTTGCTTTGCGGCTGCGCCAGGCGGAAGTGCACCACCGGCAACGGTCACCCCCGCACCCAGGGCGGAAGGATCGGGCGGAGAGGCAGAGACAGTAGGTACCACAGGAACGGCAGCAGGCGGGTTGCTTGACTCTCGGTTCAGCAAGTAATACACCGCGCCGGCTACCACAAGGCAAGTCACAATAAGGAGGATGGTGAAACGCCGTACACGAAGCATTTTGCTTCTCCCGCCATGGACAAAGTCGTTCCACGCTACCCACCTGGGCACCGGGTTCGTGGTGCTGCTCGATATGAGTGTGCCAGGCAACACCACAGCATTCGTCGAGCAGTCAGAGGCAGCAATCCGGCGCCGCTCTCACGAGCGTGACTGGCACCCTGGGTGGCCCCGTTGACCGCTCCACGCGGTACTGGTCGCGGCACCACTGAGGGGCCGCGCCCAGCGGTCACCGCATCAGGCTGCACCTATTTGGTCAACAGCGCTGGAGGATCAGTGATGGCAGCACCGGTGTCCACACGACGACCGGCGCGGGGTCAACCGCCGGCGATGTCGGATGAGGAGCTGCGGGAGAAGATGTTCGAGGCGGCCGGGGAGATGCTGACCGAGGTAGGCGCGTTCAGCCTCAACTTCGAGCACCTGGACCTGGAGAGCATCACCCGGTAAATCGTCATTGGGGCGACCGCTGGAAACCCTTCCGCGGCGCCTGGCCCAGATCGCCGCGCTGCTGATCCCCGACCGCCGCGAACGTACCTGCCCCGCGCCGTCTTAGCTATTATCCGCTACCGCTACCGCTGCCGCCAGTACTGCCATCACGGTCGGATTACCACCGGTGCTCAGAGAAAACAATACAACTCCTTCGGCCCAGGTAGCTGTGACTGTAGTGTCTCCACTGGCGGTCATTGAAGTGACGACGTATGCATCCGGTCCTAGTTGGGGCGCGTCCGAGTAGGTAAGCTTTAGATTCAGTTTCGACAACTGCGACTGGATCGCCTTATCACGTGCGGCCCATCCGGGTTGAGCTTTACCCCGTAAAACGGTGAGGCTAATGTAAGCGTGACTTGTGTTGGAGTGGTAGATGCAGTCGGCCAAGAGTGTCGGATCGGTAGTCTGAGTAGCACCCGGCAAAACGGTACCGGCGATGGACGGCGTCAACCAGGTACATGGTGGGACCTGAGCCGGTGCCGGACGCTCTGCACGCGTAGCTACAGGAGACTGGGACGGTGCGCCTGGTAGTGCGGTGTCCGCATGACCAGGCTTGCCAAATCCGCCGCTGCCCAACGCGGGGGAAGGCTCGACTGAACTTGATGGTTGGGTGGGAGGGGTATCCGCACCGCAGCCGGTCAGCAGCAAGGTAATGCCTGAGAGCAAGGTTGCAACTGTAGTTGCGGCACCCCGAAACTTGCGATGTCTGATGTATTGAGTTTTCAGAAATGGCCAACGGTAGTTCACCCGCATATGCTTCAACCTCCATCTTAAGCGCTGGTTTGAGCCGCTCTTACACTAGTCGTACTGTTGAGCATTCGGCGCGCGTTCTGGTTGCTCGCCAGGTGGTGCCTAAGCCTGGCTCCACCGCCTGACTGGGCGTTCCTGCGGGTGTCGTAGCGAGGAAATGCCCTTCTGACTGCGGTAATGGTGCTGTCGGCGCCGTTACGCTACAGCTAGCCTCGATCTTTCGCGGGCCTGATGTGCTGGCCTGTGCCGGCCGTGAGGGTCGTTTTGGTTCTCCGTTCTGTCGTTGGGTGCGTTGGTGCGCCCCGGGTGTCAGTCGGGGTGGTCTGCCGGGTTCCACGGTTCCGGTGATGGTGCGGTGTCGTCGGGGCGGGTTTCGGTTGGTCAGCTGGGTGCGGGGAGTGCTTTCAGGCGGGTGAGGGCGGTCTCGATGAGATGCCGCCAGGGGGCGTGCGCGGAGAGCCGGAGCCGGAGTCGGCGTCGCCTGGCGTGACGGACGAGGCGACCTGCGATCGTGAACAGGCGCAGTCGTAGACGTTTGGGTTCCACCGCCGGGCGGGGTGGTCGGTGAAGGCCAGCATCTGCAACCACGCGGTGAGCTCGACGGCGAGGGACACCACGGCCAACCAGAGCTGGTTCTGGGCGAACCCGTGCAGTGGCAGGTTGGTCAGCCCGGTGTCTTTGCAGATGCGGATGCGGTCCTCGCAAAGGGCGACGGCGGTGGCGTAGTTCCAGATCGGCGAGCTGGCGGTCGCGGGTGTTGGTGATGATCGCGGTCAACCGGAGCCCGTCGGTGTCGGTGAACCGCAGCTGCGCCCCGGGGTGCGGTCGTTCTTTACGGACGATGACCCGCATCCCCGCCGGCACCCGGACAGATCCAGCAGTCCGGTCGACGGGGGTGGGGCGGTGCTGGTGGCAGAGTTGGTGCCACCAGCAGAGGTCGCTGTGCCAGACGTCGTCTGGCGCAGGACTGACCACGTCAACAATCCGACCGCCGCCGCTATCACGATGACGCCGACGCCGATCAGCAGCCGCGTTCTTGGCATTTCCTTGTCACACTTCCATCCGGAGGCCAGCAGTTTGTTTGGGGACGGGCCGTGCCATGCCTGGAGGCGTCGACGGCAATAGTGAAAGTCGGGGCCCGGGCAACTCCTAGGGATACGAAGAGAATAGGTCCTGCAATGCAGCTGCGGCCAAGGTACGGTCCGCCATGCTGATTGAACTTCGCCCTAAAACGTCGCCAAAGAAAACCGATCCCCGGGCTGTGAGAGCCTCGTAACTCTCTGGATCACCAGGGTATGTGACCGGACCGTTTGTTGTGCAGTTATCACCAAGTTGGCTTGAGCAGTGCGTCGTGCCCCCGCCGTCCAGAGCTACATTCACCTGTAACGAAAATCCGGCATCCCTTCCGGGCAGAGAATAGTTGCACGAGACAAAATCGGTCGAGCCGGTAAAATTTTTCCCCGCATACGGCTGTTCCAGGGGTCCTCCGTTGACAGATTGGAGAGGACCTTCCATTGTTTGGCTGGGGCACAACGGCTCGAAGGCCGGTACACCTCGTGTCGTGAGGGCACAACCGATGGGCGGCGGGCTACAGGCCGCCGACAGCTGCACCACGCATCGAGCAATATTACGCAGAGCGACGTCTCGGCCCACTGCACTGCAGTCGATTGTTGATAAGGGGCCAGGCGTGGCGCCTGGTGATTGAGTTGACGCCGTGCCACTACTCGCTTGCGCGGTGTCGATACCCGATCTCGCTCCGCTTCGATAACTGCAGCCAGCTAAACCCAAGGCGGTTACGGTCACGAACGCGAGCGTTAGAATCGCCCGGTTGCTGACGGTCATCGGCGAAGTGTACGACAGCGTCCCTTCAGGCGTCTTTTGTCCTGGGGCCCGGTTCATGGCTCGACCACAGGCTGGTGGAACTAGCCTCGATCTTTCGCGGGCCTGATGTGCTGGCCTGTGCGGGCCGTGAGGCTCGTTTTGGTGCTCCGTTCTGTCGTTGGGTGCGTTGGTGCGCCCCGGGTGTCCTCAATCTGACGCAGAGTTGCAGCTCCAGCAGCTCGGTAGGTAGGCGTTGAGCCGAGTTCCCGTTTGCGGACCGGTCACCGGTTCGGGGGGAGCGTTGTCGCCTCAGTCGGGCCCCGGCTCGGGCGCCTCACATGCCCGCAGTGCCGATCGGCATCGCAGCGGGGTGCCCCTGGGTGATAATCGCCAGTATGAGCTACCCGCCGTGGCCTGGTTATCCGACTCCCGAGGCGGTGCCCCGCGAGTCGGGTTCCACGACCGGCCGTGGGTGGGCCCCGTTGGTCGCCGGGACCGTCGTCTGGGTGGGAATAGTGATCACCCCGGGTGTCATCGCGATCTCTGTAGCGCGGCCACGCAACGGTGGTATCCCCGCCCACTACTACTCGACGATCTGGGTCGCCGGCGCCGCCGCTGTCGTTGTTACCGTCCTCGAGGGTGTCCTCATCGGATACCGCAGACTCTGGTGGGGTGTCCCCGCCGCCGCGGCCCTCGGCACCGTCTGTCTCGCCGGGTGCTACGTCGCAGCCTTCATGGTCGCGCAGCCGAACGACCCCTCAAGCGACAACGCGGCCGGCGTCGGCTTGGTGATCTTCGGTGTCCCGGCCTTCGTCGTGCTGCTCGCGCTCATCGCGGTGGGCTTCGGGATCGCTCGCGGCGCCAAGCTCATCTACAGGGCGCAGCGCCTTCTCTCATAAACGACGCTCCTATAGGTCCGTGTCAAGAGGATCTCGCATTGCCCCGGCTGGTTCGGCGTCTCCACGGGTGGGGATGGCTACTCTCCGTTCATGGGTATCTGGTTCCAATCCGTCGCGCTTGCCGACGGCGAGGAGGT
>JAABUJ010003822.1_pt1 | contig 16467 bp, 14 predicted proteins | sample 5559131 | NCBI WGS metagenome assembly JAABUJ01 (sample SAMN10711875, study PRJNA513366) | rock metagenome | isolation source: Antarctica rocks | place: Antarctica: Victoria Land, Mt New Zealand nord | collected 2016-01-07 | reverse complement strand
GGCTCGTCCGCGGTCCCGTACCCAGCAGCACGATGACGCCCGTCGCGCGCGGCCCAATCACGGCCGCGGGATCGACGGCCAGCGCCTCCAGGCGCACCAGTTCGGTCAGCCGCTCGCGCACGCGCTGTAGTCTACGCCCGCTCTGTTCGGCGTGACGGAGGCGGAACGTCTCCAGGTCGTCGATCGCGACGACAAGCAGGCGCCGCAGGCGGTCGACGTCCCACCCCAGATTGCGGGCGAGCGCCCGAATGTTGTCCACGTCGACGATGCGCCCTTGCACCACGTCCTCGAGCAACTCGGTACGCAGTTCGGCCTCCTGCTGCGCGGCGGCGCGCTGCTGTAGGAGGATAGCCGCGGCGGTCTCGGCCGCCTGCGCGATGGTGGCGAGATCGCGCTCATCGAGCGGGCGCGCTGACTCCGTCGCCCAGATGATCGCCAGGACCTCGTCGTCGGCGGCGACGCGCATGGCCACGCGTCCGCTGAAGCCAAGCGCGGGGTTGCCGGGCAGCCTGACCGGGCTGCCCGCCTTGAGGACCTCGGCCAGGTAGCCCTCGCGCGCGACCCAGGCGAGCGCGCGGGGGGTACCCTGGCGGCGCAGGATCGTCTCCTCGCGCACCCGGTCCACGGGTCCATGAGTCGCGGAGAAGGCAAGTAGCTTATGCTGCGGCGATTCGATCGTGACCGAGTTGCCAATCAAGCGGCCCAATGTGTCGGCCAGCGTCTGTAAGGCGTCGGCGTCGTGCGCCGCCGTGAGCGCGAGCTCAGTCTCCGTTACTCCGATGGCGCGGCTCAACGTATTGGCAAGCGCGCGCGTATCGATATCGTTGGCCAGGAGACCGACCGAGAGGTTGCAGCGCGCCGCGAGGCGCCGCATACGGCCGAGTTCAGCGGGCGGTACCAGCCCGCGCGGCACAAGCACGGCCGCGGCCTGTCGCGCCACCAGAATGTCCACCAGTTCCGTGGTCTCGCACGCGTCGCCGCCGGACGCGATGAGCGCCAACTCACCGCCACGGCACGCGGCCGCCTCCGCGAGATCGCGCACGACGCTGACGCATGACACCTGGCGCTCCCCCGCCTTCTCGGCATCCGGCAGCCAGAAGTACGCGACGCTACGTCCGGCGACACCTTGGATGCCCGCCACGTGCAACGACATCTCTCCCACCTTCCGCGCCGTCCACCCTGTCCTATGCCGTTAAGTTAACACACCTTCGGTCTTTCCGCACAAGCCATGGACCTACAATTCGGCATTCTATCCGAAGCTACCGGACGCTATTTCGGGTAGTATACGTGTCAATGCGCCTATCATCAAGAGGCGGGGCTCGTGAATTATCGTAGGGGCGTATGCCATACGCCCGTGGCTTCGAACGCAGGTTGGGCTGTCGGAACGGAGCGGAGAGAGTCCAATCCGCATGGGCGTATGCCATACGCCCCTACACCACGCCGCGTGTCGATAATTCGTTAGCGCGCAGAAGTCTCGGGGTAGCCTGGGAGCGCGGGCGTCTCGCCCGTCCCCGACGTTTCTGGGAGCGCGGACGTCTCGTCCGCCCCGGTGTCCGGGGGGATGAGCGTGTGACGGGCGGCGACACACCAGCCCTGCGGGGATGGCCAACTCACGCTCGCGGACGCCGGGGCGGACGAGATGTCCGCGCTCCCAGTGCTGGTCACCCCGAGACTTCTGCGCGCTAAGGATAATTCACGAGCCCTGCCACAAGAGGGCGGAGACGCATAACACCCGCGTAGCACGTAGAGACGACGACCACTGCCACGACGCACTATCCAGGGGAATAATCGAGGAGAGAATACGACTATGAGTACGCTAACAAGATCGGCGCGAGGATCGCGACGCGGGCTTGTCGCGCTCGTCGGCATAGGCGCATTGTACGCGGGTATGGCCGCTCCCGCGGCCCATGCCCACACGTTTGGTCAAGCGCTGACCGCGTCTAAGTCCGGCGGCAGCATCACCATAGCTAACCCCGCAACGCCTGACTGCCTCGACCCACAGAAGACAGCGCTCTCCGCATCGTTCTTTGTCTTTTCGTCCATCGTCGACCCGCTGTTCACGATTGACGATAGTGGCCATATCCGGCCCGACCTTGCCACCTCGTACACGTTTGGTGCCGGCGGTACCACGTTGACCGTATCCCTACGGCATGGCGTACGCTTCTCCAACGGTGACCCCTTCGACGCCAGCGCGGTGAAGTATACGTTCGACCGCGCGCTCAACCCGGCCACGAAGTCGCCCGCGACCGCCGCCAGCCTCGCCGCACTCAAGAGCACACAGGTGGTCAACCCGTACACGGTGCGCCTCACCCTCAAGACGCCCTATCGGCCGCTGCTGACCCAACTCGCCGGTACATACCAGGGCATCCTCGACCCCAAGGCCCCGCCGACCTGTCAGAGCGTCATCGGTACCGGGCCATTCAAGATTCAGAGCGTGGGGCCCGGCTTTAGCTCGGTCACGGTGGTACGCAACTCCTACCACAGCTTTGAGACACCCTGGGCGCGCAACCAGGGGCCGGCCTACCTCGACAAGATCGTGTTCGACAGTATCGTCAGCAACGCCACCAGCGTGAGCGATTTGCTTAGCGGCGGCGCCGACATTTCCGTCGTCCTCGGTACGCAGCTCAACCGTGTGCAGGGCAACGCGAACGTTGTCCAGTATCGGATACCCACACAGGGCGAGGACTACCTGGGCTACAACACCGCGCACGCGCCGTTTAACCAAGTCGCGGTGCGGCGCGCGGTCGCGCAGGCCATCGATCGCAAGGCGCTCGTGACGGGAGCTTTTTCCGGGTTGGCCACGCCGGCCTACAGCCCGCTCCCGACGACGTTGCCCTTCTATGACAAGGCGGCCCCCAGCTACGCCCCTCAATATGACATCGCCGCAGCGCAGAAGGCTTTGGCCGGCACCAACGCTGCCCACGGCCGCTTTACGCTGCTCGTCCCGTCCGAGCAGCCGATCCCACAGGCCGCGGAGTTGATCCAGGCGGAGCTCGGGCAGGTGGGGATCAACGTCAGCATCGTCACGAAACCGATTGGCGACTTTATCCCGCTGGCCGCCAAGGGCCAGTACGATCTGCTGCTGCTGGGCTGGGGCTATACCGACCCCGACATCCTGTATCAGTTGCTGGACTCTAGCCAGGGGGCAGGCGCGGGGCTGAACTTCACCAATTACAAGAGCGCCACGCTCGATAGCCTCATCGTCAAGGGGCGCACGGCGACCGATACCGGGCAGGCGGCGGCCACGTACGCCCAGTTGCAGCGCTTCGTCGACACGAACGTCATCATCGACCCGCTGGTCACCCCCGTGATCGTCTACGGTGTACGGACGCGCGTGAAAGGCTGGCACACCTCCAGCGACACGAGCATCCTGTACCAGGATCTGTACGTCGGCGCATGACGCGTCCTGTCGCATGATGGGTCGTGGGGGCGCCGGGTGTCTGCCCGCGGCCCCACGACCCACACCCATACCTGATGGATTAAGCTGTAGCCATGATCACCTACATCATCCGCCGCATCCTGATCGCGATCCCCTTGCTGTGGGGCGTGCTGACATTGGTCTTCGTCGGCGTGCATCTGATCCCCGGCGACCCCGCCGAGATCATGCTCTTCGGACGTGGCACGGCTCAGGACATCGCTCGCCTGCGCCACGAGCTTGGGCTGGATCTGCCCCTGCCGGTGCAGTACTGGGACTTCATCACGCACGCCGTGCGGCTCGACTTCGGGCGCTCCATCGTGAGCAGCCAGCCGGTCTTCGACGAAATATGGTCGCGCTGGCCCAGCACGCTCGAACTCGTCGCCGTCGCCATGGTCCTGGCCATCCTGTTTGGGCTGCTCGGCGGCATCGTCGCCGCCGCGTTCGATCAGCATCCGCTGGGCTTGGGCGTGACCGGCCTGGCCATCCTGGGCATCTCGCTGCCCGAGTTCTGGGTCGGCACGATGCTGGCGCTCATCTTCGGCGTCAAGTTTGGCTGGCTGCCCGTCTCCGGCATCGGCGACTGGCGTAACGTCGTCCTGCCCGCCGTCACGCTAGCGCTCGGCATAGCCAGCGGCCTGGTGCGCCTGGTGCGCGGGGCGCTACTCGACGTGCTGACCATGCAGTATCTGCGCACGGCGCGCTCCAAGGGCGTGCGCGGACGCGCGGTGCTGTTCCGGCACGCGCTGCGCAACGCGCTAATCCCGGTGGTCACGATCCTCGGCCTCACCGTCGCGGGGCTGCTCGGCGGCGTGGTGATCATCGAGAACGTCTTCTCATGGCCCGGCCTGGGCTCGCTGGCGGTCAGCGCGGTCGCGGCGCGCGACTTCCCCGTCGTCGAGGGGGTCACGTTCTTTATCGCCGTCATCCTGATCGCGGCCAACCTGCTGGTCGACATCTCCTACGCGTGGCTCGACCCGCGCATTCACTACTCATGAGTCGATGGTCGATGGTCGATGGTCGATGGTAGAACGGCCCACTCGGCGAGCATTTGGTGAATAAATGCTTGACGGCATCAACGGCAAGCCGTATGTTGCCCCATCGACCATCGACCATCGACCATCGACCATCGACCATCGACCATCGACTAAGCAAACAGCGAGGACCGTTGATGACCCTATCGTCCACCCCCGCCATCGCCGAAACCGTCCTCGACGAGCCGGAGCGCGCGCGGTCGGCGTCCGTGTTCGGGCAGGTCCTGCGGCGACTGCGCGGCGACCCGCGCGCGCTCACCGGTCTGGGCCTGGTCGGCCTGATGGCGCTCCTGGCGATCTTCGCCCCGCTCATCGCCCGCTACAACCCCGACGCCGTCAATGTGGCGATCCTTAACCAAAACCCTTCACCCGCGCATTGGTTCGGGACCGACTACCTCGGCCGCGACATGTGGGCGCGCGTGCTCTACGGCGGCCGCATCTCGCTGCCCGCCGGCCTCGGCGTGATCGCCATCGCCCTGGGCGTCGGCGTCCCCCTTGGCATGGTCGCGGGCTACGTCGGCAAGCTCGTCGACGACCTGATCATGCGCCTGTTCGACGTGCTGCTGGCGCTGCCCGGCATCCTGCTGGCCATCGGCATTATCGCGATCCTGGGCCCCGGCCTCACCTCGGCGGTCATCGCCATCGGCGTCGCCAGCACACCGGGCTTCGCACGCATCGCGCGCGCCTCGACCTTGCAGGCCAAGACGCAGGACTACGTTGAAGCCGCGCGGGCGCAGGGCGCCGGCCCCTTCTACATCATCTTTCGCCATATTCTGCCCAACATCGTCGACCCCATCATCGTGCTGGCGACGCTGGCCCTCGGGACGGCCATCCTGGCGACGGCGGCGCTGAGCTATCTGGGGCTCGGCACACAGTTGCCCACCTCGGACTGGGGCAGCCTGCTCTCCAACGGCTTCGAGCACATGTTCCAGTCGTGGAGTGAGATCACCTTCCCCGGCCTGGCCATCGGGCTCAGTGTGCTCGGCATCAACCTGCTGGGCGACGGCCTCGGCCATGCCCTCAACCCCCGGAGCCAGGCGCGTTGAGCGGCGCCAGCCTCACGAACGAACCAGGATGAGGAGTACGTAGGACATGTCATCGTCGACAGACGCAACCCGCACGGCAGCGCGGTCCCGCGACGAGGGGGGGCTGGACGCCGCGGTGACGATCGAGGAGCCGCGGGGACCCGCGCGCCTCATCGCGCTCGAGGAGCTACAGGCGCGCGCTTGGGAGATGGAGCCGCGCGGCATCGTCCCCGGCGCCCTCATGGGCATCATCGCGTCGGGGGGCGGCATCCTGCTCGCGGCGTACGACCGTGACCACGGCGACCGGCCGGTTGGCTTCGTGCTCGGCTTGCTGGCGCGGCGCGACGGGCGCCTGTATCACGCCTCGCACATGCTCGCCACCGACCCCGCTTACCAGGGGCGCGGCATTGGGGCGGCGCTCAAGCGCCGCCAACGTGAAGCCGCCCTGGCGCAAGGGCTCGATCTGATGACCTGGACCTTCGATCCGCTGATCGCGCGCAACGCCCATCTGAACCTGCACAAGCTCGGCGCGATCAGCAGCGCCTACTACGAAGACTACTACGGCCCCATGGACGACCGCTTCAATGGCGGGCTCCCGACGGACCGCTTGCTCGTGGAGTGGTGTTTGAACGACCCCATGCCGCCCGTGCCGGTGTCCGTCCCCGCGCCGCCCGTGCCGGTGTCCGTCCCCGCGCCGCCCACACCCATCTTGATCGCGGAAGGGGGCAAGCCAGTCCTCCGTCTTGAGCGGGCGCCCGTGGGCGCGCCGCTCTCCGTCTGGGTACCAGGGGATAGCACCGCCATCAAAGAGCGCGACCCCGCGGCGGCGCTGGACTGGCGGCTGGCGCTGCGCCGCGCGCTCTCGTGGGCCTTCGCGCACGGCTACGTCGCGCGCGACTTCAACGCCGGCGCCTATGTTCTCTTGCCTGAGGAAACGCCGGAATGATACGGCGTGCGTCACGACAAACCACGGTACGCTCAGTAGAGCAACACAAAGCGAGGGAGAGGAAATAATATGCGAGTCCACATCATCAGTGACATGGAAGGGGTCAGCGGCATCGTCAGATGGGAGCAGACGACCGGCGGCCACGCGATGTACGAGGAGGGGCGCCGGCTCTATACCGAGGAGATCAACGCCGCCGTGCGCGGAGCCCGCATAGCCGGCGCGACCGAGATCGTGGTCATGGATTGCCACGGCGCGGGCGGGGGCTGGAGCTTCAACTCGCTCATCCCCGACCTGCTCGACCCCGGCTGCGAGTTCGTGGTCCAGGAGCACTGGACCGAGTACACGGCGTTCCTGGAAGAGGGCTGCGACGCCGCCCTCTTCGTCGGCATGCATGCCCGCGCGGGGATCGACGACGGCGTCCTGAACCATACCGTTTCGGGCCAGGCTTGGCAGAACCTGTGGTTCAACGGGACGCTCGTCGGCGAGACGGGGATCAACGCCGCGCTATGCGGGACCTGGGGCTGTCCGGTCCTGCTCGTCACCGGCGATCAGGCCGTCTGCGACGAGGCGCGGGCGCTGCTTGGCGAGAGGCTGACCACGGTGGCCGTAAAGAAGGGGTTCGGCCGGCAGGGCGCGCGCCAGGTCGCGCCGCGACGCGCACGGGAAATGATCGAAACGGGCGCCCGTGACGCCCTGCGCGACCTCACGGCCGTCCGCCCCTACGAGCCGGGCGCGCCCAGCGAGATCGTGGTCGAGTTCACGCGCACCGACGCGTTCGATGAGTACCGGCGCAAGCCGGGGCTGACCGTCGTGGGCGATCGGCGGGTGGCCTCGCGCGCCAACGAGTGGTGGGCCGCCTGGCGCCAATTGTTCCTATGACCGTATCACTTCCGTCTTCCGACTAAAGGATGCACAATGAAGATCGAATCCATCGAATTGCGGCGGATCACACTGCCGCTGGTCAGCCCGTTCACCACCAGCTTCGGCACGCAGAGCGAGCGGCCCTGCATCATCGTCTCTGTCCACGCGGAGGGCGTGACCGGCTACGGCGAGTGCGTGGCCGGCGACGGTCCCTGGTACTCGTACGAGACCGTCGAGACCGCCTGGCATGTGCTCCAAGACTATCTGATACCGCACCTGCTCGGCTATGACCTCGACGACCCCATGGGCGTCTGGGACCTGCTCGCCTCCATCCGTGGGCATAACATGGCCAAAGCGGCGCTCGAGATGGCCTGCTGGGACCTTGCCGCCAAGGCGCGCGGCGTGTCGCTGCGCGACCTGTTGGGGGGTGAGCGCGACCGCGTGGCCGTGGGCGTGAGCGTTGGCATTCAGGCGTCTCCGGCGGCTTTGGTTGACACCGTGCGGCGTTATGTCAACGACGGCTACGCGCGCATCAAGCTCAAGATCGCGCCCGGCCACGACGAGGCGTACGTCACCGCCGTACGCGCCGCCTTCCCTGATACCCTGGTGCAGGTCGACGCCAACTCGGCCTACACGCTCGCCGACGCGCCGCTCTTCCAACGCATGGACGCGCTCGACCTGCTGCTGATCGAGCAGCCGCTGGCCGACGACGACATCGTGGACCACGCCACGCTGCAGCGCGAGCTGCGCACGCCAATCTGCCTCGACGAGAGCATCCACTCGCCCGACGACGCGCGCCACGCGCTCGACCTGGGCAGCTGCGGCGTGATCAACATCAAGCCAGGGCGCGTCGGTGGGCACCGCTGCAGCCGCGAGATCCACGACCTGTGCCGCGCGCGTGACATCCCCGTGTGGTGCGGAGGGATGCTGGAGACCAACATCGGGCGCGCCCACAACGTGGCGTTGGCGTCGCTGCCCGGCTTCACGCTGCCGGGGGACATCTCGGCGAGCGCGCGCTACTACGCCCACGACGTGGCCGGCCCCGACTTCACGCTCAACAGCGACAGCACCCTCTCCGTGCCCAATGGACCCGGCATCGGCGTGGAGCCCGATCCCGCGGCGCTCGAGGCGGCGACAACACGGCGTGAGGTGTTCACGCGCGACGGGGTGGCTTGATGAGCGCGCTGGACACAGACATCGACGTCCTGATCCGCGGCGCCCGCGTCGTCGACGGAACGGGCAACCCCTGGTACGACGGCGACATCGCGGTCCGCGGCGACCGCATCGTGGACATCGCACCGCCAGGCCTTTTCCCCGCGGGGAGGGCGCGCGAGGAGGTCGACGCCGCGGGGATGGTGGTCTGCCCCGGCTTCATCGACATCCAGAGCCACTCCATCCTCCCCCTGATGCGCGACGGGCGCTGCCTGTCCAAGATCACACAGGGCGTCACCACCGAGATCATGGGTGAAAGTTGGACGCCCGCGCCGTTCGGCGGGCGGATCGACGACCCGTTCGGCGAGGCCCCCATACGCCTCGACCTCGGTGACTGGCGCGCGCGAGCACGGGGGTGGCGCCGCTTCCGCGACTGGCTCGACGCCATGATCGACCACGGCGTGTCGCCCAATATTGGCTCGTTCCTGGGCGGCGGGACGCTGCGCCAGTACGTCAAAGGCATGGCCATGGGCAGGTGCGACGCGGGCGAGTTGGCTACATTGCGACGGGTCGTGGCCGAGGCCATGGACGATGGCGCCTTCGGCGTGTCTTACGCCCTGATCTACCCGCCCGACCACTATGCCGGGACCGATGAGATCGTCGAAGCCCTTACGGTGGCCGGCCGCTACGGCGGCCTCTATATCACGCACATGCGTTCGGAGGCCGACGGGCTGGAGCAGGGGGTCGAGGAGGCGCTGGACATCGGGCGGCGCGCGGGGACGCCGGTCGAGATCTACCACCTCAAGGCGTCCGGCCGCCGCAACTGGCCCAAGATGCCGGGTGTGATCGCGCGCATCGACGCGGCGCGCGCCGCCGGGCAGGACGTGACGGCCGACATGTACCCCTACGTGGCGGGCGGGACCGCGCTGACCGCCGTGCTGCCGCCGTGGGCCTCGGCCGATGGCAAGCTCTTCGACAACCTGCGCGACCCGGCGACGCGGGCGCGCATCCGCGCCGAGGCGCTCATGCCATCTGGCGATTGGGAGCCGATGGGCACGCTGGCCGGTCCGGAGGGTGTCGTCCCGCTTGACCTGCGCCGCCCCGAGCACGCGGCCTACGTGAATAGGCCGCTCTCGGAGATCGCGGCGGCGCGCGGCCAGGAGTGGATCGACGCGGCGTGCGATCTCCTGCTGGCCGAGGGGCAAGGCATCTTCACGACCTATTTCATGATCGACGAGGATAACGTGCGGCTGGAACTGCGCCAGCCGTGGATGAAGATTTCGACCGACGCGGGCGGGCTCGACCCGGCCTGGGCCACGGCCCTCGGGCCCACCCATCCGCGCTCCTACGGGACGTATCCGCGCGTGCTGGGCCACTACGTCCGCGACGAGGGGGTCATCACGCTGGAGGACGCCGTGCGCAAGATGAGCGGGGCCGTGGCCGCCCGCCTGGGGCTGCGCGACCGTGGTCTGCTGGCGCCGGGCTACCACGCCGACGTGGTCGTCTTCGACCCCGCGACCGTGGACGACCGGGCCACGTTCGCGGACACACACCGGCTCTCCGTGGGTATCCGCGACGTGTGGATCAACGGCGTGCGCGTCCTGTCCGGCGGCGCCCACACGGGGGCCACGCCCGGCCGTATCGTTGGGGGTTCGGGCCGGGCATGACGGAGGGTAGCATCTTTCTTTGTGGAGGGAAGAGTGATGATGAATGACGCATCCGCGGTCGATTTGGCCGCCCTGCGAGGAGCCATAGCCCGGCATATCGAGGAGTCGGAGGCCGAGATTGGGGTCGCGCTGCGCCATGTGGAGTCGGGGATGGAGGTGCTGATCGACGCCGACGCGCTCTACCCGATGGCCAGTGTCTTCAAGATCCCCATCCTGGTCGAGGCGCTGGCGCAGGTCGGTGAGGGCCGGCAGGCGCTCGACGCGCGCGTGGAGTTGCGCGTAGAGGATCGGGTACCGCCCTCGGGGGTGCTGGTCACGCTGGACCCGGGCCTGCGCCCGACGCTCAAGGACCTGCTCATGCTGATGATCGTCCAGAGTGACAATATGGCCACGGACGTGGTGCTGGGACTGATCGGCCTGGAGACCGTCGAGCGCCGCATGCGCGCGCTGGGCCTGCCGACTATCAGCGTCAAGATGAGCGTGCGCGGCCTGTTCGCCGTGACCTTCGAGCCGGTAGACGCGTCGCTACCACCGGCCGAGGAGGCGCGCGCCGTCGAGCAGCAGGGTCCGTTCTGGGACGCGCCGACGAACCGGCGCGCCCCAGAGAACAACGTCTGCAGCCCGCGAGATATGGCCCTGCTGCTGGAGCGCCTGCTCGCCGGCGCGGTCCTCTCCCCGGCCGGCGCCGACGTCGCGCTCGATATCCTGTTACGCCAGCAGATCAACGGGCGCATCCCCCGCTTCCTGCCGCCGACCGTCGCGGTCGCGCACAAGACGGGCACGTTCATCCAGTCGCGCAACGACGCCGGCATCATCTATCTGCCGGATGGGACACACCTCGTGCTGGCGCTGTTCGCCATCCCACGGCGCGATCTCCTCGAGGCCGGCCCGCTGTCGTCCGTCCCCTACATCGACCGCGTTGATGGCGCCATGGGGCGCATCGCCCGCGCGGCCTACGACGCGTTCGCGGGCCCATTGAGGGTGGGCTGAGAGCGCCGCCGGTTATACGCATATACACATGGTCGCGATCGTTGGGTGTCATCTTGCTCGGTTTCTGGCCCTATTTCTTGCTCGATCACTGGCCCCATACGGCTGCCGTTTCACTAGACAGAACAGCCCTTCTGAGAAGTGAATTATGCGGCTGCTTTCCTGCCCACGCCTGCGGACGTCGGCGCGACGCCCTGCTATCGCGGCCCATTCACTTCACGAAAGGTTGGCGGCAGCTCCAGGCGCCGACGCGGAGAGACCATAGCGATGGGGCCATAGAGTTCCCAGAGAACGGGGCCACAAAGCGAGCAAGATGACACGTTGGGAATCGCGGAGTTGTGCTCGCCAGGCTGGAGAACCGGCCGCGAAACGGCGCCACGGCCCGCCTCCTGACGCCTCGACCTGCGATACGATGGGCGAGGCCCGCGAGGCCCCGCGCCGCCGGGGGACGCGTGGACGGCGCGACGCCGCTACCAGGCTAGACGAGCCAGGGGAGGGACACATGACCGACGCTCAGGCCCGCGCCCGCGTCTGGACACTTTGCCTCTGCGCCCTCGTGCTCGCGGCTCTCACCGGCCCCATTACTGCCCTCCTCGCCCCGCTCGCCCATGACTCATCGCCCGCCCTCACCATCCTGGCCGCGATCCTCGCCGCCGTCCTCGTCGGCGCGTATGTGGCCCTCACCGTCCTGCTCATCGTCGCCGTCCTGCTCATCGTCGCCGTCCTGCTCATCGTCGCCGTCCTGCTCATCGTCGCCGTCCTGCGCGTCGTGCGGCCCCGTCTGGACGGCCATCGCTAGCCCAATTGGGGAGCGATGGGGCAGCCCTCAGTGTGGGGCGACAGGGCGCGCCGGCGTGGCCCCATAGGGCTGATGCTGTGGGACCACGAGGCCGCTGCTGTGGGACCATACAAGCCGTGTCCAAGGGACCACCCGTGGGACTAGGACCATAGCCGTGGTCCCACGTTGGTCCCTCGTTGGTCCCTCGTTTGACGCGTGAAATCGGCCCTGTGGGACCATCGTGGTCCCCCCCTTTACCCTGGGCGCGGTCCCAGCCGTGGTGCGAGGACCACGACGACGTGGGATCACCCCTGGTCTCAGCCCCCACACACGACGGCCCCGCGCGCAGCGACGGGGCGCGGGGTAGGGGGCAGGCGTCTGGGCTCAGGGACGCTACGAGCCGGACGGCGGCGAGGGCCGCATCGTGGCGCACGACAGGCCGCTCGCAGTGCCGGCGCCTGCGATACTGCGAGGGGGAGGGGCGGCACGGCGCCACCCAGGTCCACGGCTAGGTGAGGCGTGGTCATAAATAGGCAAGCCACGCGTGAAAGGGTGACCCGAACGGCGTCCGAGGCCGGTTTTTCCGGCGCGATTGCGGAGCCGCCACGCGTGAGCGACCCGGCGCAATCCTTGATTTGAGCATTTATGACCACGCCTCGGCTAGGTCAGGCGAGAGCAGGGCGGGGCGCATGGCACGGACGACAGTCGCGTATTGGCAGCACGTCGGGACCGGCGAGGTGTTCGCCGTGTGGGTGGACGCCGACGGTCAAATCGTGAGCGCCCGCGGTCCCCTCGCCCCCGCCGACATCGAAGCCGCGCTCTTCGGCGATCCCGCGCGCGGCGCCGCGTGGCGCGACCTGCCCACGCTCGCCGACGAGGAGACCGACGCCGTTTCCCTGGACCATGTGCCCGGTGTCACCCTCGACCGAGAGGCGGAGTACATCACCCTCCCGCCCTAGCGCGCCGCCCGCCCGGCCACCGCACCCCACGACGATGACGGGGCCGGCGCGTGATGGAACCGACGCGCCGGCCGCCGGTCAGCGGTCCGGGCTGGAACGAGCGGGCCGCCGTGGCGCTCCTCGTCCTCGTCGCCGGTCACTTGCTCGCCGCCGAGCCCGCGTCGGTAGCCGGTCCGCTCACCCCCGACCGCCTGGCCCACTTCGTCGCCGCCCACGATCTCCCCGCGCTTGTGGCCGTTTGCGAGGGGAGCCCGAGCGCGCCGGCGCGCCACGGCGCCCAGCATCTGCGTCGCCTCATCCGCGCCGGCCAGGCCGGCGTCTACCAGCGCGTCGTGCCGGGTCTCCCCGTCGCCCTGGCCGACCCCTTCTTCCGCCTCGACCTCGCGCGCGCCGCCCGTCAGTCCGGTCTCGACCTCTTCCCACCGACGGGACGAGGCGGGTGAGCGCGCGGGGCCACGCGCGCCGCCCTGGCGGCGTGGTAGGGAGAGGGGAGCATCGTCGTGCGGCGTGGGACCGTGTCCCCCTTATCCACCATACGACCACCAGGCACGCGGGCCGGCCTGGTACGCTCTGGGTAGAGACCCTGGACCACATAGGAGCGCGCATGATCCCGCCGCCCGCCCTCGATCCCGCCCCCGCCGTGCTCACCGCCGCCCAGGAGCAAGCGTTAGCCCGGCTGATCCGCGCCGGCCGCTGCGCCCGGCTGCTGGCCCAGCGCCACCTTGCCGCGCGCCTGCGCCGGGAGCTACCCCCCACTGTCTCCGCCCGCGCCGCTGCCGCCGCCGTCCTCGCCGCCCTCCTCCCGCGCCTGCCCCTCGCCCCAGATGCCCTCCCCACCGTCGTCGGCCCCCTCTTGCCCCCCGCCCTAGACGACGACGCCCGCGCGCGCCTGCGCGCCGACCTGGTCGCCTGGCCCCTCGACCAGGACGCCCTCCGCGCCGGTGACGCGGCCCGCGCCGCCTTCGTCGCCGCCAATCAGCGCCTCGTCGTCGCCGTCGCCCGGCGCTACCAGCACCGTGGCCTCCCCCTCGACGACCTCGTGCAGGAGGGGACCGTCGGCCTCCTGCGCGCCATCGACCTCTTCGACCCCGCGCGCGGCTACAAGTTCTCCACCTACGCCGTGTGGTGGATCAAGCAGGCCCTCCGCCGTGCCCTCGCCCAGCAGGTCCCCCTCGCCCACGTCCCCGATAACGTGCAGATGGAGCGCGCCCGCCTCGCCCGCCGTGCCCACGCCCTCCACGCTGAACTGGGCCATCCGCCCTCCCGCGTCGAGCTCGCCGCCGCGACGGGCCTCCCCCGCGCCCGCGTGGACGCCCTCACCGCGCCCCTGCCCGCCCCCGTCCCCCTCGACCAGATCATGGGCGACGGCGAGTCCACGACCCTGGGCGACCTCCTCCCCGACCCGGACGCCGACCGGCCCGACGCGCTGGCCGAGGCCCACGCCCTGGCCGCCGCCGTGCGCGCCGCCCTCGCCACCCTGGACCCCCGCGCGCGGGCTATCCTCGTCGCCCGCCACGGCCTCGACGGGGCGCCCCCGCGCACCTTGCAGGAGATCGGCCAGCAGCTCGGGCTCACCCGTGAGCGCGTGCGCCAGGTCGAGGCCAAAGCGCTCAAGCGTCTGCGCGACCCCGCCCTGCGCCACTGGCTCGCCGACGACGCCACCCCCGCCGCCTCCTGACACGTTCCCGCTGACACGTCCCTACCTGCGCTACTGTTGGTGAGGCCCCGCGTCGCCAGGGGACGCGTGGACGGCGCGACGCCGCTAATGGGACAGACGAGCCAGGGGAGGGAACATGACCGACGCTCAAGCCCGCGCCCATGTCTGGACGCTCTGCCTCGCCGCTCTCATCCTCTGCGCCCTCACCGGCCCCGTCGCCGCGCTCCTCACCCCGCTGGCCCATGCCTCCGCCCCCGCCCTCCCTGTCGTGGCCGCCGTCCTCGCCGCCGCCCTCGTCGGCGCGTACGTGGCCCTCGCCGTCCTGCTCATCGTCGCCGTCCTGCGCGTCGTCCGGCCCCGCTCGCCCGGCCGACGGTAGCCCATGGGGGAGCGAGGGGACGAGGAGACAGTCCCCCGCCTGACGCCACATGGCGCGCTGTCATGGTCCCACAGGCCGCGACACCTGGGACCACGGGGCACATTTTCGTGGTCCCACCCTGGGACCACACGGGCCGTTTTGTGGGACCACACGGGCCGTTTTTGTGGGACCAACCGTGGTCCTAGGACCAAACCCGTGGTCCCCGCGTGGTCCCTCGTTTTAGGCGTGAAATCGGCCCCATGGGACCAGCGTGGTCCCACCCCTTTATCTTGGGCGCGGTCCCAGGCGTGGTCCGGGGACCACGACGGCGTGGGACCACCCCTGGTCTCAGCCCCCACACACGACGGCCCCGCGCGCAGCGACGGGGCGCGGGGTAGGGGGCAGGCGTCCAGGCTCAGGGCCGCGACGAGCCGGACGGCGGCGAGGGACACTCACGAGCCGGACGGCGGCGAGGGACGCGTTGTGGCGCACGACAGACCGTCCGGCCGCTAGCAGGTGCCGGCGCCTGCGATACTGCGAGGGAGAGGCGCGGCGCGGCGCCACCCGAGGCCACGGCGAGGGCAAGAAGCGAGAGCAGGGCGAGGCGCATGGCACGGACGACGGTCGCGTATTGGCAGCACGTCGGCACCGGCGAGGTGTGCGCCGTGTGGGTGGACGCCGACGGTCAGATCGTGACGGGGGCCTACGCGGCGAGGAGGCAGCACACGGGGTGTGCAAGTGGTCGAACATGGACCAATCGCTGGCACCGTTTGCTGGCACCGTTGTTCTTCTGAGCAGTGAACCGAGTGAGCGGTGGCAGGGATTGGTCCTGCCTCTGTGAGGGCACGGCCCAGACGACCACCAACCCACGCGGGATAGCGTCCTCACTGCGTGAAAAGATAGACCTGCGGTGTCGGCGATGTCCATGCGCCCACGCCGCGTGCATAAGCACGTCGCCGTTGCTACCGGCGACAGACCTGTGTGGTCCCGCTCACCCGGCGTTGCGCACCCTGAGCGCTGCCATGGTCGTACGCGTGGGCGACACGGTGAAGCCGCGATGATCACGGCTCCCGCCGCTGATCTGACGGTGGTTCCCGGCGTCACTAGTGGAGCCGCGATCATCGCGGCTCCCGCCGATGATCTGACTGCTGATCCGGCGGTGGCTCCCGACGCCAGCGGCGTGCGCTGTGCCCGGCAGCATGACGCCGGCGAGGAGGCCGCCGCACAGCACAACCGCGCACGGGACGGGACGACGGCGACTGACCTGGGGTCGTGATGGCATATCCTTCTCCTGACACTATGACGCTTTCGATACCGCACAGTGAGCGGCGGTCGCCGCTACACGCTGTCCGGGCGGGCTATGGGCGCGTCGCCGTCCCAGATCGCCGGTCGCCACGGGACGGCAGCCGGTGTGGCGAGAGGCGTGTGCAGAGCCTACTATCGGTCCCGGAGCCGGGGTCGTGTATCCCCTCATCGTGCTCCCCCCATCGGGCTAGCCCGACCGTCTCGATCGCAGGGCGGTGCTCACCGTGCCCGCCTGCGGCGCGCGGCGACCGCCGCGTCGCCCCTGTCGGCCGCGGCCGCTCCTCGCGCGCTTCTTGCGTTTCTGTAGCGCGCGTGCAATAATA
>JAABUJ010003817.1_pt1 | contig 16473 bp, 15 predicted proteins | sample 5559131 | NCBI WGS metagenome assembly JAABUJ01 (sample SAMN10711875, study PRJNA513366) | rock metagenome | isolation source: Antarctica rocks | place: Antarctica: Victoria Land, Mt New Zealand nord | collected 2016-01-07 | reverse complement strand
GGATCAGCCTAGCACGATGGCCGTCAGAGTTGTTCGTGCCAGTACCGGTACCAGTTGAGGCAGCCGCCGAACGTGTACCACTTTTATCCCGGCAGACTGTCCATTTGCAAACCGGCGCTTACAGGCGGGGGCGCCGGGGGTCGCGCTCGACGACATCCTCATCTGCCGTCTGACGCGGCTCACTCCTGGTGCAATGGATGGCGCGCGCGACGAGGCGTCGGGGTCTTAGCTATTCAGTAGGGGGTTGCAGGTACTTTTCCATGCGCTCCATTTGCGGTATCGCCAGAGGATTGTGCCGCGCTTCGCGCCGGAAAAATTCGTACTCGTCAATCAGCCCGGATGCGTATTGATGTAACGCTCGCCTCAACGACTCCGCATCTCCGTACACGCCAAATATGTCGTCGCTCACGACATACCAGCCATCATCTTCGCATTCCACCAGGAGGATGATGGGCCGCATCAACGTCCACCCCTCCTCGATCCACCCCGGCGGCAGTGTCACGGTGCGTGGGATGTTGTATGCACGCATTGGCATCAAGGTGCGGTTCGGAAGGACCCAGGTCGCAGTCGGAGTGCCGGCGGGTGGATTGACGGTTGGCGCCGAAACATGCTCCCCTAAAAAAGACGGCCCCCAAAGGAGCCGCGAAGGCCGATGGCCTCCCACCTCCAGGAACCTGGATTGCCTATATGATATACCACGTCGCTCGTATTGTAGGGTAGGCGGAGAGACCGTTAATGAAACGATTACCTGAACCCATACGCAGGATTGCCGAGAGACTCACCGATCCCATAGAATCAGGTCAAATCGACGACATGTCGAAACGACGGAAAGGGTGTTATGGCTGACGTTCTGGTGGCGATGAATGGGGGGGGGCGGATCACCATCCCAGCTGCTGCCCGACGCCAACTCGGTCTGGAGGGCGCCGCGCAGTTCGAGGCAGAGGTGCGCGACGGCGCCCTCGTGCTGCGTCCGGCGGTGGTCATTCCACGGGAGGATGCATGGGCATACACCCCGGAGCACCTGAAGAAGGTGGAGCGCGCCCGGCAGGAAGCGGTGGGACGACAGCTCACGGAGGCAGATCTCGATCGGCTCGCGCCTGGCGAGGCATGAGCGAAGCGGGCTACCGAAGCCTGGAGTTCACGGACGAGTTCCTCTGAGGAGTCTCGTGCACACGTGCCGTCGCCGCCCTGCATCAATACGGGGATGTTCCACGACGCATGCGCAAGAGCATCGAGATCGTGCTCGCCTCCATCGAGGGGGCTGCCGCGTGGAGGCGTCCCCGATGCGCTACGCAATGAAAGGATTCGACCCTTTCCTTTCATTACGCGAGGATAAGTGCAAGTAACTTTCATTAAGAGCGACCGGCAATAGGTTGAAGGGATAGGGGCGGCGGAAGACAGAACAGGCAGGGCTCTGGGGTTGACGGTGGGTGCGGTCAAGTGGGTTTGTGTCGGACGCCATCGGCTGTTGTCGCGCTAGACCTTGGGCAGTCCTCAGCCCGCCATGCACCACAATATTTTTGCCAGGCTGTCGCTTGAGCGCCGAGATCGCCCGCACCATGTCGGAAGAGCGACGAGCATATCCTGGCGATGTGAGCGATGAGGAGTGTGCGTTTGTGCCCCCTACCCGACTCCGGCGGTCAGGTCCTTGTCATCCATTTCCCAGGCGTGATCCAGCGTGTGATACGCGGTGTGCCGAATCAGGAACCGGAGCGGCCAGGTTCGGGCCATTTTGCCCTCAGAATGGAACGACCGAATTGCTTTAAGATAGGCGTCGCGGTGCGCTTTCAGTCCCTCGTCGGTCAGCATCGCACCTTGGGGAGCGGGCAACCCGACCTTCTGTGCCCAGTCTTGCTCCGTCCCAAACGTATGACGAACGATTTTGTCCCGATCACGCCCTCCCCCTCGCGGACCCTTCTGCATCTCAGCCGACACGCGCAAACGCACATCGTCGAAAAACGCCCAGCACGCCTGCATCAAGGTCAGCTCACGTTCTAATTCCTCGCTCGACATGTCTTGCCTATCGATGCCCGAAAACGCGAACGAGATGCCCCAGAAGGCGGTTGAGCCTGTACCCGGATATTGCTCGACCACGTCGATGGTGGTGATGGCCGCAAACTCTGCACCCATCCCAGCCAGCTTCGCCACCTTTGCATAGCGTGGAAGGTAGGATTGTAACCTTTCAATCGCGAGCTCCCCGGTATTCGCACCGCGCTCCAGACCGGGCCAATCCGGCGCCACCGCCACCACCTTCTTGCCTTTCGGTCCGATTTCGAGCGTCACCCGAAGTTCGTTAGCCATCTCTACTCCCGACTGCGTACTTCGCGGAATCCGCCCGCCCAGTTCACGTGAAAGCACCCACTCAGTTTACCGGTTTCGCCCGGCCCTGAGTCGGAGCCACGCGGCATGAGCGTGAGGTCTGAGTTATTCCCCTGATCATCACCTCCTTTCGATGTTTGGATAAGAGCGACCGGCCATAGGCACTACTTGAGGCGACGGGCTGTCGGACGCGTGGGCCAGCGGTAGCGGAGTCGGGCCCCCTGGATGAGCCGACGAAGCACCACCAGGGCCGCCGCCAGGAACAGGTAGAACTCCACCGTGGCTTGCCGCTTCTCCGTGCAGCGCCGCAGCTTCCCATAGTCATTCATCCAGCTGCGGGTCCGCTCGACGGTCCAGCGACTCCCTGCCGCGGTGCCGGCACCCCCTTCCGGGCAATGGCTCCCTGCAGGCCCAGCTCATCGAGCAGCGCACGGGTGGGGGTGCCGGCATAGCCCTGGTCCAGGTGAATGGTCCCCGGCTCGGCGGCGGTGAGCCCGCCCACCCTGTCCAGGCCAGCCAGGGTGGCGGGCAGCAAGGGCGCATCATGGCGATTGGCACCGGCCGAGACCAGGTGGAGGGGGATGCCGGCTCCCTCGGTCAGCACCGAACGCTTCAGCCCCTGCTTGCCCCGATCCACGGGTGAGCGTCCCGCCATCTCCCCACCTGACAGGGCTTTGGTGATACATCCATCCACCGCCAGGTCCTCCAGGTCCAGCCCGATCATGCGCTCGTAGGCCTCCAGGACCAGGAGATGTACCTGCTCGGCTAGCCCGGGTACCCGCGCACGGGTGTCCGCCCATTCCTGCAGCCGTCGGCGAATGGTGCGATCCGAACAGCCGGTGGTGGCAATCCGCTCGTAGTCAGAGCCATGGACCAAGGCGGCGATCACGTGCTCGAAGACCAGGCGATCCGAGATCCGCGACCGGTGGCAGCCCAGCGGATGGGTGGGGACGACGACGGGACGCTCGGGCAGCAAGGCCGAGAACTGGACCCAGAGGGGCTCGAACAGGGAAGCTGGGAGGGCAGGCATGGGGGCTCCTCGATCAGGGTAGTGGGTACCCTATGATCGTCGGAGCCCCGCCTGTTCTGTCTTCCGCCGCTCCTATCCCTCCACCCTATTGCCGGTCGCTCTAAGAGCGCAGACGACGCCTTCAGCTTGCACTGATGGATCTCCTGGGCAGCTGGTCGCCATCGTCGGAGCCCCGGAAATCGAGCACGAGGCGTTGCCCTGACAGCCCTCAGAGGGGCATCGTCGCAACAAACTACCTAAAATTTCCAACAAACTACCTAAAATCGACCTGCCATTAGGTAGTTTAAGCTATTCTTGGGTACATGCGGAGCTTCGTTGACATTGAGCGTACCTTCGGCGGCCAGCCGCCTCGGCTGGGCGCGGTGCTCGCCCGGATTGATGTCGGCCGCGGACGAGAAGAGCTTTCCCGGAATCAGGTTCCCGAGCTGCTACGCTCGCTGGCCAGCCAGACACGTGTCGAGTCGATCAGCGCCTCGAGTGCTATAGAAGGTGTCGTCGTCGATCCCAAGCGTGTCGGGCAGCTGGTCGACGCCGGCCAGCCGATCCATTTCCGTGACCGCAACGAGCAGGAGTTCGCCGGCTACCGCGACGCCGTGGAGGCCATCGTACGCACCGAGCCGCCAGAGCGGATGAGCGTCCCGCTAATCCTGAGTATCCACCGCGACCTCTTCCGGCACACCGAGGTGCGCGGCGGCTACCTGAAGAACGACGACAACAGGATCGTCACTCGTGACGAGAACGGGATGCGGGTCGTCCTCTTTGATCCGCCGCCGTGGCGACGGACCGAGTTCCTGCTGAGCGAGCTCGTCGCGCGCTACAACGACGCGCTTGACCACGAGCTGGCACATCCACTGGTCCTCGTCGGCGCCTTCATCCTCGATTTCCTCTCGATCCATCCCGTCGCCGATGGCAACGGCCGCATCGCGCGTATCCTCACCACGCAGACGCTGCTCGAGCGGGGGTATGGCGTGTCGCGATATGTCAGCGTCGAGCAGCGCATCTATAACACGAAGAACACCTACTATGACGTGCTCTACCAGTCGCAGCGCAACTGGCACGAGGGCAAGCACTCAATCTGGCCGTGGGTGACGTACCTCGCCGAGATTCTCGCCGACTCCTACCATGCCTTTGAGCAGCGTGTGGCGGCCGAGCAGCGCAGCCGGCAGACGATGACCAAGCAGGAGCGCGTCCGGGTTCACGTGCTCGAGTACGCGCCCCCGACCTTCACCATCGACACGCTTCGTCGATCGCTCCCAGGCATCAGCGACCAGACGATCAGGCTCGTCCTCGCGGCCCTGCGTCACGAGGGCAGGATCGACTCCAACGGCGGCGGCCGCAACGCGATCTGGAGGCGGCTGGTCTGACGGCGTCGCCCGATCAGGCGTATTCGTGCATCGGGCCAGCGGCGATTCGCACCGAAGGGAACGGAAACCCGGCGGAGTCTAGAACGCAGCCGATCCCGGTTCAACCACGGTAGGGAGTGAGAGCCCGCGTTCGAGTCGGAGCGAAACCCACCCTTGCAACACACCCTGTAGTTCCTCAGTTGCTGACGCCTCTGTGTCACTACACGACCAAACGCCCTGGAACCCGGGAATCTCCCCGAAGAATGTCCCGTCCCCGTTGCGTGCGTACTGAGCACGGTGCATGGCCCAATCGATGTAGTCAGGCAATCCCACTGCGTCAATTGTCACCATGCTACGCTTCGGGCCACACGATGGTCGTTTTGCGCGCAAGTTCTGTTGTAAGCCGAAAGAATTCCAGGAGCGCATCGTCGGCCGTTGGCTTCGGTGGAACTCCTACAATGCGGGCATGGCGACGGTTATCTTTGCATACCTGTAGCCCGAGCGATACCACCTGCTCCACTTGGAGCGCCGCAACCGCGCTCGGTTCGCGTTCTGTAGCCCCATGGATAGCGTATTTTAAACCCGCCTCCGCAGGGATAACGGATAAGCCCTTCTTGTCCTTTTCCGGACGAGGATAAAATGCCCTCGGCAATAACCGTCTATTGGGCCAATCAGTCCAACTGGCGGACAGTCCTAGCCTCCAGACGATCGCGGAGCCTGCCATTGGGTCGCCATCGTCACACGGTTCCTGAGTCACTATGCAACCAGGTTAGCCACGTCATAAGCGCTGCGTCAGGAGCGGCTGGTTCGATTCCGTACTCGCTTCCATGGTCGTGATAGAGGCGTATCAACCCGTCCTGTTGGCCCGGTACCATAAGTTGTACGAGTCTCTTAGGGCTTGTCCAGTACAGGAAGATGCCGCCCTCGCCGTCATCGGTGATCGACGTAGGGGGCAACGCGTTGGGCAGGTCTCGATGCACGCTCCACAGGAGAGCGGCAGCGCGCTGGGTAGCGGATAGCGAGGGCTGTATGTGCTCTCCGTCTTCGTCAGACGGGCGTGCTCGAAGTTCTGCTATCGCACGAAGGCCGGCATGTAACGGGTCTTCAGTTGTGGGCGACGGAGTAGTGGAAGATGAGACGACGTCAGTCATTTCGCTGCCCGTTCGCTTCTCTCGTCCGCGGGTCAGCTGCCTTCGTCGTCGGCAAGCCCGGTAGCGTATCCTCCACCTTCACCGAATGGCGGCGTACTGCAGCCGGTTTCTGAGTGCAAGTGTTCTCGGCCATGGTTGCTTTCCTGGTTGCGATGTTCATCTGATGGTAGCCCTGGAGACAGCACCACCGCCGCGCACCATATTTGCGCACATGTGCCAGGGGCAGCCCGATGCGGTCTCCCCATATACTACCCTTCAATTCCTCCGAACACCACCAACGCAAACCGCTCCCTTTCCCGGCTGCATACCGCTATGGGCGTCCCCGATCCCTATACTTGAGCCAGGATGTCCCTTCTCAGCAACGAACGCATCGCCGTCCAGAACCCATTCGTCCGCTATGCGCAGGACGCCGGCTGGACCTATCTGCCGCGCGAGGAGGCGCTTCGGCTGCGCCATGGCGATACCGGGCTGGTGCTCGACGAGGTGCTCACTGGCCAGCTCCAGCGGCTCAATCCTGACGTGATGAACCACGAGCGGGCCCAGGCCGTGGTGAGCGCCATCTCCCGCCTGCCTCCCAGCATCCAGGGGAATTTCCAGGCCTGGGAGTATCTGCGCGGGCTGAAGACGGTGTTCGTGGAGAGTGAGAAGCGGGAGCGCAACGTGCGGGTGATCGACCCGGATATTTCCGCGGCCAACACCTTTCATGTAACCGAGGAATACACCTTCGCCAACGGCACGCCACCCAAGATCCGGCCGGACATTGTGTTCCTGATCAACGGCCTGCCGGTCCTCATCGTCGAGGCCAAGGCGGCCACCAGACGGGAGGGGATCGATGAGGCGCTGGACCAGATCAGGCGATACCACGTGCAGGGGCCGGAACTGATGGCCCTCACCCAGCTCTTCGGGCTGACCAAAACGCCCGAGTTGCGCTACGGCGCCACCTGGGCCACCTCCCGCAAGCTGCTCTTCAACTGGCGCGACGAGCAGGCCGGCGATCCGGCGTCCGGCCTCCAGGCCCGCTTCGAGGCCCTGGTCACCTCCTTCCTCGATCCCGCTCGCCTGCTGCGCGTCCTTAGCGACTTCATCCTCTTCACTCGCGTCGACGGCGAGCTGGGCAAGGCGGTGCTGCGACCGCACCAGATGCGGGCGGTGGAACGGGTCAAGCAGCGGGCCGCCGACCCCACCAAACGGAAGGCGCTGGTCTGGCACACGCAAGGCTCGGGCAAGACCTACACCATGATCACCGTGGCCCGGGTCCTGATGGCGGACTCGCACTTCCAGAACCCGACGGTCCTGATGCTGGTCGATCGCAATGAATTGGAAGAGCAGCTCTTCGATAATCTCACGTCGCTGGGCGTGGGCCGGGTGGTGGTGGCCGAGTCGAAGGCCCACCTACGAGGGCTGCTGCGCGACGATCATCGCGGCCTGATCGTCACCACCATCCACAAGTTCGACGACATGCCGGCCGGCGTGGTCACCCGCCAGAACGTCTACGTCCTGGTGGACGAGGCGCACCGCACCACCGGCGGAAACCTGGGCAATTATCTGGTCGGCGCGCTGCCCCATGCCACCTACGTCGGCTTCACCGGCACGCCCATCGACCGCACCGCCTACGGCCGTGGCACCTTCAAGGTCTTTGGCGTGGACGACGCGCGGGGCTATCTCGACAAGTACTCGATCAAGGAGTCGATTGGCGACGGCACAACGGTCCCGCTGCACTACGCGCTGGCGCCCAACGAGCTGCAGGTGGACCGGGAGACGCTGGAGCGGGAGTTCCTCGACGTCGCCGAGCTGGAGGGCGTGGCCGATGTGGATGTGCTCAATCGGGCGCTCGACCGGGCGGTGACGCTGCGGAACATGCTCAAGAACCGGGATCGGGTAGATCGCGTGGCGGCGCATGTGGCCGAACACTTCACCACCAACGTGGAGCCGATGGGCTACAAGGCCATGCTGGTAGGGGTAGATCGGGAGGCATGCACCCTCTATAAGGAAGCAATAGATCGGTATCTGCCGCCGCAATATTCGCAGGTGGTCATCTCCGTCGGGCACAACGACCCGCCGCACCTGGCGGCGCACCACCTCACCGAGGAGGACGAGGAGCAGGTGCGCAAGGGGTTCCGCAAGCCGAGCGAGTTGCCGAAGCTCCTGATCGTCACCGAGAAGCTGCTCACCGGCTTCGACGCGCCGATCCTCTACGCCCTCTACCTGGATAAGCCCCTGCGCGATCACGTCCTGCTCCAGGCCATCGCCCGCGCCAACCGTCCCTATGAGGACGCCGACGGCCGTCCCAAGCCGGCCGGCCTGGTGCTGGACTACGTCGGCGTGTTCGCCAGTTTGGAAAAGGCGCTGGCCTTCGACAGCCAGGATGTGGCCGGGGTAATCGATGGACTGGAGGTGGTGCAGGGCGAGTTCGCCCGGCAGATGGCCGTTGGGCGCCAGGAGTACCTGCCCCTTGACGCCGGCCGCCAGGCGGATCAGGCGGTGGAGGCGGTGCTGGACCACTTTCGCGACCGCGAGCGGCGCGACCGCTTCTATATCTGGTTCGGCGAGCTGGAGGAAACCTTCGAGATTCTTTCCCCCGACCCCTTCCTGCGACCATACCTCACCGACTACGACGCGCTGGCCACCATCTACCGGCTGGTCCGCGGCGCCTTCGATCCCGGCCTGGACGTGGATCGGTCCTTCCTGCGCAAGACCGCCGAGCTAGTGAGCATGCACACCCACGTCGGGGCAATTCGGGAATATGGCGTCTCCTACGCCCTATCAGCGGAGAGTCTGGAGGCGCTCACCGCCGTCGAGCAGCCGGAGATCGTGCGAGTGTTCAATCTGATCAAGACCCTGCACGATCTGGTGGAGGCAAAGGCGCTGGAGCAGCCCTTCCTGATCCCGATCGGCGAGCGCGCGGCAAAAATCGCCGAGGCCTTCGGCGAGCGGCAGGTTCACACCCAGAGCGCCCTCGACGAGTTCACCGCACTGCTGAAGGAGGCTCAGGAGGCCACCGAACGGTATGACGAGAGCGGCCTCTCGATGGAGGGCTTTGCCGCCTACTGGTTCCTGCGGGGACGCGCGGTGGCCAACGCGGAGGTCATCGGCCGGCGGATGGGCGAGGCCTTCGCCCGCTTCCCCCACTGGCGTACGGACCCCAAGCAGGAGCAAGCGGTGCGAGTGGAGTTCTACAAGGCGCTAATCGGCGGCCGGGTGAAGGACGGGACGAAGGAAATGGTCGAGGAGATCCTGACCAACCTCCGGCGGACGGCGCAGTGAGCCACGGGCTGCTGGCAGGCGATGAGGTCACCCTCGAGCCAATCTCGGCCGATGCCTTCAAAGGCGAGGTGCGAGCCTGGGCCCAGCGGATCGGCGTCGAACCGGGTGAGATTCACCTACGGCTCATGAAGCGGAAATGGGCAAGTTGCTCCTCACGCGGGCGGCTAACCTTCGACACCGGGCTCCTCACTCAGACCGCGGTTTTCCGTGATGAGGTCATCGTGCATGAGCTTCTTCATTTGAAGGTCCCCAATCATGGGAAGCTGTTCCATACGCTGCTGCGGGCGCATATTCGAGAGGGACAAGTATATCGCGCGAGCGATACGGGCATGGTCAGTCCCTAAAGCAATACGGTTGACGTACGCGGCTCGCAGGCCGACGTACGCCACGGTGCCCGTAGCTCGGCCCGCCTGCCGTGTGCCCCCTTCTGTGGAGTATGCCTCCTATAGCGGGGTATCCTGGCCGGATGGAACCGTGGTGTCGGCCTGCGGGCCGATCCGCCCGCAAGGGGACGGGCTAGCCGCCGCTATGGGCCGATTACCACCTACCGGTAGCCCGGCCTGCTTGTGCCCCCTATGGCGGGGTATCCTGGCCGCCTGTCCCGCCCAACAGCGCGGGGGACTGGCCCGCAGGCCAGCACATTCGGCGGTGCAAGTGAGAATCCACCCCCACTGTGATGCCAGTACACGACGGATGCCCGCGTGTGCCCCCCTTGGCGGGGTATCCCCGATGCTCGTACGTCAACCGTCTTGGTCCAAAAAGGGGGGCGCGGTTTCCCGCACCCCCCTCTTGCAGATCGAGACGATCCTATGGACAGAGCGTGGCAACGATAGTCCCGCCACCTGGATGACCGGGGTTCGCTGCGTATCCGCCGTCGGTCTTCACCACCACAATCTTCCCGTACGTTCCGCTGATCGTGGAGCCGGACTTCGAGACCGAACTGGCGACGAGCACACCCATGTAGGAGGGGACGCTCGACGGAGGCGACGAGCTATTCCCTGGCTTGGTTGTGAATGTTGTGCCGCACACGGGCGCGGGGCTGCTGGTCGGAAGCGTCGTGACTGAATCCGCGTAGCCCTTGAAGGCAGACGGTGCGGCTCCACCCGTGAGGCTGTTCAGGTCCGACCAGGTGGCGCCCCACCAGGAGACGTTGGTTAGCGGGCTGGCCGCCGCGACGGTGCTGTCCCCGAGCACAAACGTGCCTGAACTCGGGAAGGAGAACGTGATCCCGCTCTTGCTGGTGTCCGATGAGGGCGAGTAGTAGCCATCGCCGGCGAAGCTCGCACCCAGCGGCTGGTTTCCGAGATCGCCGTTGAACTGAGAGATCGTACACTGGGCCACACCAGTCGAGTCGGTGGTCCCCGTACAGCTCTGCAGCTGTGGTCCGCTTCCGATGCTGAGTGTCATCGTCTGACCGAACGGCACCGGAGCGAGCGTGCCGTCCTCCTTTAACTGTGCCGTCAGCGTCAGGCCCGCGCCGTTGCTCTTGAGGATCACTAGAGGGCCGGTGTAGGTCGTGGTGGTTTCTTCATGGGTAACGGCGAAGCCGCCGGTGAGTGAGCTACTCGATGGCAGGTAGTAGGCATTGCCGGCAAAGGCCACCCCGCGATCGATCTGACCGGCGGCCTGATTGAGGGTAATGCTGCAACCGGCGCCACCGGAGGAAGCAGTCGTACTCGTGCTGGTACAGGTCTGCGTTCCCAGGGTGAAGGTGAGCGGCTGCCCGGAGATCGCCGGGCCAGCGGTATCTTCCACCAGGGTGGCGGAAACCGGCGCCACATCGTGGTAGTCCTGCGTTGTCGACCCGGTGTACGTCAGGCTCGATTCCTCTTTGGTGATGGTGAACGGACGGGCCGTGCTGCTGCTCAGGTAGCTGTCATCGCCCAGGAAGCCAACTGCGATGGAGTCGAGGTTGGGGACATCCGTCGGCGTGATTGAGCATGACGCGACGCCCCCGCCATTGGTCACGGCAGAGCACAGTTCAGTGCCGCTGCTGTTCAGCGTGAAGGTTAACGTCTTGCCGGACACAGGACGTCCCAAGCCTTCGGTCAAGGTCGCCGACACGGTTGACGCATCGTGGTAATCACCCGCAGCAGGGCCGTTATACGTGATGGAGGTCGGGTCCTTCTGTCCGGTAAACAGAAAGTCGGTGGAGCTTGGCTGGGCGAACTGGCCGGAGACATTGTTAAAGCCCGCGGCGCTTCGCGTCGCCGCGTCCGCGATCATCGGAAATGCACCGGAGGTTATGATCACGCTCGGGGTGCTGTATAACGTCTTCATCGCCACCCGGATTCGCGCATGGAGACCGTAATCCAGGGTTGGAACCCAGTTGAAGTTGGACATGGTCAGACCCAGATTGCCGGCGAGCGGCGTGAGGGCGGCAGGCTGCGCGTTCGTCCCGTCGAAGCTCAGGTCAACCGGCGTCATGCTCGCTCCGCTGGCAGCGGCGACGTGACCGCCGAAGTTGGTTCCGTGGATGATGAACGTACTGCAGAGACCCACATCGGCCGCGCTGATGGACGTGTCTGGGATGTTGATCCCGACATTGGCACAGTCCACGGGCGGCACGCTGAGATCCTGCCCCGCCATTGGCGCCTGATCCTGGGTCTTGTTGAGCATCCCGATGCCCACGTTCAGGGTCGGGTAAAAGTCGCAGGAGTCGAGATACAGGTGCGTGGAATTACAACCAACGGCGGTGTAAATGTGGAAGCCGATACCGACGTTGACCCCGATGCCGCCGGAGAAGGTGTCGCTGTACGACCCACTTCCGCCGGGCTGGGGTTGCACATTCAGGTTAACGCTACCTGGCTGCGTGATCGTTAGCGGTGAGGGCGCCGTTCCCGTAAAGGTAAACGGCCAGTTGTAGGTCCAGCCGTCCAGCGAGGCCAAAAGCCGAACGACTTCAGTTTGACGCTAAAGATACCGATATCGAATATGTCAATATCGCCAAGGCTCGTGTTGTAGTTGTACGAAGGTCCGCCGAACCCCCCGGTGAAGTTCAGATTCGAGGTGGTGTCGAGGGGGCTCACATGCATATGCCCCTGGGTGATTGGTGGCATGGAACGCAACGGCTCGCGTACCCGAAGGCCGCTGATCGCATGGAAGAGCGCGGGTGCGGCGCTGCGTGCTGCCGCGGTGGCCGCGGGACTGACATCAGCAATGACGAACGCCGACAATTGGTGCGACGCAAAGGCGCCGCCGACAAAGATGGTCGAGCCGTGCCGTACGCTGGATATGCCATGGGCCGCCTGGATCAAGGTCCGCTGGGTCATCTCCACTCTGACCAGAACAGCACCGTTTCCAACCCCGGTTTGGTTACTCCGGTAGCGAATGGTTGTCCCGTGAAGACCACGGCTATTCCACGGGATCTGACGCACGATCAGGGTGTGACCCGACCGAGAAACGACGTGCCCAAAGAGCGCAAAACGACTGGCATTCTGCGAGTGCATGTGCCGGAGCACTGAGCGTGTTGACGATGCGGTAAAGACGCTGGTCCCAGGCACATGTCCCTGGATTTGGAATCGATGCGTGAACGACACGTGCGATTGCGCGGCCTGCCGCGTGGGAGCGCTCGCGGCGGTGGCGTGGAGTGGAAGTGTCACGAGCAGCGACATGCCCGCGAATAGAGCCGCGACGCCGGCACGAGGTAGTGCATGTCGCCGGCACGGGCCGTTCCCTGGCTGGTTGCTGGTGGTTTGACTCATCGATGTACGTTCCTCTCAAAAACAAAGTGGGACTGCGCACTGTGGCCCCAGAGGCATTGGCGTACTGACCGGGCGGACGGCAGCTCTGCCGCCGTCCGTTCAGAAGCCGCTCATGCACAGAGATGACCGCTCTGGTAGAAACCTGGTGCGAATTCGGATCAAACGTTCCCTGGCGCCACTCTCAAACGTTCGCGCGCAGCCTTGCCTTGTCTGGCGGTATGCCGCGCCATGCGAATGAGCGCTGTCTATCACCGCGAGGTGATTTCTTCTTCCTTGCGAAGCAAACTCTAATATGAAGCCAGGACGCTGTCAACAAATTGCGTGCTTGTTCCTTCGCCGAGTCCAGGCGCCATGCCCTTGCCCACCTCCCCGACTCGCGCCGGTCGCCAGCGCCACCGTACCCGCCAGATCCGCCATCACCCACCTCCGTCATGAGCGCGTGGACCACTACCATGCGCCCTGATATGCGTTTCTTGACCCATAATACGAAGAGCACAGGGAGGCTGCGACATGGAGACCGAAGAGAACCAGGCGTCTCGCAGTTCGGAGGACAGGACGCACACCCACTCGGGCGGGCGTCGGTTTCCGGCCGAGCGGCGTCACCTACTGAAGGATGAAGAGCGACAGCGCTGGCTGCCACCGGAGCCGATCCTGCGCGCCGTGGGAATCACGCCCGGCGCGGTGGCCGTGGACATCGGCGCCGGAACTGGTTTCTGGACGCTCCCGCTGTCGCAGTTCGTGGGGCCGGCGGGCATGGTCTATGCCGTCGACGTCGAGCCAATCATGCTCGAGGAGCTTGGTACGCTGGTGCGTGAGAAACAGCTGTCCAACGTCCAGGTGATCTCCTCCACCGAACACGAAATCCCACTCTCACATGCCGTCGCGGACGTGGCAGTTGCGGGGTTCGTGGTCCACGAGCCGGCCGACCATGCTGCCTTTGTGCGCGAGATCGTCCGTCTGCTGCGGCCCGGTGGCCGGCTCCTGGTCGTGGACTGGCACCAGAAGCCGACGGAGAAGGGGCCGCCCCTGGAGCACCGCCTGGCCCAGCGAGAGGTAGAAACTGTGCTCAGCGATGCAGGGCTTACCGTTGAGCGGCTGGATGCGCCGAACGCCGATGTCTATGTCTTGCTTGGCCGTCGAGCCGTCGACGGCACCACCACTTAAACGTCCGGCGATGAGCTTCCTTGATGCGAACGATTCAGGTCAGCTGGGACTGATCGACGATTGTGCTGCACGGAATCGATAACAACGCCGGCGGCACACAGCGTAATCAGCGCGCACCCGACCAAGCCGAGGAGCGGCAAACGCCTGCCGGAGAACAGCAGGAGCAGAGTGGAAAATAAGGGAGTGCCATAGGCAATGGGCGCCAGCCGAGGGCCGATTGGATCGGCCATGGCCTGCGTCCACATCGCGTAGCCCGCCGCGAGCGGCCCCACCCCGACAAAGAGGCTCAGGGCAATGCCCCAGCCAGACGCCCACGCGGCTCCCTGGAAGAGGGCCAGGGGAACCGTGACGGCAGCGCCGATCCCGGTACCGATGAGGAGCAGATCACCCGTGTCCGCGCCTACTTTGCCGGCAGCCAGCGTGTACCAGGCCATCGCGACCGCCGAGGCCAGTGCGGCGACGTAGCCAACGATTGACGCGTGCGCGCCTCCCTGGCTAGCGTGGCCCTGGGAGAAGATCAGGATCACCCCAGCAAAGCCGATCAGCGCCAGCACCAGGGAGGCGCGCCCCCGTGAGGAGCGGGCCGCCAGGGTCGCCCAGGCGGCCACCATCAGTGGCCAGGCGTATGCAATCGCATTCGCCGCCAGAAGCGGGGCGGTGGCAAACGCCAGGTACTGCAACCCGAGGGTACCCGCGACGCCCACGGTTCCGACTGCCACGACCCGGACGGTCACTGCGACTCCTGTGCGGCGGCCCGATGGAGCGTTCTGGCGCATAGCGAACCGCCAGAGTGCCAGGACTCCGAATGCACCACCGAACTCCAGAGCCAGTACCTGCAGGACGGTGAGCCGTTCGAGTGCTGTGCCACCAGCGAGTGCGTTCGTGCTCCAGATCAGCACGGCGCCGCAGGCCACGACCGCCGCGGGAACGCCATGCCGACCACGCGCCATGCCGGCCCTCTTCGAAGCAGGAGCAACTGCGCGGTCGATGGTTGTGCGGCTCATTCGCCGCCCTCGGTTCCGGGAGGGGCCACCGTGTGGCGCTGGCGCCGGTGAGCACTGACGCGTGCCCGGTTGCCGCATCCTGCCGCCGTGCACCACTTGCGTCGACCGCCACGCGAAAGGTCGACATAGATTCCGCTGCAGTTATCGTCGGCACAGCGGCGCAGGAGGAGCCGGTGAGGACCGGTCAGCAGGTCGATGGCATCGCGCGCGATGACACCCAAACACTGGCGTACATCCGGGGCAGGCTCCCGGCCCACAAGGTCCCCTTCGCGGAGAACGAGCAATTGGAGGGGCGCCTCCCGCGCCGCGGCGGCGTTGATGAGGTGTACATCACCCTGGCGGGCGCCCCCACTGCCCATGGAGCCTTGAATGAGTCGCAAGAGCGCCGCGCGCAACGCGTGTGTTTCGGCAAGTTCCGCGGCCGACACCTCCAGCTGCTGCTCGGTCAGCCCCGCGGCGACCAACCACGCCGCCAGGCTCTCTGGAGTCGGCAGCAGCTCGCCGCACCGCGCACCGTTGGTCGCTATGCAATCCAACGAGATCCGCCCACCCTCAAACCAAAATCCAGCCCTGCTCATGCCCCATTGTAATGCTTCATACCCATTACAACAAGAAGCAGCCACTGACCTCTTAACCGGGGTCCTGACTGATGATTCCAGATGGCGACAACCGATGGTTCCGCAGCCCACAGTCCAGGGCGAAACGCCGCTTCAGTGGCAAGCTCGGCTCCGACAGATCTTTGCCTACGGTATGGCGCTCGTGGCACTTTATCTCATGCACCACAATCATCCGGCGCTGCCCGCGCATCTCACGGCTCTCTCCCTATGAGGTCACGTCAACCGATGAAGGGTAGGCCGCGTACGCACCTGCTCGCTCGACCGAGCGCGACCGTTGCATGCCCAGCGCCACGGTGGAATCAAACGTGAGCGCAGCAAATAACACATCGACGGATAGGATGTGGACGAACAACATGACGTTGTCACCATTCATGACAGCCACTCTCCTTATCTCCAGCGAGGCCCGTGTCTCAGTCGATACGGAAACAGGATACAAGGCGCAGGTCCTGGTGTCGCCTTTGTCAGGCAAGGTGAGAGGATGATTCCGGCAGAACAACTCGCGGCCCCACTCCCACGGAGCGCCACAGCGGACGTGCGCCCTTTATAGGAATGCGTCTCCCTCTCGATGGCGATCAGCCGAAGGGTGCTGATACCGGCTAAACAGAAGGAGATGAGGGACAGTACGGTATGGTACCCTAAAGCTACCAATCGGTGGCTTTGGGGCAATTCGAAGGTACAGGGCTACCGTTATGGGCACGTATATCGTGAGGCGCCTGCTCCAGGCCGTCTTTATTTTGCTCGGCCTGTCAATCGTTTTCTTCGTCATTCTCCACATCACGCCGGGTGGTCCGTGTGCGGCGTTCGAGGGCCAGAGTGCAAAAGGCGCGGCGCAGGAACAGGCCTGTATCGTCCGCCTCGGGCTCGATAAGCCCCTGAT
>JAABUJ010003816.1_pt1 | contig 16476 bp, 13 predicted proteins | sample 5559131 | NCBI WGS metagenome assembly JAABUJ01 (sample SAMN10711875, study PRJNA513366) | rock metagenome | isolation source: Antarctica rocks | place: Antarctica: Victoria Land, Mt New Zealand nord | collected 2016-01-07 | reverse complement strand
GAACGCAGTCGATGCAGCATCGCCCACGCGGTCTGGTACGAGCCGATCTCCAACGTCCGTTGCAGACTCAGCGCGGAGATACCGTCCTTGCCGGAGGCGAACAGCCAACAGAGGGTGAACCACACCGTCAGCGGCGTGCGCGTCCGGTCGAAGATCGTGCCCGCCGTCGTCGAGGTGCGCACCTGGCAGCCGGCGCACTCGAACCGCCCATCGCCCAGCCGCCAGCCCCCGGCGTGGCCGCAGTCGGGGCAGACGAAGCCGCCCGGCCACCGCAGCCACTCCAGGTAGTCCCGACAATCCGCATCGCTGCGGAACCAGGCCTGGAACTCACCCACCGACCTCGGGTAATGCACGCCGGGCACAAGGTTGAGGCACGACGCCAAATTACTCCGGTTACATAAATAGTCCTGACCAAGGTCATGCGGCGCCTCGGTGTGGCTGTTACCCCTGATTACTTTCTCGGGCGGGTCTTGCGGGTCTTACGGAACATCGCGTACTCCGGTCGCCCGCGCGGTCCGGTCGCTTCCGGGCCAACGCCGACCGGATCCCCAACTACGGGGATCGCCACCGCGCCGGGGAGACCATCTCCAGCTCCTTCGTCGAGTCCGCCGTCAACCAGGTCATCAGCAAACGCATGGTGAAGAAGCAGCAGATGCGCTGGACTCCGCGTGGAGCCCACCTGCTCCTCCAGATCCGCACCCGCGTCCTCAACGACGAACTGGCCGCGGACTTCCACCGCTGGTATCCCGGCTTCGCCCACACCGCAGATCGGCAAGCACTGGCCGCGTGACCTCCCCCAATTTGTCCCGCTCTCCTTCTTGGTCGCCGCGGTGGTGAGGCTGTCGGCGACCTGTTGCTTGAACGTGGCGCCGACCTCGAATCCCACGGCCCGGGTGGGCGCCAGTTCGAGCTGGGCCCCGGTCGAGGGATTGCGGGCGGTGCGCGCGGCGCGCTCCCGCGGCTCGAACGTTGCCGAACCCGGGGAGCTGAACCTTCTCCCCGCCATCACAGCCCCCCGCATCTGCGTCAGGGTGGCCGTGAGGGTGGCCTCGACCTCGCGCGGGGCAGCTCGGTCGCGGCGGCAACGGCGTCGAACAACTGTGTGCGGGTCGTGCGTTCCTCCACGGCGGTGAGGGCTTGATTCCGGTGATCGTGGCAGGTCGGGGACAGAGTCGGTGCGGCGACATGCCCCACGAGCTAGGCCTGGAGTTCCTGGGCAGGTTCAACGTCGGCTTTCTGCTCACCGGCCGGATACAACGCCAGGTAGCCAACAGCGGAGAGGGCCCCCGACCAGGGGGCGATGATGAACACCCACAGCTGGGTCAAGGCGTCACCCCCGGCGAACAGTGCAGGAGCAATGCTGCGGGCGAGGTTCACCGAGGTGCCGGTGAGCGGGATGCCGATGATGTGCACCAGAGTGAGGGCCAGGCCCTCGACCACGCCGCCCCTTCAGGAATGACATATACCGCGGTGACCTACGTCGACGCCAACGAGCCGCCACACGCCCGCTTCAGTTGCCGTTGCGCCAGGCAGGTTTGATCGCTCACCTGATTCAGGACGGGCAACATCAATGAGCTAGTACCGCGGCCGCTGCTCACGCTGGTACGGCACACCCTGCGGACCGCACCCCACGGGTCAGAGCCCGAACACGTGAAGGTAGTGGGCGAGGTTGAAGAACAGACCCAGCGCGATCTGGGAGAAGTTGGGGTTCGCGGTGACGGTGAGCGGTGTGGTGCCGGTGGATGCCGCGTGGGTGCCGTCCCCGCTGTAGGTGGCGGTGATGGGGTGCACACCCGGACTGGTGAAGGTGGTGACGCAGGTGGCGAAGCCGAAGCTGGTGCTGTCGGCGTTCACCGGGCGCCCCTCGCATCCGGGGATCGGGGTGGTGCCGTCGGTGAAGGTGACGGTGCCCCCCGCCGCGTTGGGTGCGACAGAGGCATACAGCAGGACGCCGGCCACCCCCACTCCAGCGTTCGGGCTGGTCCCCACCGCCGTGGTCGTGGCCGTGGGCGTGGCCGGACTGGAAGCCACGTGCACGCTCGTGGTCGCCACCGTGCTCTGCACACCGTCGTCCACGGTGACTGCGACGGTGTAGTCCCCTGGCTTGGTGTAGGTGTGCTGCCCGGCGATGGTCACCGGTGCTGCTCCCGCACCCGGCGTGACGGTGCCGGTGTCGAGAGGCGTGCTGTCGCCCCAGTTGATGCGAGCTGCGTAGCCGCCGGGCGTTTGCGGGCTCCCCCCCGTCGCCGTTGCGACGTTCGCCGTGAAGTGGGTGTTGACCTGCTGAGTGGCGATGGCGGAGCCGGTGGCGGACAGCGCCGGCTGGGCAGTGCGGGTGCCGTTGGAGGCGATCGCGAAGACGTGGATACGACCGGCCGATCCGGGGTCCCCGGTCTGCGTCGGAAGGGTCAACGAGACGACCGTCTTGCCTGCGGGGATGGCGTAGGGCGCGGTGGAGAAGATCGCGGCGCTCTGCCCGTCGCTTCCGCTGGCTCCGCTGAGCCGGCCGGCCGACGTGCCGACGACGATGTTGCCCGGGATCGGGTTGTTCGCCGAGCCGACCCAGTCGCCGTAGTCGATCGGAAGGTCAGCGGTGGTGCCGTCGCTGAACGTCAGCTTGCCGGTGGTGTGCTGGGTCGCCTGTGTTGCCGTGCCGATCACCGACAGCTGGCTCGCTCCGGTGCCGAGGTTGAGGTGGATCGTCTGCCCGTTCCCGGACGCGCTGTCGAGATTGTTGGGAGCGGCGGGCGGCAGGTCGAAGGTCAGGGCGGTGCCGGGGACCTTGACGGTGGCGCCCTGGACGAATCCGCTGTTCGCCAGCAGCTGGCGGTTGAAGGCCCAGTTCTTGGAGTCGCAGTTGGCGCCGACACCGGGGTCGCCGATGCAGCTGGTGTCGAAGGATCCGGTTAGGGTGCCGTCCCGGGTGATCGATACGGGTACCACGGTGCTGACCTTGGAGGTTCCCTGGCTGGCGGTCACGATGACGGAGTATTCGCCCGACTCGGTGAAGGTGTGTGGTGCGGTGACCGTCCACGTGCCGAGCGGGGTCCCCGTCAGGGTCGCCGGCTGGGGTCCCTTGCCGTCGAGGAAGTCGGCGGTGACGGTGTAGTCGGATGCGACCTTCCCGGTGCCGCCGGAGAGCGTGGCGAGCGGGGCCGAAACGTTGGCCCCGGCTGCTGCCTTCAGGCCGCCGGCTGCGGTGAGGGCGAGCGGCCCGGTGGTGCCGGGGGTGGCCAGCAGTTCCAGCTCGGACAGTGTTGCCGGTGCGCCGGTGGTCGTCTGGTCGATGGTCAGGCGGTAACGCGGGAATGATTCCGGCTTTTGCAGCTCGAAGGGTCGGGTCTGGGTCTGCCAGGGGAAGGTCTCATCCTTTCGGGTGTCCAGCCGTGTCCATGTCACGCCGTCCGTCGAACCGTCCAGATGCCAGGACTTCGGCGCGGCACCGCTTGGCCCGGAGGTGAGGGTGTAGCTGCCTACCGTGACCGCGCCGCTCGAAGATGTCCAGGTGATCGCCGGGGTCGTCGTGGCGAACGTCGTGGCGGTGCGGGAGGTGTCGTCGGTGAGGGCGGCGATGTTGGTGGTGTCGGATACGCTCATCGTGCCGTAACCGGCCTTCGTCGTGTCGGTGCTCGGCGTCGGCTTCGGTGTGACTGGAGTGCTGTGCTCCGCCCAGGTCGTCGGGGTCGGGCTCATCGTGAAGTCGACCGTGCCGCCGTTGGCCATGGCCTGCTGAGGCAGCGTCGCCGTGTTCAGTGGCTTGCCGTTGAGGGCGGCTGACTTGATGTAGCGGTTGTTCGTGCTGTTGTTCGGCGCGTTGATCACCAGGTCTTTGCCGTTTTCCAGGTGGATCGTGGACTTGGTGAACAGCGGCGATCCGATCTCGTATTGGCCGCTACCTGGTGAGAGGGGGTAGAAGCCGAGCGCCGAGAAGATGTACCAGGCCGACATCGCGCCGTTGTCTTCATCGCCCAGGTAGCCCTGACCGATCTCGCTGCCGACGAACAGTCGCTGTTCGATCTCGCGCACCGCGGCCTGGGTCTTGCTCGGCGCTCCGGCAGCCGCATACAGGTAGGGAATGTGGAAGGAAGGTTGGTTGCTCATGCCCAGTTGGCCCATGCGCACCGCGCGGGCCTCCCGCATTTCGTGGATGTTGCCGCCACCCCCCGTCTCGGGGGTTGCGAAGAACTGGTCGAGCTTGTTGACGAGGCCAGCGGATCCGCCGTAGAGCGACTCGAGTCCGGGGATGTCGAACGGCGCGTGGAACGCGAAGTTCCACGCATCCGTTTCGGTGTAGGGACCCCACCACGCTGTCGGGTCGAAGTTGGGCCCGCCCGCGACGGCGCCGGCAGCTGTCTTGGGCCGGAAGAATCCCGTCGCCGGGTCGAACATCTGCACGTAGTTCGTCGCCCGGTCGAGGAAGTACTTCGATTCTTCAGCGAGTGTGGACCGCCGCGCAGCCGGGGTGTTCGGGTCCTTGGCGAGCTTGGCGGCCATCAGGCCGATGCCGTGGTCGTTGATGTACCCCTCGAGGCCCCAGGACACGCTTTCGCCCTGTGAGTCAGGGGTGTAGCCCAGGAAGATGGACGTGTCCAGGCTCTTGCGGCCGACGTTGTTCGACGGTGGGAGCACGGTGGCGTTCTTCAGCGCGGCGTCGTAGGCCTGCAACGCGGTCTTGGTGGGGAGCGCGCCGTCCAGGTATGCGCCGGCGAACGCCATGTCCGAACTCGTGCCCGTCATAAGGTCGGAGTACCCGGGCGAAGACCACCGCGCGATCCAGCCACCTTCGCGGTACTGCTGCACGAAGCCGTCGACGAGTTTGGCCGCGAGCTTGGGGTAGAGCAGGCTGTACAGCGGCCAGACAGTTCGATAGGTGTCCCAGAAGCCGTTGTTCACATAGATTTCGCCGTCGACGACCTTGGCGTTGGTGGTGGTATCGGTCGCGTTGCCGCTCTGGGGTGCCACCGGGCTCGCGTGTTTGTACTGCGGCGCCGCCGCCGTCCCGGTGTTCTCGAACTGGGAGTTCGGGTAGAGGTTCATCCGGTAGAGGCTCGAGTACAAGGTGACCCGCTGGTTCTGGGTCGCGCCGGCCACGTCGATGACCTTCAGCCGGTCGTTCCACGCGGCGGCTGCCGCTGTGTTGACCTGCTCGAAGGTTCTGCCGGTGACCTCGAGGTCGAGGTTCTTGTGTGCCTGGTCGAGGGAGATGAACGAGGTCGCCAGACGCAGCTGGACGGTCTCCCCCGCGGTGGTGCTGAAACTCGCGTAGCGCGCGCTTGTCCGGGCGCCGGTCGCCGTCCCCACCGCCGAGGGCGTCTTGTCGAAAGCGCCGGAGACGAACATGCGGCTGACGCCGCTGCCTCTTCCGCCATCGACCCAGCCGGAGACAGTGCCGTCGGCGGCGACGGAGAGCTTCGATGATCCGCCGACCTGGTCCACGACGATGCTTCCCGTGGTCCCGGGGAACTGGAAGCGATAGATACCGCCGTGGTCGGTGGGCGTCACCTGAGTGACGAGGTTGTTCTGAAACTTGACGCTGTACAGGTCCGGTCTGGCCACCTCATCGGCGTGGGTGAACGGAAGTGCGCGCGCCGCCAGGTCGCCGGTCGGGGTGGCCGCGAGTGAGGGCATGATGCCGAGCTGGTCGCGGTCTCCCATCCAGATGCTCGGCTCATGGGAGATACCGATCGCCTGCAGGGTCGGCAGGTTGGCGGCGTTGTTCGCGCGCTGGTACTCATACAGCGTGCCCTCGCTGCCGCCATCGGTCATCGGCGTGAAGAAGTTGAATCCGTTCGGCCACGCGGTGGCGGGGATGTTGGTGCCGCGCGAGAACGACGAGCTGGACAAGGTACCGCGGCGGGTGTCCACGTAGTTGACATGGCTCGAGCCGTCGATGGCCGGAGCCGCTGCGCCGATGCGCACGTCGTCCACCCATCCGGAGAATACCGTGCTCGCTTTTCCATTCGGGTAGTTGTAGCTCAGCAGGATCTTGTCGACCGTTCGGCCGGCGAGGCTACCCAGGTCGACGTGCACAGCGTTCCACTGGTTCTCGAAGAGCGATTTCTGCTGGCCGTGGTCGAGTGCGGTGACGCCGAATCCATTGGCGTCGACCAGCCCGGCCTTCGTGGAGAGTTTGCTTCCGTCATTCAGGACGAGATCGATAGCGACCCACGACGAAGGCACGGCCAGATCGCTGGAGCCGTCGGGGAAGACGAGGTAGGACAGTTCGGTGTTTTTGGCGATCGGCTGCCCCACCTTGTCGTAGAGCAGGTCGCTCGCGCTGCCCGCGCCGTCGACCATGTGCTTGCCGCCGTAGCGCAGGGCGTGCGTCCCACTGAATCCGACGCCCGACTTGGAGTCCGGGCCGTTCGTCGGGCCGCTGGCGACGGTGGCGAGCATGGGTGTCGCTCCGGTGCGCGCGTCGCGCAGATCCCAGTCCGCGAGCTGTGTGATGTTCCCGCCGGCGTTGGCAGTGATCGAGAGACGGTAGGAGGTGTATGCCGTCGTGTTGGTGGTCGTGTAGTTGTTTTCCTTCTGCCGGCCACCGAAGGCCTGGTTGGTCTGCGTGTCGATCGTCGTCCAGGTGGTGCCGTCGTTGGAGCCTTCGACGGTCCAGTTCTTCGGGTCGCGCTCGGGAGCGTCGTTGGCACTGGTCATGGCGTAGTCGGTCGCCACGATCGGCTTGGCGAACTGGTACACGATCCAGGCGGAATTCGCGTAGGCCAGCCACTTCGTGTTCGCGTTGTTGTCGAGCAGGTTGCTCGCCGCTTCTCCGGGCCCGTTCTGGGCAGATGCCGTCACGCCTGTCACATAGGCAGACAGACTTCCCGGCGGGATGTTGCCGGTGACGTTCATCTGCGAGCCGTAGGGGGTGCTCGTCTGGGGTTGCGGATCCCCGCTCTCGAAGGACGAGAGAAAGGTAGGTGGTGCAGCGGCGGCAGGGGCGGAATTGGTGGCGTGGGCAGGCACCGCGAGCCCGGCGGCCGAGCCGAGGAGCGCGAGGGTGCAGGCGAGAGTCAGCGCAGCACTTCGATGGAAGGCATGGCTAAGCCGGGCAGACCGTCGTGCGGAGCAGGCATGGGACAGGTGAGATAGCATTGATGACCCTCTTAGCTCGGACGATATGCTCCGCGATTGCGTAGACAACGCTGTCATTGTGAACTTTCGCACACCTCGAGCGCATCAGTCAAGACATTCGCGGAGGGTCCTCGCGCATCTCCGGGGTCACCACCGACTCGGTGTCGGGCATCCCTCTCAGTCGGGCCGCGCGGGGGCCACGCCAACAACCGTCGGATCCGCCCGGCCACCGCGTCCTCGCTCAACGGCGGCTCCGCGAGCCGGCCGAGTTCCTCCAAAGACACCCAGGGATGCGCGCAGCGCAGGGCAACCGCCACCGCCCGATGCTCGCGAACATCGGCGCCGAGAATCACCAGGGCCCGCTCCACCTGGGCCGCCGCGGCGACCGCCGGATGCCCCGCCCGCGCCAGGTCCGCATCATCGAATTGGGTAGCCGATGCGCTCACTGGCTGGGGAAGGTCACCTCAGACGTCTGCCAGGGGCACCAGGTGGCGCCGACTCCTTAACGCATCCCAAGAGACCTACGCATTATCGCGGTCGCACCCGCCTGCCGTCCGCGGTGCCTCCTTGGCCCGGTTCGGTCAGGACGTACTGCTGCGACGCCACAAGTCGATGCCGCCCTCGACCGCGTGCTTGTCGATCCCGGTGAGCTCATCGTCGGAGAACACCAGGTTATCGAGTGCGCCGAGGCTGTCCTCGAGTTGCGCGATGCTGGAGACGCCAATCAGCGCGGAGGTGACCCGTGGATCGCGGAGACACCACGCAAGTGCCATCTGCGCCAGTGACTGCCCGCGCTGCTGTGCCATGTCTTTCAGCCCCCGTATGTGGTTGACGTTGTGCTCGGTCAGCATGTCCGGCGACAGTGATGAGTTCTCTGCCATCCGCGAGGCGGCCGGCACGCCGTCGGCGTATTTCTCGGTGAGCATGCCTTGCGCGAGCGCGGAGAAGCCGATGCACCCTACTCCCGCGGAGTCGAGGGTATCGAGTAGCCCGGACTCGATCCAACGGTTGAGCATCGAGTACGACGGCTGATGGATTAACAGCGGTGTGCCCATGGATCGCAGGATTGCCACCGCGTCTGCGGTTCGCTCGGGGGAGTAGGAGGAGATGCCGGCGTACAGCGCGCGACCCGAGCGCACCGCGGTGTCCAGCGCCCCCATGGTTTCCTCGAGGGGGGTGTCCGGGTCGAAGCGGTGCGAGTAAAAGACATCCACGTAGTCGACTCTCATCCGGCGCAAGGACTGGTCCAGGCTGGCCAGCAGATACTTGCGCGAGCCCGACTCGCCGTACGGGCCGGGCCACATGTCATAGCCTGCCTTGGTGGAGAGGAACAACTCGTCCCGGTGCGGTTGGAAGTCCTCGGCCATGATGCGGCCGAAGTTCGTCTCCGCTGAGCCGTACGGCGGACCATAATTGTTTGCCAGATCGAAGTGCGTCACCCCCGAGTCGAACGCCCGGCGCAGGACCGCCCGCTGGGTCTCCAGCGGTCGATCGTCTCCGAAGTTATGCCACAAACCCAGTGATATCGCCGGCAACCGCACACCACTGCGACCACAACGGCGGTAAATCATGGTTTCGTAGCGGTTCTGGGCGGCTACATAAGTCACTGCAGCAGTCCGCTGAACCTCAGCACGCGGACTTGTAGAAGTACTGTTGCTGGGCATCCATGTTTTGCTGCGTGATCGCGACCAGTTGGGTGCCGATGTGGGGGGTCACCGGCTTGCCCTCGATGGCGTTGACGACCTGGTCGACACCGTCCTTACCGATCGTGGCCGGGTCCTGGGCGATCAGCGCCTGAAACGTGCCGTTGCGCAGGTCGTTCACCTCGTTCGGGCTGGCGTCGAACCCGACCAGGGTGACCTTCGCGTTCGCGCCCGCCGACCGCAGGGCACTGCCTGCGCCCTGGCCGGTCTGCAGGTTGGTGGCGAAGATACCGACCAGGTCCGGGTTGGCGGACAGCGTCTGGCTGACTTTCTGGGAGGCCGTCGCGGGATCATTGTTGGTGTACTGCTGCGGCAGCACCGTGAGGTTCGGGTACTTCTTGAGCTCCTGGGTGAAACCTTGTTCCCGCTGGTCGGTGGTGGACGTACCGGCGACGGTGTTGAGCACCAGGACCGAGCCCTTCTTGGTGCCGAGCAACTTGGCCAGCGTGTCCGCGGCCAGCGTGCCGCCCGCGGGGTTGTCGGTGGACACCGACGACACCGAAATCGAGTTGTCCTTCAGCGCGGTGTCGACCTCCACGACCTTGGTGCCCGCGGCGGTCAGCTGCTTTATCGGGTTGGCCATCGCCACGTTGTCTGTCGGAGCGATGAGCACGCCCGCCGGCTTCGTGTTCGCCACCGCGGTGACGATCGGTGTCTGCGCATCCGCGGAGAACTTCTGGGCGCCCTGCATGCTGAATTGGTAGCCGAGCTTGCTCGCCTCGGCTTGTGCGGCGCACTGGATCGAGGTGTAGAAGGGCTCGATGTCACCGGGAATGTAGACGATGTTCTTGTTCTTCGGGGTGGCCGCCGCCCCGGAGCCGGAAGAACCGCCCACCTGCCCGCCGCCGCACGCGGCCAGCAACAACCCCGCCGTCAGCGCTACACCCACACACACAATTGGCTTACTGCGCATTACTGCCTCCGGATCATCTTTGTTCTGTACTCGGTTTTGGGTGTTCACATTCGGTTGCGTCGCGATCGCTGGTCGAGCCACACCGCCGCGACCAACACGATCGCCACCGCGATCGGTTGCCAGAAGGTTTGCACTCCGCTGATCACGAAACCGTCCTGCAGGACTTGGGGGATGAAGACACCCAGCACCGTGCCCAACATCGACCCGACGCCCCCGAAGAGACTGGTCCCGCCGATCACCACACCGGAGATCGCGTTGAGATTGTCGGTCGTGTGCCCGTTGATCGTGCTGGTGCCGTAGTAGGCGAGGGAGAGGAATCCGGCGACTCCGGCGAGGACACCGGTGAGCAAGTAGACCAGCACCAGTTGGCGAGTAACCGGAATGCCTGCCCTGCGCGCCGCCTCTTCGCTGGAGCCGACGGCGTAGGTGTAGCGCCCGAACCGGGTGGTGTGCAGCAGCCAACCGGCGACCAGCGTAATTACCGCGACGATGATCACCAGATTGGGTACCCCACCCAGCGAAGTGCCGGTGCCGATCACGTTGCGAAGCGCACTGGGGACGGTGCGGACGTCGTTGCCCCCGGTGAGCAGGTCGGCAGCACCGAGCGCGGCACCGAAGGAACCGAGGGTCACGATCAGCGGCGGCACCTTCGCCACCGCCACCAGCAACCCGTTAACCACGCCCCAGGCCGCGCCCGCCACGATGGTGACCACCAAACCGAGCAGAATCACCGGCCACCCGTCGCCCGTCGCATCGCCGCCGCCGAAGGTCTCCATGGTTTTCCCGCCGACCACGCCGGAGAAGATCAGCACCGTGCCGACGGACAGGTCGATACCCGAGGTGATGATCACAAAGTTCATGCCCACCCCCAGCAACAACAGCAGGGCCAGTTGAATGAACAGGTTCTGGATGTTGAGCAGGGTCAGGAAGCTGGAGCCGTGGAGCACACTGAAGCCGACGACCAGGGCGACGAGCATGATGCCGACCCACAGCGTGTTCGAATTCAGCACCCGCTGGCGCAGCCCAGTGCGGGTCTCCTCGGTGTCGTGCACTGCGTCGCTGCCCACCGACGTATTCGGCTCGCCGCCACCACCCGTTGGGCCGCTGCCCCGCTTCGTCTGCGGTTGCTCGGTACTGCTCACGCCGCCTCCTCTTGCGTCAGCGCGCCGGTCATCGCACCGACGAGGTCTTCCAGGGAGGTCTCCGATGCGGTGAACCTGGCCACGCGGCTACCCAGCCGCAGCACCTCGATCCGGTCGGCGACCGAGAGCACCTCGGGCATGTTGTGGCTGATCAGCACGATCGCGATGCCCCGGTCGCGGACCGTGCGGATGACGTCAAGCACCCGTTCCCGTTGCACGACACCAAGGGCCGCGGTCGGCTCGTCCATGAAGACGACCTTGCTGGCCCACACCACCGATCGGGCGACGGCGACGCTCTGCCGCTGCCCACCGGACAACGAACCGATCGGCACCGTGACGCTGCGTAGGGTCACCCCGAGATTCGCGAACTCCTCTTGCGCCCGGCGCCGCATTTCCGCCTTGTCGAGCATGCCCAGCGCACCGAGGATGCCCTTACGTTTGATCTCCCGGCCGAGGTAGAGGTTGGCTGCCGGGTCGAGATCCGGTGCGACCGCCAGGTCCTGGTGCACGGTCTCGATGCCCAACTCCCGGGCCCGCGTCGGCGAATCGAGCACCACCGGCTTGCCGTCCAGCACGATCTCCCCCGAGGTGGGTTGTGTCACCCCGGAAAGGCATTTGATCAGCGTCGATTTTCCGGCACCGTTATCGCCGATCAATGCGGTGACCTCGCCGGCACGGACCGAGAACGAGGCGCCGGACAACGCCTCGACCGAGCCGTACCGCTTGACGATCTTCCGTGCCTCCAAGGTGATCTCACCCATAATTCACCTCACCTCACCGAGCAGTGACGGGTCGGCAACCGCGGCATCCGGTGGCCGCGCCCGGATGGCGGTCAACTCGCCGGCGAGCGTGGTGGTGCCGGCGCAGTGCGGGACAACGACGGTGCTTCCTTTGTGCAACGCCAGTTCGGAGTCACCGGCCGAGCGCAGTGAGCCGTTTCCCGCGAGCACGACGAGAACCGAGAATCCGGGATCGAGTGTCATCGTCGGCCGTGGTGAGAGCCGCTCGGCACGAAAGAACCCGGTGGCGTCCGCGCCGAGCAGATCAACCCGTGGGGAGTCGATACCTGCGGTCACCCGCAGCAGTGGGCGCAGCCGCTCCGGGGACCACGGCGAGCGATCCAGACACTGCAGCGCGGTGGCGAAGCCGATCCCGAGATGCGCATCCTCAGGTGACGCCAGGAACTCTTTCCATTCCATGGTGATCGACAGGTCCGTGGGCTGCTGCAACTCGACGACGAATACCCCCGGCCCGATGGCATGGGGCAGGCCGGCGGGAATGACCACGGTGTCACCCACGGTCACCGACAGCGGATTCAGCGCCCCCAGCATCGCCTCAGAGTCCTGCGTGGACACCCACTGGTCCGCCGTCTGGGCGGACACGCCGTCCCGGAAGCCCGCGTAGACGGTGGGATCAGGCTCGCTGGTACCGACAACGATCCACGCCTCGGTCTTGCCAAACGGACTGTGCAGGTGCGTCCTGGCGAATCCATCGGAGGGGTGGTAATGGACGGGAAGGCGTTGCCCGGCGTCGAGGAGCTTCACCAGTAGCGCCGTACTGGTGCCGAAACGCTCCACATGGGCCTGGCCCAGCCACCCGGTCGGGTCCGCTTCGATCGCCGTACGCAGTGTTCGACCGCCGGGTAGTAGCGACAGCCCGATCTCCGGCTCGCCGAACCGGGTGGTGGTCGAGGCGACCCAGTCTTCCGGCCCGCACCCGGCGGTCTCGTTGGGTGCGCCACGGAGCGCGGCGATCTGCGTACCACCGCGGTAGAACTGGGATGGCTGGTTGGCCGGCAACGTCACCGGCCGTGGCGGGTTGCGCACAAGCCGACCGAACTGCCCGGACTCCCTCGGCGCACCCGGTACCGGCAGCATTGCCTCCGGCGCTGGTGAGTCGGCGCCCTTCACGCCAGCCAGCCTGGCCACGTCACTCATTGTGGCACGGGGCGGTCGCGCTTAGGCAACGTTGTCATTCTTCAGAGTCGACACCAGTTTGCTGCTGATGTCAAGTACCCGGCGACCCCTCGCCCGCGGTGGTGGTCTCGCCGCACACCATGGCTGAAACCAAGCTGAAGGCGTACTTCTTCATCATTCCGCACCGGAACCGAGTCGTCCGGGTGCCGTTTCGAGTTACACCCCGGCAGCGGCAGGCATCCGGAGCTGCCGTAACTTTTGCACCGATGCCGTGGTGCGGGCGTGGCTGGTCGCCGACCCGGACCGGCGACTGCAGACCGTTGTCAGGGGGCACTTGGTGAGCGAGCTCGATGGAGTGGGCGACCTGCCCACGGCCGTTCGCCGTGCCCGTCCGACCCTGCGGCAGGTCGCCGAACGATCCGGACTGAGCTTGAAGACGGCCTCCCGGGTGCTCAGCGGCGACGGGCACGTGACCCCGGAGACTGCGGCACGGATCCGGGTGGCCGCCGAGGAGTTGGGGTTCCGCCCCAACAGCATTGCCCGCGAACTGCGCTCCGGCGCCCGCTCGCGCCTGGTTGGCCTCATCATCGGCGACCTGACCAACCCGTTCTATTCCCACCTCGCCCGCGGCGTGGAACGCGCGCTACGCAAGCGCGGCCTGAGCCTGATCACCGCAAGCACCGACGAGGACGAGGCGGTCGAGCGGACGCTGATCGACAACCTGCTGGAGCGCCGGGTTCGGGCCCTGCTCATCGTTCCCAGCGCCCATCAGCACGCCTACCTCGAAGCCGAGCGCCGGCTCGGGCTGCCGGTGGTGTTCCTCGACCGGCGCACCTCGGGCGTCCAGGCCGACGGGATCGTGTTGGACAACCGAGCCGGTGCCCGAGGCGCGGTGGAGCACATGCTGCGCCGCGGGCACCGGCGGATCGGGATGGTCGGCGACTTCACCCGCCTGTCCACGCACCGCGAGCGCTCGGCCGGCTTCACCGAGGCCATGACCGCCGCCGGGGTGGTCGGCTTGGAGGAGCTCATGCGCAGCGAGGCCCACAACGTGGACGCTGCGCAGGCTTCCACTCGGGACCTGCTCGCCCTGCCCGATCCGCCGACCGCCCTGTTCACGACCAACAACCGCATCACGGTGGGTGCCCTGCGCGCCCTGCGCGGAGTCGGCGTCGACCGTGTCCCGGCCCTGGTGGGGTTCGACGACTTCGACCTCGCCGACTTGCTCGGCGTTACCGTCGTCGCCCACGACCCAGGCGAGATGGGGCGACTGGCCACCGAGCTGGCCTTAGCCCGTCTCGACGGTTTCGACGGTCCGGCGCGGCTGGTCACCCTGCCCACCCGCCTGGTGCCGCGCGGATCTGGCGAGCGCCCTCCCCACTGACGCCACATCGCCCACTCTCTCACCGAGCATCCTTCCGGGCCGGCCTTACCCAGGACGGCCCGGTCGGCTGATGTTCAGCGCTGACCGTTACGCCCGCCGCGAAGAGCCACTAACCGTCGCCGACCTGATCCGCAGACCGTCCCGAGGAGTTGTTGGTGCAGGGCCGCGGCGACGCAAGCTCCTGCGTGTAAGGCGGGTCGGCGCCGACGCGGCTGCAGGTGACCGCGGCGGCCCGCATCCCGTAGTCGAGGGCGTCGCGCAGCGCCGCCACGGTCAGGCCCTGGAGCCGTCCACCCAGAACGCCAGCATCGTGCAAGCTGGCGAGCAGGCCGGCGCCGAAGGTGTCACCGGCGCCGACCGTGTCCACCATGGTGGTGGATGGCGCAGGCAACCGAACCGTGGCCTCACGGGTCACCGCCAGCACGCCGCCAGCGCCGAGAGTCACCACGACCAGGGCCGGCCCGAGTGACTGCCACCTGCGGGCCACCGATTCCGGGTCCCGTCCTGGGTGCAGCACCGCGACGTCGTCGGCGCTGGCTTTGAAGATGTCGGCGACTCCGCACCAGCGGTCGGCTTCGGCCCGCATAGCGGCCCGGTCGCCGCCGAGAAAGGGCCGAACGTTGGGGTCGATGCAGATCGTCCGGCTGCCGCGCATGCGGGCGAGGAAGCGCTTCAGCGCCGCTGCCCCGGGCGGCAGGGTCAGCGCCAGGGAGCCGGCGTGGACGGCGAGCACATCATCGAGTAGGACGTCCGGCAACTCCGCATCGGTCCACTGCCAGTCGGCGGTGCCGGTGATGTCGAAGCGGTAGGAGGCGTTTGCGTACTCGTCCAGCTCCACGATGGCCAGGCTGCTGGACTCGGCGGCGTCGACGGCCAGGGACAGGTCGACGCCGTTGTCGGACAGGTGGCCGCGCAAGCGCCGTCCGAAGGAGTCACCGGAGAGCCGGGCGAGCATGGCGGTGGGGACGCCGAGACGGGCCAAGGCCACAGCGGCGTTGGCCGGACTCCCACCCGGGACGACCGTGTAGCGGTCCCCGCAGCTGTCGTCCGGCACCAGGTCGACCAGCGCCTCTCCGCAGACCACGATCACGCGTTTCCACTTACAGCGGGCCCGTACCCCCGCGCCGCCACGGTGCCGAGCAGGCCGACACGCAGCGCCGAGGGCCCGTGGTGCTCATCGAGCTCCTGCCGCCAGGCGCAGAGGCGTTCACGCCGAAGTGCCAACCACCCAGTCCAGCCTGGCATCGTGTGTTCTGGCATGGTCGTACTCCTCGGGTGGACGGCGACGTCGTTGCCCGGTCAGCTGCATGGGTGACTGTGCATAGGACAACCGACCCGCCGGCCGGGTGCCGTCAAGCATCGTGTCACCAAGCATAACTCCGGGTGCTTCCCAGCTCAGCGCCGCATGACCGCCCGCGACCGCGACGGCCTCCTCGTCGTCGAGTAGCAGCGGCGGCAGCGCGCCGCCGGCACCCAGACGGTAACCGCCTGCCGTGCCCAGGCTGGCGTGCACCGGGCCGCCGATTCTGCCGCGGCATGAGAAGCCGCGCCCGAGAGCGGCGGGTCAGCGCCCAGCCAGCGGTGCTGACCGCATCACCATCGACGACTGACACGGCCTTGGGACCAAGCGTCCTATCCGGGAAGGCGTTCCTGGGTTGAGGCGTGGAGCCGTGGTTGTATGGGACGCGTGGTGGACGACGCGGCCGCCGAAGTAGGGGGGCGCGGGCGGGCTGGGTACCGTCGCGACGGCTTCACGTGGGCGGCTTTCGGGACACTGGGCGGGTTCGGTTTTCTCAACGCGATCCTCGGTCCCGCGCTGCCCTACCTGCGGGCGAGCGAGCACATTTCCTACGTGGTCGGGGCTGCCCACCAGGTGGCTTTCGCCCTTGGCGGAGGGCTGGCAGGGCTGTTGGCCGCCCGGGTCTCGGCTCGTCCGAGCCGGGCGGTGATCATCCGGTTCGGGTTGGTCGCCGCGGCCGTTGCCGGGCTCGGGGTGGGCTACGGCGACCGGGTGGCGGTCACCGTGGTGGCGGCACTGTTGGTGAGCCTGCTGGGTAGCTCGGCGATGATCAGGCTGTGGGCCGCGCTCTCCGACGCGCACACGGGGCGCCGCGCGGTGGCCATGACCGAAGGGGAGGTCGCGGTCAGCCTGGGCGGGATCACCGCCCCTGTTCTGGTTGGTGGGCTGGCTGCCACCGCGCTGAGCTGGCGTTTCGCGTTCGTGATCGGCGCCGTGCTGGTCATCGTGACGGTCGCGATCTCGGCCGACGTGCGCATCCCCGCGTGGCGACCCACACCCTCCGCGCCGGCGGTCCGCGCCGGCACCGCCGCTGGCTCGGGCTGG
>JAABUJ010003814.1_pt1 | contig 16482 bp, 23 predicted proteins | sample 5559131 | NCBI WGS metagenome assembly JAABUJ01 (sample SAMN10711875, study PRJNA513366) | rock metagenome | isolation source: Antarctica rocks | place: Antarctica: Victoria Land, Mt New Zealand nord | collected 2016-01-07 | reverse complement strand
CCTCGCCTCCGTCGTAGGTGGTTTCCGATTCGAACGTGAAGGTGTCCCGTTGGAGACGGCTCAGCTCGGCGGTCGGGACGTAGGGAACGATGCCGACCACGACATCGACCTGGCGCTGGAGATCCAGGGGCACGGGATCGAAGAGATCCCCCACGACGGCATCGACGCCGTTCGCTCGGGCACAGGCGACCGCATGGGCGTCGATGTCGGTGGCGACGACCCGCGCTCGCGGCCGCGCTGCGGCCATGATCCTGGCGATGGCTCCAGAGCCGGTGCACACGTCGATGGCGATGCCGTCAGCAGGGAGGCGTTCCACGGCGCGCGCCGCGAGTGGCTCCGTGTTCCACCTCGGCACGTACACGCCGCGGTGCACGTGGATCCGGCTTCCGCAGAGCAGCGTCGAACCGGTGATCCAGGCAAGCGGTTCTCCCGACGATCGCCGGGCGACGGCATCGGCCAGGAGAGCTGGATCGTGGCCTGCGTGCGAGAGCAACTGCTGCGCCTCGTCGCCTGCGGAGATGAACCCAGCGAGCGCGAGCTGCTCGGTCAGCGGCGCAAGCCGATGGTCCGGATGTCCCGAGCTGCGCAGGGAGCGACGGGTCCTCATCTCTCAGGGGTCCGGCACCGGCGCCAGGTGGCCCGGCTCGATGCCCGCCGCGCTGGTCACCTCTGCGACGAGCGCCAGCCGGTCCGGGCCGGCCAGATGGATGGATGCGACGAGGCACTGCGCGACCTGTTGGATCGTGTCGACGGTCGTCGTGTCGACGATCCGGCCCGATGCGTCCGACTTGGTGCGGGGCGAGGTGATGCCCAGCTGGGCGACGACGTGGGCGCCCTGCCAGGTCAACGTGCGGATCATCTGCGCCCGTGCGTGGGGCCCGCCGGTCGTTCCGGCGCTCACCACCGCGGTCAATTTGGCGTAGAGCTCACCTGAGCCCACCACCCAGTCGAGAGCGTTCTTGAGCGCACCGGGCAGCGCGGCGGCGTACTCCGGAACGGAGAACAGCACGGCGTCGGCTTCTTCGATCTGGCGCCGAAAGGTCCTCACCGCCTCAGGGGCTCGCTCCTGGTCGTCAGGGTCGAACGCCGAGATCGACCGGACGTCGTCGGTCTCGACGACGCTGGCACCCAGCCCTGCGACGAGCTCTTCGCGAGCGACATCGAGGACCGCCCGATTCGCCGACGCCCTTTGGAGTGAGCCGGAGACCAGCAGGATCTTTGATGTCATCGGCCGACTGCACGGCTGGGCATCGAGGTCCTGGCCCGTGTCGCGGTCCTGCTCAGCTGAGGTAGGTGAGGTGTGGCCACAGTTGGTCCCAGGTTCCCTTCGGTTGGGTGCAGCGGTAGATGGCGTGGTTCTCGGTTTCCTCGTCCTCGAGGCCTCGGGGCAAGGTCAACGTGGCGACGCGTTCGACACGACCCCAGGATCTCGACAGGAACCTGCGATCGAACTGGCCGACGGCCAGCACGTTGGTCGGCGTCCCGGATGGATGTCGCCAGTATCGGTAGGCGTTCTGTCCTGACACGACCGGTATCGACAACCCGAACCTGGGTCCGTAGCGGGCGAGGGCCCCTGCCTCCCCGTAGTTGCTGGTGTACACGGCGACCGCGCCGGGGTCCTTGCTCAGCGCTGACTGGACCTGGTGGGCGAAGCCGGGCCAGCCGTAGGTCTCCATCGGTTCCTTGTTCACCGGTCGCAGCGCAGTCGAGAGGCTCGGGGTGGCGACCGGTAGCCCGATCACCGTGGCGCCGATGATCGACACGACGACGGCGGCCAGGGTCCAGCGGCCCAGACGTGTGCCGGCCGGTGTGCGGGCCTCGGTGGCGACGGCGCCCATGGCGAACAACGGCACCAGCATCGGGGCGGCGTAGTAGGGCTTGCCGCCGGCTACGGTCACGGCCGCCACCACGACTGCCGCAGCGACGAGCAGCCATCGATGGTCGCGACCGCTTGGATGACGCGCTCCCCAGCGCACACCTCGGATCCACATGAGCACGAGGAACGGGGTGGGCAACAGGATCAGCAGGATCGGTAACTGCGCCAAGGAGCCGACGAAGCCGCCCTGGTCGTCGGCGATGACCCGGGCCGTGTCGAGGTTGATCCAGTTGTGGCGGGCGTCCCACACCAGGTTCGGGACCCACAGCAGCGCCGCGATCGCCGCCGCCAACCAAGGGCCGCGACGTCGTAGCACCGGCCGGCGGGCGACGGCCAAGCCGATGAAGATCGCGCCGAGGAACACGGCGACGGTCGACTTGTTCTCCAACCCCAGGCCAGCGGCGACACCGACGGCGATCCACGCACCCGCCGAATCGATTCGGATCGCTCGCAGCGTGGCCCAGATGACGAGCGCCCAAAGGAGTTGGTCGACGACGGTGGTGCCCAACAGCAGCGACGCGCCGACAAAGACGCCAGCGCCGGCGATGCACGCCGCGGAAAGCGCCTGGGCGCAGCCACGTCCGCCCAGCTCCCGGGCCGTCAGCGCGGCGAGCACCAGCGTGGCTGCTTGGGCGGCGATGGCCACGATGCGCAACGGCAGCACACCGCCGGGTGCCGACGCGGCGATCCGGGCGAGGAATGGGGTCAGAGGCGGCTGGTCGGGATAGCCCCACGCCAGATGACGTCCCGACGCCACGTAATAGAACTCGTCACGGTGCCACCCGTACCGGGTCGCCACCACCAGGTGCACCAACGCCACCACCGCGACGACCGCCAGGACCGGCCGCCACGCCACCCCGGCGACATCGGGATCGCCAGTGGACTTCACCGGAGGATCCGACAAGAACCACATTCGGGTCGTACCAACATGCGGCCGTTCAACATCGGGCTTCGGTGCTATGACCGGTCTTGCAGCTGCTCATCCTCACTCCGGCTGGTCGGATGAGCCAGCCGATGTAGCCGGCGGCGTTCGGCGTGACCTCGCCGCTCTGTCAACCGCACGTCGGCGTCCGGCCAGCAAACGCGAGATGGCGCCGAATGCTGCATGCCAGGCGGCGGGGGAAGCGGATGTCGCGGTCTCCTCTGGTCGGCTCTGATCTGTTCGACAGTAGAGACGGTGCTGACTGGCAGAAGTCATCGGCCTGACGGACGCGTGGACGCGGACTGGAGGGTTCGGACCGCATCGCTCAACCTTGCCGCTGCGACGTCGAGGCGTTCGGGCTCGATTGATGCGAAGCTGATTCGTAGGGCGTCTCGGTGTCGGGCGGTGGGGCTGAACGCGGGGCCGGGTGCGTAGGCGATCCCCTTGGCGAGGGCGGTGGGGAGCAGTTCGCCGGTGTCGATCCCCGGTAGGCGTGCCCAGATGAACATGCCTCCTGCCGGTTCGTGGAAGGTGGCGTCCGGGATCCGGTGTCGCAGTGCGCGGACCATGGCATCGCGACCTTTTCGGTAGCGGGCGCGCAGGCGATCCATGTGCTGGGTGAACCATGGCTCGTCGATGAGCAGTTCGTGAACCACCAGTTGGTTGAGGGTCGGGGTGTGGAGGTCGCAGAACTGCTTGGCCACCACCACGGCGTCGATGATCCAGTCCGGTCCTCGGAGCGCCCCGATGCGCAAGCCCGGGGCGAGGGTCTTGGAGGTGGTGGTGAGCCGGACCACTTCAGCGGGACCCCACTCAAGTGGCGGTGGGGGAGCATCGAACCAGAGCTCCGCGTAGGGGTCGTCCTCAATGATGACGGTTCCTGCGGCTGCGGCTGCTCGTCCGATCGTGGCGGCCGCAGCCGGTTCGAGCAGGGCGCCGGTCGGGTTGTGGAAGCGGGGTGCGATGTACAGGAGTCGGGCGGCAGGTGTGGTGTTGATGGCGGCCACGGTCGCGGCGGGGTCGATCCCTTGATGGGTGAGCGGGACGGCGGTGATCTGGACCCCTAGCGGTCGCAGGACGCCGAGCAGTCCTAGGTACTCGGGGTCACCGGTGATCACCCGGTCCCCAGGGTCGAGCAGCACCCGCGCAAGGAGGTCGAGGGCTTGTTGTGACCCGGTGGTGATGCAACCGGCGTCGAGCCGGTCGAGCAGCGCAGGTTCGCCTCGGGTGGGCCCGTACTGCATGGAGCGCGGACCGTACCGGTCGATCACCGTGGCGCACGCCGCTGCGGCCCGGTCGGTGGGGAGGAGCTCGGGCGCGGGTAGGCCGCCGGCGAGGGAGATGAGATCGGGGCAGCGGCCCTGATCGAGCAGGTCACGCACCACCGATGACCGCTGATGCATGGCGGCGGCCGATAGGCGGCGGGGGTCGGTGGGGAGCACGGGGTCATCCTGGGAGGCTCGGTCTGGGCCAGCCAGACCCAAGTGGTGGTGGTACCACCAGGGCTAGGTTCAGGTCGTGAGCTCGGCCATGGGGGCGTTCCTGCGGACGCGCCGGGAGCGTTTGACGCCGGCCGAGGTCGGGTTGCCCGCAGCGGGCCGGCGGCGGACAGCGGGTCTGCGCCGCGAGGAGGTCGCGGTGCTTGCCGGGATCGGCGCCAGTTGGTTGACCCGGATCGAACAGGGCCGAGCCGCGAACGTGTCGGACTCGGTCCTCGACAGCCTGGCCAGCGCCCTGCGGCTCACCGAGACGGAACGACGCCACCTCCACTCCCTCCGCTCGGCGCCACCCTCCGTCATCCACGACGACGGAGAACCCGACGACGCTCTCCTTCGCCTGGTCGAGGCTCAGGACCCGCAGCCGGCGTACCTGCTGGACCCTGTGTGGAACCTTCGGACGTGGAATCGAGCCGAGGAGCAGCTGTTCGAGGTCTTGGCCGATCCGTCGGTGATCGAGGCGAACCTGCTGCGGCTGGTGCTCTCCCGCAACGAACTGCGATCGGTCATGGCCGACTGGTCCAGCGAGGTCGACCGTCTAGCACGAGAGTTCCGCCTCCACCTCAGCGACCATCCAAGTCCGGCCGGCAGCGAGCTCGTCCGCGAACTCGAGGCGGCCCATCCCGAGTTCGCCGGTGCCTGGCGATCTCGTGACGTCGCCACCTTCGAATCAAAGGTGCGTACGTTCCAGCACCCAGCCTACGGACGACTCCGCTTCGACCACCACCGCTTCCCCGTCCCGGATCGACCCGGTTGGCAGCTCGTCATCTACGTGCTCGATCCCACGCCCGGGGACGCGACCAGGTGGACGAAGCGCGCACAGGCGAGGAGGCCGATCAGTCGGGCCCGAACTCGAAGAACGTGACCGGCTCGGTGTCCCGCCGATGGGACGGTAGAGGTCCAGTGTGCATGCCCTCGTCGTGGCGGTCAAAGGCGTGCATTCACCCCAGCTCGTCGGCATCCAGCAGTAGTGCGCACGACCCGAGGGACGTGCATGTCTAAGTTAGTTGGCTAAGGTACTGGCATGCCCCTGGACTTGAGCCGGACGCTTCATGCGCTGACAGCTCGTCTCGATCGAGCCGCTGACCGCATCGTTCAGGCCGAGTGTGGGCTTCCGTACCGCCGTTTCCTGGCTCTGTACGGAGTTGCTGAGCTCGGCGAGCCCACGCAGCGAGCGCTGGCCGAGTGGGTCGGCGTGACGGAGCCGTCGATGAGTCGCATGACGCAGGTGCTTGCCCGTGACGGCCACATCGAGGTGGTCACCGTGCCTGGTGGAGGTAACCGGAGGAGGATCAGGCTCAGCGTCTCGGGGCGGGGGGTGGTCGCCAGCGTGGGAACACTTCTTGAACAGCGGTTCGCCGAGCTCGTCGCAGCCGCCAATGTCAGCTACGCCGAGTACCAGACGTCGACGAACCAGGTGTTGGAGACGCTCACACGAGATCAGAAGCCGAGCATCGAGGCTGGATGTTGACCGGCACCGACCGCGGGGTCTCCATGTTGAGCGTGCCCGGGCCGACGGCGGCCATGTCACGGTGACGGTCCTCGGGTCGGGCGAGCCCCTGCTTGTCGTCGGCGGGGCGCTTCGCAACGCAGTTGACTACATGCCCCTCGCACACCACCTCTCGGAACGGTTCGCGGTCCACGTTCTCGATCGCCGAGGTCACGGTGCCAGCAGTGCGATGCTGCCCGGCCACTCCCTCGATGTTGACCGCGACGACCTGCTCCACGTCTGCGAGGTCGTCGGAGCACGCCGCGTCTTCGGTCATAGCTATGGCAGTCTCGTCGTTCTCCAAGCTGCCGCCGTCGGCGATGGCGCGGTCGACCGCGTCGCGGTGTACGAACCGGCGGTCTCGATCGATGGGGCGATTCCCACGGCGTGGGTACCGCGCTACCGGGAGCTGTTGGCCAAAGGCGATCGACGAGGGGCGTTTGCCTTCTTCGTCCAGAAGTCCGGTCAGGCAGCCGGACCGGTTTCGCACCTGCCGCTCTGGTACCTCCGCGCCGTGCTTCGCGTCGTCCTGGGCCGAAGGTGGCGACAGATGGATCCGCTACTCGAAGCGAACGCCGTCGAGCACGAGCTTGTCGCCGGGGCCGACGGCGACGTCGGGGCCTTAGAAGCGATCACCGCAGACGTGCTTCTGCTCGGCGGGAGTCGCAGCCCGACGTTCATGACCGAGGTTCCGTTCGGGGTCTTGGAAGGTGTCGTCCCCCGCTGCCGAAGCGCGGTCATCGATGGGCTTGACCACCTCGCACCAGATGACAAAGCACCAGCGTCGGTGGCCGCAGATCTGCTGCAGTTCCTCTGACCCCAACGCCAAACGGGGTCCGGTCGGTGGCACCAGTCCGATCGGCGTCCGCGTCGGTGCCGGCCGGGTGCCGTGTCTCAGAAACGCACGGCCCCTCACCCCGGCACAACGGCCCTTACCGTCGGGTCCGGGAGCGTTGTCGTCGAAGACTTTCCTTTCGCGTCGCCCACCAACTTCCCGGTGAGGACGGAGCTGTCATCCTGTGGTCGGTATCCGACTCAAGCAGTCGTGGAACGCTCGTCCCTCATCGGATAGCTGCTCGACTCCCAGCGCGATCGGGTCAGACCGGCTGAGTGCTCAGGACTGCCACTTCGGGTGGCAGGTTCACGCCTGGGCCGAGCCGCGGGTCGGATTCAGGGGTGCCACCGATGCTGCGCAGCGGGACGACGCCGGCCCAGATGTTGAGGTCGTAGTCCTCCTCGTCGTCGATGGGCGGCCCGGTACGGATCTTGGCCGAGGCGCGATCCAACGGGAGTCGCAACACCTCGGTCCGGCGGATCTCCCTTGGCGTGGTGGCCCGGAGCGCATTTTGCCGTCCGGGCGTCAATCGCTCGACGTACAGGTCGAGTGCCCTGGCTTTCTCGTCCTCGTTGACCACCGGCTCTGCTGTTCCGAGCACGACGACCGAGCGGTAGTTCATCGAGTGGTGGATGGCGGAGCGGGCCAGGACCAGACCGTCGAGGAGGGTGATGGTTGCGCACACCCGCTCACCGGTTCCGGAACGTCGTAGGACACCGGTAGCGGGCGCACCGTGGAGTAGCAGCGAGTCGCTGTCACGGACGAAGAACATGGGAATCACGACGGGGTGTCCGTCGCGAACGGTGCCGACGTGAGCGACGAGCGCGGCGTCAACGATCTCATTGATTGACGCCCCGTCGTAGCGAGCGCGTTCCCCGATCCGCCGGACTCGGACATCAGCATCTTCCCCAGATTGTGCTACTACATTATGTTTCATAAACTGCTACATTAGTTGCGATGGCATGCTCGTCAGCAAGTGAGATATGCACGGACTTGGAAGTCGAGGTGATTTCCGGGCGCCTCGCTCCCGGCCAGCGACTGCCCTCGATCCGGGAACGGGCCGACGAGCTGGGCGTAGCTCCCGGCACCGTCGCCTCCGCATACCGGCGTCTCCGAGAGCGTGGACTGGTGGTCGGGCGAGGCCGGCAAGGCACCTGCGTCGCGGCCCGGCCCACCCCGGCGGCCCGGCTCGTTGCACCGGTACCCGAAGGTGTGGTCGACGCACGCAGCGGGAACCCGGATCCGGCGCTCCTGCCTTCGCTACGCCGAGCGCTCCGCGGCGCCCACCCGAGCCTTCCTGACCTCTACGGCGCTCCACTGATGAACGGGTCTTTGGCCGACTCAGCCCGCCGACTGTTCGAGGCCGACGCGATCGACGCCACCCACCTGACCGTGACATCGGGGGCGATGGACGCCATCGGACGGATCATCACCGCGTTGGGCCTGCGAATCGGCGACCGGATCGGGGTCGAGGACCCCGGCCACGTCCCGGTCCACGAGCTGGTCCGAACCGCCGGACTCCAAGCCGTGCCCCTGCCGGTCGACGGGGAGGGCATCGTTCCCGCACCGCTGCGCGCCGCCCTTGACCGAGGGCTGGGTGCGGTCGTGATGACGCCTCGGGCCCAAAACCCCACCGGGGGCGCCCTCACGCGTGGCCGCGCCGCGGATCTGGCAGCTGTCCTCGCTGATCATCCCGAGGTCGCTGTCGTCGAGGACGACCACGCCGGCCCGGTGTCGGGCATCGACTACGTCAGGTTGGCCCCGCCAGGACCACGGTGGGCGACCATTCGGTCGCTGGGAAAGTTCCTTGGTCCCGATCTCCGCATCGCGCTGGTAGCCGCCGACCGCCGTACCGTCGATCAGATCTCCATCGCAGTCGGCAACGGGCCCGGCTGGGTCAGCCATCTGTTGCAGCGGATGGCCGCTGACCTTCTCAACGACCCGACCACCACCGAGCTGGTGCAGGCCGCAGCAGCGTCGTACCGAGATCGCAGAGAGCGGATGATCGAGGCCCTCGACGCGCAGGGCATGAGGGTCACCAGTCGCTCCGGGCTCAACGTGTGGATTCCCGTGGACGACGAGCAGATGGCGGTGGAGTCCGTACGCGCGGCCGGGTACGCCATCCGCGCCGGCACGCCGTACCGCATCTCGTCCCGACCCGGCGTCCGGGTCACCGTCGCCGGGCTCTCCGACATGGACCTCGAGGGCCTGGCTCGAGCGCTCGCTCACGGCCCCGACGGGCAACGGACCGCGCCCCCGATCTGAAGGGGCCACGTCCGGACCACCGGTTGGATCGCCCAGTCGCTCCGCCGCTGACACCGGTTAGGCCGTCCGGACGATCGAGGACGGGATCCGATGGTGGGATTCAACTGGTCCAGTCGCCGGCAGCGATTTGTCGGGTGGCCACGTTGAGGCGGTTCCACATGTTGATGTTGGCGATGGCAAGTACCAGTGCAGCGAGGGAGCGCTCGTCGTAGTGAAGGGTGGCCTGACCCCAGACCGCGTCCGGAACCGCTTCGCCCACGCCGTCGAGTCGTGTGACGGCTTCGGTGAGGGCAAGGGCGGCTCGCTCAGCGTCGGTGAAGTAGGGGGTGTCGCGCCATGCCGCCACGGTGTGGAGGCGTTCGTCGGTCTCTCCGGCCTTCTTGGCGATGCGGGTATGCCCGTCCATGCAGACGCTGCAGCCGTTGAGCTGGCTGGCTCGCAGGTTGACAAGTTCGATGGTCGCCGCCGACAGGCCGGCGGTGCCTATGGCGGCGCCGAGAGCTTGGAGCGCCACGGTGGCGTCGGGCAGGACGAAGGCGGGGTTGGGCATACGAGCTTGCATCTTGGTCTCCTGGTCACAGTGGGCAGTTGTGGTTCGTCATCTCGTTGACGATTGCCGACGCCAGGATGTGACCGATGAGCGCTGCGGAAGACCTTGCCGACGGCTTCGATGCCCAACGTCCTCGTCTCCTACGAGTCGCGACCCGGCTACTCGGGTCAGCCAGCGAAGCCGACGATGCGGTCCAGGAGGCGTAGCTGCGGCTCTGGCGCGCAGACAGTTCAACCATCGAGAACTTGGACGGCTGGCTCACGACCGTCGTGTCCCGCCTTTGCCTGGACATGTTGCGGAGCCGTGCTCGGCGAGGTGAGCAGCTGCGTTGGCTCGAAGGCGTTGACGAAGAACCGATAGATGACCGCGACGTGCCAGAACGTGATGCGTTCCTGGCTGATGCTGTTGGCGATGCTCTTGCGGTCGTGTTGAGGGCGCTCGGGCCAGCGGAGCGGGTGGCCTTCGTGCTGCACGACATGTTCGGGGTGTCCTTCGACGAGATCTCACCGGTCTTGCATCGCTCGCCGGGCGCGTCGCGCCAGCTGGCGAGCCGGGCCCGCCGTCGGGTCCAGGGTGCGCGCGAGTCGCGTGAGATCGACCTCGGTCAGCAACGCGCGGTGGTGAAAGCGTTCCTGGCAGCCGCCCGCAGCGGCGATCTGGGCGGGGTTGTCGCCGTTCTCGATCCCGAGGTGGTCTTGCGTTGCGACGCTGCTGCCGTGGCTGCCGGCAGCCCAGCGCTCACCCGGGGCTCCGCGGCGGTGGCTGCGGAGTTCACCGGCAAGGCGGAGGCGGCAAGGGCGGCGCTGGTCGATGGCTCGATCGGTGTCGTCGTCGACCCTGGCGGTCAGATCCTCGTCGTTGTGAAGATGGTCATCTCCGGCGACCGGATCTGCGAGATCGACGCCATCGCAGACCCCGTAGCGTTGCGTCAGGTCTCGATCGGTGACCTCGACTTCTGAGGATGTCTCCCGCCCACCAGTCGGTCAGGGGTAAGCCTTCGGGGTGGGAAGCCAAGCCAACGAGTTGCCTGCCTGAAGCGGCTTCATGAGAACCAGGACTGCAGGATCGGCGCGATGACGTCGCGGGCGGCGACGTGGCCTTGGCCGGCGATCGTGTCGAGCTTGGCGTCTGGGATGGCGGCTGCGGTCGCAGCCGCCCCGGCGTGGAGGTAGGGCGAGCTGTCGCCGCCGGTCAGGACCAGGGTCGGAACGGTGATGCGAGCGAACTTGTCAGGCTCCACGCCACGGGTGGTGATGGCCCAGTCGTAGGGCAAGGTGTGGGCGACGGCGATCATGTCGGCCCAGCCCGGTGAGTTCTTGATCATGTCGATGACGTTGGCGGGCATGCCACTGCCCGACAGGTGCATGATCGCCGCGTCGCCCGTTCGGCCATCGGTGACCGCCTGTCTGATGCTGGCGAGCATCGCGGTCCCGCTCCGCCGGTCATCTTCGGTGGTGGCGTACGGGGGTTCATAGGCGACCAGTTTGGTCATTGGCACGCCAGCGGCGGCCGCTTGCACGGCGAGCGCGGCTCCCGAGGAATGGCCGTAGACGTAGGTCTGACCGCCGGCTTCGGTGATGACGGCTCGGAGGTCTTCGATCTCGCGGTCCACCGCGTAGGGGGTCTTGTCGTCGCTGTCGCCGCGGCCACGGCGGTCGTACTCGAAGACGGTGAAGTTCGGCGCCAACAGCGGGGTGAGGTCAACAGTGGTCGTTCGTGTGCAGAACGCGCCGACCACCAGCACCAGGGGTGGCCCGGTGCCCGACCGTTGGAACGCGATGGTGGTCCCGTCCTTGGACTTGGTGGTCTCCATGCTTGATCCTCCGAAGATCGGGATGCTCAGGGCATGGACGGAGCGGTCAGCCCAGACTCATCGAGACGTCTGCTCCAGCCGATCCTGCAGACCGTTCAAACCGCGCCGGATCATGGCGCCATACCCGTCGTCCTGGAGGTCGTCGACCGCAACCAGGCCCAACGCCAGGTGCCGACGTGCTGCATCAACGTCGCCGAGCTTGCGATAGGCCTCGCCCACGTTGAGGTGCAGCGACGGGAACAACCCTGTGGCGGAACTCTCCATGCCGGCTTGGGCGGTGCGCTCGTCGGTGATCTCCGCCGCAGCGCCCAGGGCGCGGAGGTCCCATCGCAGTTCGTCGGCAGGATCGGGTTGAAGGTCGGCCAGTGCATGGGCGATCCCGCATCGGTGCAACGCATCTCCGTCCGAGCCGATCTCCGTCCAGAGGTCGTGGAGCGCTTCGGCGGCGCGGTCTTGCTCGCCTCCATGGCCGAGCTCGACAGCGGCTGTGATGCGGTCCATCACGTCGTCAGGCTCCATCCAGATGTCTCCTCTCGAAGTGCGCCCAACCTTAGGGGGCTCCTTGGTGAACTTGTCGGTTAGATAACCATGTGCGACAGTAAGCGGGTGGACATCTTCCCCCGGTTGGTCCAGGAGCGGCTCTCGGTAGCTGACGTGTTGGCTCGACTGAGCCCCGAGCAGTGGGCGACCCCGTCGCTGTCTGCGGGGTGGTCGGTCCGGCATGTGGTGGCGCACCTGGTGACGCCGTTCCGGTACTCGCGCCGCCAGATCGTGGTGCGGCTCCTCAAGGCTCGGGGTGACTTCAACGTGATGGCCGACCGGGTGGCCTGCGAGGACGCGTCGCTGCCCACCGAGCAACTGGTCGCCACCTTTCGGGAGAACGCGCAGAGCCGGTTCAAGCCGCCCGGGGCGGGATTCGAGGCTCCACTGACCGACCTGGTGGTCCACAGCCTCGACATCTGTCGGCCGCTCGGGATCGAGCGGGACGTGCCTGCGGAAATGTGGGAATCGTGTTGGACAACCTGGTGACGGCCAGGAGCTCGAAGCACTTCGACGTCAGACTCGACGGGGTCGCGCTGCAAGTAACAGATGTTGACTGGGAGTTCGGGCAGGGCGACACGATCGAGGGAGCGGCAGACGACTTTGTCCTGGCGCTCGCGGGCCGGCAGGCGGGCGCCGAGCGTTTGACGGGCCCGGGCGGGGCGAGTTTTGGGGTGGACCGGTGACCGACACCGCCGAGCAACTAGGCGCGACGTTCGCTGCGTTGGCCGACCCGACCCGCCGGGCCCTCGTGGCCACGCTGGCCCGCGGCGAAGCGACGGTCAACGAGTTGGCGGCACCGTTCGACATGTCCCTGCCGGCCGTCTCGAAGCATCTCAAGGTGCTGGAGCGGTGCGGTCTGATCTCGCGCGGCCGGCGGGCCCAGTTCCGTCCGTGTCGGCTCGAGCCCGAGGCGTTGGACCTGGCGGTGGGGTGGATCGACGCCAACCGGCGGATCTGGGACGATCGATTCGACAAGCTCGACGGGCACCTACGTGATCTCCGGGCCGGCGATGTGGACGAGGGGAACGGGCGATGACGTCCATCGAGCCCGGCGGGCCGGAGCTGCGCTACAAGCGGGTCTTCGAGGCGCCAAGAGACCTGGTGTTCGCTGCATGGTCGAACCGCAGCACCTGACCCACTTCTGGGGACCGGCCGGGACCAGCGCACCAATGGAGGACATCACCGTCGACTTGCGACCCGGCGGCGTGTTCGAGACGGTCATGGTCAACGACGCCGACGGCATTCGGTACCCGACGCGAGCGGTGTTCGTCGAGGTGCAGCCGCCGCGACGGCTCAGGTGGATCGATCCCGAGTCCCACATGGCCACCACCATCGAGTTCGTTGATCTGGGCGACGGACGCACCGAGGTGCACATCCGCCAAGCCAACCCGCCCGAGGCGTTGGCGACCCCCGAAGCGGTCCGCGGCTTCACCAGCTCCATCGACCGTCTCGCCGAGCACCTCGACGCCGTCCAGAGCGCCGACCCACCAGCGCGATCACCATGACCCACACCCCCTTCGACCGCCCCTGCCCCTAACCACCCGCCACCAACCAAGGAGATCACAATGCAAGAGCTCACCGCTGACATGTTCGTCTCGCTCGACGGCTTCGCCGCCGGACCGGACGGCACCCAGAACTGGATCGCCCCCTACGCCGGACCCGACCTCGGCCGGCTCATTGACGACGTCCTCGCCGAGCCCCAACTGCTGATCCTCGGCCGGGTCACCTACCAGGTGCTCACCTCGTACTGGCCCGCCGCGGCCGACGGGCCCGCCGACCAGATGAACGCCCTTCCCAAGCTGGTGTTCTCCAAGACCCTCACTGAGCCACACGACTGGAACAACACCCGGCTCGCCACTCGTGACCTCGGCGATGAGATCACTGCGCTGAAGGAGGAATCGGCGGTGCCATTGCGCTCGATCGGCAGCATCACCCTGGTCCGGGAGATGATGGCGTTGGGCCTGGTCGATTGGCTCCGCCTGATCGTGTTCCCCGCCATCCTCGGCACCACGGGCCGCGAGAACATCTACGGCGCCTTCGACCACACCTCCCTACACCTGGCCGCCAGCCAGACCCTCGACACCAACAGCATGCTCCTCGACTACCGCCCGATCGCGGCGACCAAGACCGCCGCATGAACGATCAGACCAACAGCTTCTGCCTGCGGACACCGAGATCTCTCTCGCCGATTCGGCGGCGTCCCAGTTGTGTCCGGTCATGGCTGCTGGTAGTCCGCAGGACGGGTCCATCGCATCGCGAACGATGTGGGCGCTCGTGAAGCGACAGCCGCTTCTCTGTATGCCGTCGGCGCGATCCCCACGATCGAGGTGAACGTTCGGCTGAACGTGCCCAGGCTGGTGAACCCGACGTTTTCGCAGATCTCGGTCACGGTGCGGCGGCTGTGGCGGAGCAGGAACATTGCTCGTTCAACCCGGCGGCGCTGCAGGTAGCGGTAGGGCGTCTCGGCGAACACCCGCTTGAACTCTCGGATGAAGTGGGTGGGCGCCATGAGCGCTACTCGCGCTAGCTCTTCGATGCGCAACGGGTCGGCGTAGCCGCGGTCCATCGCATCGCGGGCTCGCAACAGCCGCCGGTTCACGTCCTCGTGGGCGTCACTCACGTGACACATCCTGCCGCGCAGGCGGGCTTAGCGAGCTGCCGTCCGATCGCGCAATTTCGGATAACGCACTCCGGGCGCCGCGGTCCTACCTTCAATCTGCGTCGCCCCAACTACCGAGGAGTGCACGCATGCTCACGTCCAACAACCTCTCGTCCATCTTCGTCCTCGACCAGGATCAGGCCCTGGAGTTCTACACCGGCGTCCTTGGTCTGGAGGTCGCTGCTGACGTCAACTTCGGTCCCATGCGGTGGCTCACCGTCCGGGTCCCAGGCACCGACCGGGAGATCTTGCTGGAGCGGCCCGGTGGGCCCGCCCACTCCGATGACACCGCGGAGAAGATCCGTGAGCTCGTCACCATCGGCGCCGGCGGTGGCTGGCTTGCGTTCACCACTGACGATGTTCAGGCCGCCTTCGAGAAGGTTGTTGCCGCCGGCGTCGACGTCACGCAGGAACCGATGGAGCAGCCGTACGGAACAGACTTCGCGATCCGCGACCCGTTCGGCAACGCCATCCGCATCGGCCGGATCAACCGCTGAACGACTTTGCGATACATCACCTCAGCGTTCTTCATCAGCGTCGACGGGGTAATCGAAGCGCCGCAGAGCTGGCACTTCCCGTACCTAAGCCCCGAGATGGCTGACGAGGTCGACACTCAACAAGCCGACGCCGGCGCCCTCCTGCTCGGGCGGCGCACCTATGAGGAGTGGGCCGCCTACTGGCCTCATCAGGACCCGGCCGATCCTCTCGCTCGCCGGCTGAACACGACTCCCAAGCTGGTTGCGTCGCGGACGCTTGGGGACGTCACGTGGGAGAACAGCGAGCTCCTCGACGGCGACGCCGTGGATGCCGTCTCGCGGCTCGCGTCCGAAGATGGACCGTCCATCGCGGTGGCGGGCAGCCCGACCTTGTTCCGCGATTTGCTCGGCGCGGGACTCGTGAACGAGTTGCGCCTCGTCGTGCATCCGCTCATCGTCGGCAGAGGCCAGCGGCTCTTCAACGACGCGGGAAAACAGATCGACCTCGAAATGGACGACGTGCAACTCCATGCCAACGGTGTCGCTGTACTCGTCTACCGACCGAAGAGGAGCTGACGTGACCGATCAAGCCGCGACCACAAGTAGCAATGGCGTCGCCGTCTCTGCTGACGGATCCCAGATCGCGTACACCCGCCGCGGGGCTGGGCCGACGGTCATTCTCGTCGCCGGCGCCTTCGTGCACCGGGGATTTGGGACGATGCACAAGATCGCTGATCAACTCGTCGATGCGTTCACGGTTGTCACCTACGACCGGCGGGACCGTGGCGAGAGTCGCGCCAGCACCTGTGACTACAAGGTGGCTCAGGAGTTCGAAGACCTACAAGCTCTAATTGATTCCCATGGCGGCCACGCGCATCTGTTCGGTTGGTCCTCCGGCGCATCGCTCGTGCTCCAGGCAGCGCCGGGCCTGCAGGGAATCGACTCCATCGCGGTCTACGAGACGCCCTACATCGTTGATGACTCCCGCGCACCGCACCCAGACGACTACGTCGCCCGGCACGACGAACTCGCGGCCCAAGGCCGCCCCGGCGCGCTCATTGACTATTTCATGACCGTCGGTATCGGACTTCCCCGCATCATCCCGACGTTGTCGAGGCTGAACCCGCAGTGGCGGAAGATGAAGGCGCTGGCACCCACGCTGGCCCACGATGCCCGGCTCGTGCACCCCTACGCCCGCGGCAACGACTACCCGCCAAACACCTTCGCCGACATCTCGATCCCGGTCTGGGTCGGCTGGGGCAGCAAGAGCCCGGTATGGATCCAACGATCCAACCGACGCGTCGCCGAACACCTGACCGGTCAGTGCCCCATCTCAACGACCGAACTCGCCGGCCAGACGCACCTCGTCAAGTCCGCGGCCCTCGCGCCTGCCTTGCGCGAACACCTAAACCGCCACTGCGCCTGACCGCAACGCAACCGACCTGCAGGGATTGCCCGGGATGTTCCCGGGTGGATCAGTCCTGCCCGAGAAACGGAGCAAACCACGTGACCGACCAATCAACCCTCACCTCCCTCCCACCGGCGTCCGCGCCCAACC
>JAABUJ010003813.1_pt1 | contig 16484 bp, 15 predicted proteins | sample 5559131 | NCBI WGS metagenome assembly JAABUJ01 (sample SAMN10711875, study PRJNA513366) | rock metagenome | isolation source: Antarctica rocks | place: Antarctica: Victoria Land, Mt New Zealand nord | collected 2016-01-07 | reverse complement strand
GCGCCGGAACGAGGGGCACTGAGGGCGCCCCGACCGGGCTGACCCCCGACCGCAGTCGGCGTCACGCTGCCAGGCGACCGCAGTCGCAGGCCAAGCGCGCTCACCATCACAATCGTGGGGCGCACCCTGAGGATATGAGGATATGATGTACATGCGACGAGGAGCGTCGCCCGCTACAATAGTAATCAGTCATCGCTGGTGGTACAGGACACAGTACCGTCGAGGGGAGGACGTCATGGACCCGCGATTCTTTCTGGCGGAGAGGCCGCTGGCGCCGATGCCGAGGGCTGCGGCTCCGCTGGCCGTGGCCGCTGGCGACAGGACACGACCGTCCCTGTCGCCGGCACAAGGAGGCGCACGATGACTCCTCAGGACGTCCCGACAGACGCACAGGACGTGGCGCGGGACAGTGCCGCGCTGGCCCCCTGGCTCGAGGGCGCGCAGGCGCTGGCCCTCCTCCAGGGCGCGCTCGCCGCCGGCATCGTCCAAGCGGCGCGCGAGCCACGCACGCCGGTCGACCTGGCGGCGGACGCGCGGCTGGACGTCCGGCGCGTGGAGGCCATCTGCCGGGCGCTGGAGGCGCACGGCATCTTTGTGCGGGAGGCCACGACCTATCGCCTGGCCGATGCGTGGCGGGCGCTGGCCTCGACCGCCGCGTTGCCCCTGCTGCGCCCGCGCATCGAGGCGATGCCGGCCGTGACCCGCGCCCTCGTGGCGGCGGTGGCGAGCGACGCATCCTACTGGACGACGGCGACGGCCGACCGCCTGGCCCTCGCGCAGTGGGTCACCCTGGACCCCACGTCGCCCCTCACGCCGCGCCTGCTCGTGGACGCTCTCGTGGCGGCGCCGGAGGCCACCGCGCGCCTCGAAGCCGGGGGGCGCTGGGTCGAGTTCGGCTGCGGCGTGTGTGGCGGCCTCTTGAGTATGCTACAGGCCTACCCGCGGGCCACCGCCCTGGGTCTGAACCTGGATGCCGAGGTCTTGGCCATCGCGGCCAGCCGGGCCGTGCGCCTGGGTGTCCAGGACCGGCTGGAGTTGCGCCAGGCCGACGCGGGGACCCTGGACGAGGAGGCGAGCGCCGATGTCCTGTTCTGGAGCCAGTTTTTCTTCCCCGCCGCGAGCCGCGCGGCCGTCCTGCGGGCGGCGTTTCGCGCGCTCAAGCCCGGCGGCCTGTTGCTCGCCACCCTGCTGAGCGAGGCACCGGCCTCGCCCGCCGAGCGCCAGGCGCCAACGGGGCGCGAGCATGCCATCGACCACGTTCTCTATGGAAGCTGGGACGTGCCGATCCGTAGCGCGGACGCGCTACGCGCGGAAGTCAGCGCGGCCGGCTTTACGCCCCTGCGCGTGGCGCACGACGGCTTCCGCTATCTCGCCGCGCAGCGGCCGGTGAGCCGTCCGTAGAGAGCCGAGCGTCGGAGAGATCCGTGTCTGATAGCCGCGCGAGGTCGAACGTGCGACGCGGGTAAAGGCCGTTGGCTACCCATTTCCCACCAGTCATAACGGCACGGATACGTCCAGGACGCTATGACGCCGTGTCGCCTGATAGGAACCAATCTCGCTTAGCGTACTTTAATTCTGTTTCGTCAAACGACCCCAACAGCGGCATGACTGCGAAGTGACGGAGGAGCGATGACCATAGCACCATTGAGCGAGCGGGATTGGCGGATCCGGTTGCATATCTATCGCCATCTGGTCGATCACGGGCGTCCCCCCACGTTCGCCGAGACGGCGCGCCATTTCGCCATCACCGACGACGACGCGCGATAGGCTTATCGCCGCCTGCATGAGGGGCATGCGCTGTTCCTGGAGCCCGGTACCGACGCGGTCCGTATGGCCAATCCCCTCTCGGCTGTCCCCACGCCGTATCGGGTCTACGTCAACGGGCATCGCCTGTGGGCCAATTGCGCGTGGGACTCCCTCGGTATTCCCGCGATGCTCCACACGGACGCGCGAATCGAGGCCACCTTCACGCCGTCGGGGGACGCGGCCACCTACGCGATCACGGCCGGACGCCTCAACGCCGCTTGCGGTGTAGTGCATTTCCCCCTACCGTTCCGGCAGTGGTACGACAATCTCATCCACACCTGAGCAACGATCTCACTCTTCCGGTCGGAGGAGGATGTCGATAGGTGGCGCCTGGCAACGGGCGCGCCGCGTGGAGAAACGCTGACCCTGGCGCGGGTGTGGGCGCTCTCCCAAGCATGGTACGGCGACCGCATGGCGCCCGACTTCCGTGGATGGACGGTCGCGCAAGCGACGGAGATATTCGCCCGCGTGGGCCTGACCTCCGCGTTCTGGCAGGCGACCACCAGGTCGTAGCCTAAATGGTCCATCCGGCAAGTGAGCCGCGCCTGTTAGATGGCCCACTTGCCGGATGGACCACTTAGATGCGGAGGACGTACCCGTATCGTATTGCCCACCATCTGCGTGGGAGCTTTCCGGTTTGGCGACGCCGCCGCGAGTAGGTATAGGCGATACGGTGATCGCCAACACCGCTCCCTGTCACGCGCTACAACGCGCTGAGGCGAGCGTGCCGGCGTACTGGCCTATTGACAGGTCGGGCACTTCCCAGGACAATAGGTGAGCGCGAGGATTGAGGATTGTCGCGGCCTATGTCCCTCACCCATAGTCCGACGAGTTATAGCTATAGCAAGAGAGGACCCGCGCCCGCATGGATCAGAGCCAGCTGAACTGGATCACGAACTTTATCTGGAAAATCGCGGATGATGTCCTGCGCGACGTTTATGTCCGTGGCAAGTACCGCGATGCGATCCTGCCGATGACGGTGATCCGCCGCCTCGACGCGGTGCTTGAGCCGACCAAGCCAGACGTGCTCGCCATGAAAGAGCGGCTCGACGCGGCCGGTATTACTAACCAGGATGCGGCGCTCCGGCAGGCTGCCCGGCAGTCCTTCTACAACACCTCACCCTTCACCCTGCGTGACCTGAAGGCGCGCGCGAAGCAGCAGCAGCTGAGGGTCGACTTCGAGGCGTATCTCGACGGATTCTCGCCCAATGTCCAGGACATCCTCGACAAATTCAAGCTGCGCCACCAAATCCCTACACTGGTCGAGGCGGACATCCTGGGCTCGCTCATCGAGCGGTTCCTCGATCCGTCCATCAACGTGAGCCCCCAGCCGGCGTACGCCTTCGATGGCAGCGTCCGGCTGCCGGCGCTCGACAACCATGCCATGGGCACCATCTTCGAGGAGTTGATTCGCCGCTTCAATGAGGAAAACAACGAGGAGGCCGGCGAGCACTTCACACCGCGCGATGTCGTGACCCTCATGTCCAACCTCATCTTCCTGCCCATCGCCGAGCGCATCGCGTCTGGCACCTACCTGGTCTACGATGGCGCCTGCGGGACGGGCGGCATGCTGACCGTCGCCGAACAGACCTTGCACGGGCTCTCCGTGGCGCACGGCAAGGAGGTGGCGATCCACCTGTTCGGGCAGGAGGTCAACGCCGAGACCTACGCCATCAGCAAGGCCGACCTGCTCCTGAAAGGCGAGGGCGAGGAGGCGGAGAACTTCGCGCATGGCTCCACGCTCTCTCAGGATGGGTTTCCCACCCGGACCTTCGACTTCATGCTCTCCAATCTGCCGTACGGCAAAAGCTGGAAGACCGACCTGGAGCGCATGGGCGGCAAGGGCGAGTTCACGGACGCCCGTTTCATCGTCGAGCATGCCGGCGACCCCGCGTTCTCCCTCGTCACGCGGTCCAACGACGGGCAGCTCATGTTCCTGGTGAACATGCTCACCAAGATGAAGCGGGGCACGCCGTTGGGCAGCCGCATCGCCGAGGTGCATAACGGCTCATCACTGTTCACCGGCGACGCCGGTCAGGGCGAGTCGAACATCCGCCGCTGGATTATCGAGAACGACTGGCTGGAAGCGATTGTCGCGCTGCCCCTCAATATCTTCTACAATACCGGCATCGCCACCTACATCTGGGTGCTCTCCAATCGCAAAGCCGCGCATCGTCGGGGTAAGGTGCAGCTCATCGACGCCACGGAGTGGTTCACGCCGCTGCGCAAAAACCTGGGCGACAAGAATTGTGAACTGGCCGGCGAACATATCCAGCGTATCTGCGACACCTTCCTGGCCTGCGAGGAGACCACGCGGTCGAAGATCTTCCCCAACGAGGCGTTCGGGTACTGGAAGGTAACGGTCGAGCGTCCGCTGCGGTTGAGCGTCGATCTCGGCGCCGCCACGCTCTCCCGTTTCCGCCGCGTGTGCGCCGGGAGCGGCGCCGAGGCGCTGGCCGGCGTGGTGGAACGCGTCGCGGGGGCGTTGGGAGCGGGGCCGCATCGGGACTTCAACGCGTTTATGGCAGCCGTCGAGGACGACGCCGCGCGCCACGACGTCAAGCTGACGACGGGGCGCCGCAAGCTGCTGCGGGACGAACTCGGCCAGACAGATGGCGGCGCGGCGCCGATCATCAAGCGTGTGTACAGGCACGGCACGATGGACCCTGATCCGCTTCATGGCCGCTACGAGGTGGAGTTGAACGGCCAGGCGCGCGTCGTCGAGTACGAGCCCGACCCCGACCTGCGCGACACCGAGCAGGTTCCACTGCTGGAGGACGGCGGCGTCGCGGCGTTCATGGCCCGCGAGGCGCTGCCCCATGTGCCGGACGCCTGGGTCGATAGGTCCTCCACGAAAGTCGGCTACGAGATTTCTTTCACGCGCTACTTCTATCAGCCCCAGGCGCTGCGCTCCCTGGAGGAGATCAGGGCCGATATCGAGGCGCTCGAACGGCAAGAGGAGGGCTTGCTCGACGCCGTCCTGGTCGATGTAGGGAACCGGCGATGAGAGAGGTACTTGACAGGGCCGTGCCGGACCGCCCACACGCCTATATCGACTCACATCTGCCCTGGCTTGGGGCCATTCCGGTATATTGGGAGATTCGCCGGAACGGCCGCCTCTTCGCGCAGCGGAACGAGACGGGCTTCGCGGACCTGCCCATCCTTGAGGTGTCACTCCATACTGGCGTGCGCGTGCGAGAGTTCGGCGGCGCGCGGCGCAAACAGGTGATGGCGGATCGCGATAAGTACAAGCGAGCGGCCAAAGGCGATATTGCTTACAACATGATGCGGCTGTGGCAGGGCGCCGTCGGCGTGGCTCCCGTGGACGGGCTGATCAGCCCCGCCTATGTGGTGGCACGCCCCTATCCTGAGGTAGACGCGGGGTACTACGCCTATCTGTTCCGAACGGCTGCCTACATGAACTAGTGGGTCACGCCCCATTTAACTGGAGTCGGGCAAGTGCCACCCCTGGCTAGTCAACGGGCGTCACAGGGCGGGTAGCAGCCGCGATGGGCCGCTACGCATCAATCCCAGTTAATTGGGGCGTGACCCACTAGGTCAACAAATACTCGCACGGCATCGTCAAGGACCGCAACCGGCTCTGCTGGGACGAGTTCAAACAGATGCCATCGCCGTTCCCGCCGTCCGACGAGCAGCAGCGGATCGCGCGTTTTCTGGACGAGCATGGCCGGCGCGTCGCCGTCTATGTTCGCAACAAGCGGCGGCTCATAGAGCTACTCAACGAGCAGAAACAGGCAATCGTGAACCGGGCCGTCACGCGCGGCGTGGACGCAAGCGCGCGGCTGATTCCCGCTGGCGTCGACTGGCAGGGCGAGGTACCGGAGCACTGGCAAGTGCGGCGGCTCAAATATCTCGTTCGAAACGTCAATGAGTCGACTGACGCGAAGGCATCCGACGAGGTCTATATAGCGTTGGAGAATGTCGAGAGTTGGACTGGCAAGCTGACGGTTCCAGAAGGCAAAGTGGAGTTTGACAGCCAGGTAAAGCGATTTCAGGCAGGAGATATCCTCTTCGGCAAGCTCCGTCCGTATCTCGCAAAAGTGACTCGGCCCAATCGTAAAGGCGTGTGCGTCGGTGAGCTACTCGTGCTTCGACCAACGGCGGAAGAGATTGTTCCACAATTTCTAGAGCAGAAGCTACGCTCACGCCACGTCATCGATTTGGTGAATAGCTCCACGTTCGGCGCAAAGATGCCGCGAGCGGATTGGGCCTTCATCGGGAATGTGTTGATCGCGTTTCCATCGAGCCTGGATGAGCAGCGACGCATCCTGGTAAGCATTCATCGGGAAGCGCTTGAATTGGACGATATGATCACACGAGCACAACGTCAGATTGACCTGATCCGAGAGTACCGCACGCGGCTTATCGCCGACGTGGTGACCGGCAAGGTGGACATGCGGGGGCTTGCGCTGGAGACGCCGCTGGTTGACGTGGATGGCTACGAGCCGCTCGACAGTCTGACGGACGCGCTCCTGAGCGATGCGCGACAGGGCGCGGAGAGCCCGGACGTTGATACCATCGAGGAGGCTGCCGATGCCGACGACTGATACCAGCGAGAAGGGCCTGGAACTGCTCATCGTGCGGTCGTTTACGGGCCTGAGTGACGAGCAGATCCTGCGCACGGCGCCGGGCATCGCGGAGTCGCCCGTTGGCTACGGCGGCGCGGGCTATATGCTCGGTCGCTCAGAGGACTACGACCGCGACCACGCCGTGGACCGCGCGAAGCTGCTGGAGTTTCTGCGCGCGACCCAGCCGCGGGTGGTCGAGTTGCTCGGCCTGGACACGAGTGACGTGAAGCTCAGGCAATTTCTCGACCGGCTGCAAGGGGAGATCGCTCGGCGCGGTGTCATCGACGCGCTGCGCAAAGGGGTCAAGCATGGTCCGGCGTCAGTGGAGCTATTCTTCGGCGCGCCGACGCCTGGCAATACCAAAGCCGGCGCGCTGTTTCGCGCCAACGTCTTTAGCGTCACGCGGCAGCTCCGCTACAGCAAAGACGAGACGCGGCGCGCCCTGGACCTGTGCCTATTCATCAACGGCCTGCCCATCGCCACCTTTGAACTCAAGAACAGCCTGACGGGGCAAACCGTGCAGGACGCGGTTACGCAGTACCGGCGCGACCGCGACCCGCGCGACTTGATCTTCCAGTTCGGACGCTGCGCCGTTCACTTCGCCGTGGACGACAGCGATGTGTACATGTGTACGCATCTGACGGGGCCGGGCTCGTGGTTCCTGCCCTTTAACCAGGGTTGGAACGACGGGGCCGGCAATCCGCCCAACCCGGATGGCGTCAAGACCGCTTACCTCTGGCAGCGCATCCTGACACGCGAGGGGCTGACCGATATCCTGGAGAACTACGCCCAGATCGTCGAGGAGAAGGACGACATGGGGCGGAAGAAGCGCCGGCAAATCTTCCCGCGCTACCACCAACTCGACGCGGTGCGCGCGCTGCTGGCCGACGGGGGGCAGCTCGGGGCCGGCCGGCGCTACCTGATCCAGCACTCGGCAGGGAGCGGCAAGAGCAACTCCATCGCCTGGTTGGCCCATCAACTGGTGGGCCTTGAGCGGGAGGGCGACGCCGTCTTCGATTCGGTCATCGTCGTCACCGATCGTCGCGTGCTGGACCGCCAGATCCGCGACACCATCAAGCAGTTCGCCCAGGTGTCGTCCATCGTCGGACACGCCGAGCAGGCCGACGACCTGCGCGCGTTTCTCCAGGCCGGCAAAAAAATCATCATCACCACCGTCCAGAAGTTCCCGTTTATTCTCGACGCGATCGGGGACGAGCACAGGAATCGCCGTTTCGCCCTCATCATCGACGAAGCGCACTCCAGCCAGGGCGGCCGCACCGCGGCGCACATGAACGTGGCCCTGGCCGAGCACGGCGGCGCCGATGACGAGGAGACGGTCGAAGACAGGATCAACCGCCTGATGGAGGCGAAGAAGATGCTCTCCAACGCCAGCTACTTCGCTTTTACCGCGACGCCGAAGAACAAGACGCTGGAGATCTTCGGCCAGCCCTACGACCACGAGGGCGTGGTCAAGCGCCGGCCGTTCCACTGCTACACCATGAAGCAGGCGATCGACGAAGGCTTCATCCTGGACGTGTTGGCGAGCTACACGCCCGTCGATAGCTACTACCGCCTGACGCGGGCGGCGTCCGACGACCCTGAGGTCGACGCGACGAAGGCGCGCAAGAAGCTGCGGCGCTATGTGGAGTCGCATGAGCACGCCATCCGACAAAAGGCCGACATCATGGTGGACCATTTTCACGAGCAGGTCCTGGCGCGGCGTAAGCTCGGTGGAGAGGCCCGCGCCATGGTGGTGACGAGCGGCATCGACCGCGCGATCCAGTACTTCCACGCCGTCACGGCGTCTCTGCGTGAGCGCGAGAGCCCCTACCGAGCCATCGTGGCGTTCTCCGGGGAGCACGAGGACGGCGGCGATGGCGGCCGGAAAGTGACCGAAGCCACGCTCAACGGTTTCCAGAGCGCCCTGATACCCGAGAAGATCGTCACCGATCCGTACCGTTTCCTGATCGTCGCGGACAAGTTCCAGACCGGGTACGACGAGCCGCTGCTGCACACCATGTACGTGGATAAGGCGCTCTCCGGCGTCAAGGCCGTGCAGACGCTCTCGCGCCTGAATCGGGCGCATCCCCAGAAGCACGACACCTTCGTGCTCGACTTCATGAATGACGCCGCCATGATCGACGCCGCCTTCGCGCCCTATTACCGTACCACGCTCCTCAGCCAGGAGACCGATCCGAACAAACTGCACGATCTCAAGGCCGCGCTGGACGCCGCCGAGGTGTACGCAGAGGCCCAGCTTGACGGTCTCGTTTCGCTGTATCTCGGCGGCGCCGAGCGCGACCGGCTTGACCCGTTGCTGGATGCGTGCGTGGCGACCTACACGGACGATCTCGACGAGCAGAGGCAGGTCGACTTCAAGGGTCAGGCCAAGGCTTTCGTGCGCGCGTATGGGTTCCTCGCTTCCATCCTGCCCTACACGAACGCCGCGTGGGAAAAGCTTTCGATCTTCCTGACGTTCCTCATCCCCAAGCTGCCGGCCCCGAAGGAAGAGGATCTCGCCAGGGGCATCCTCGACGCGATCGACATGGACAGCTACCGGACTGAAGTGCGCGCGGCGCTCACGATCGCGTTGCCCGACCAGAACGCCGAGATCGCGCCGGCGCCGGCGAATGGTGGCGGTGGCCTGCCGGAGCCGGAGCGTGACCGCTTGAGCCACATTATCAAAGCGTTTAACGAGCAGTTCGGCGCCCTTGAATGGCGGGACGCCGACAAGATTCACCAGGTTATTCGTGACGAGATTCCAGCGAAAGTAGCCGCTGATAAGGCGTACCAGAACGCCAGGGAAAATTCAGACAAGCAGAACGCGCGCCTCGAGCACGACAAGGCCTTGGAGCGCGTGATCACCGCGCTCGTCGCCGATCACACCGAACTGTTCAAGCAGTTCAGCGACAACGCGTCTTTCCGCAAGTGGCTGGCCGACACAGTCTTCGCCGTGACGTATGAATAAGCGAGTGTTGGCGCTCTCCGCCGATCAGAACACGCGGCATGGGGTATCCCTGATGGTCGACTCTCATACATTGTAGGCGATGCGCGCCCATGTCGGCGGATATCCCCCGTTCAGGATGGCGCTATGCCGGGACACGACTGGACCTTCGAGCCCCCCCGCATTGAAGTCCAGGCCGTCCGTCCCCGCCATCACACGCCCCACCGGCGTCAGGTCGGCGATGGCGCTATATCCGCTTGCCGCTGGGTACGCGAAGTGGCGCGGCCAGTGATCATGCCATGGGTCGAAGAAGTGGATCGCGCGTCGACCGACCCCATGGGAGACGCGCTCGCCCTTGGCCCTGTTGTAAAATGAGCACGACCAGCCGTCGTTGTCGATGTGGTGGGGTTCGCGCCGCCCACGCCATGGACGGACACCGGGAAGGCGGTCGGCGACGTACTCATCCCACAAGCCTGGGGGATGATGTGCTCCACCTCGAACTTACCGAGGGTGGGCAGGAGACAATACTCGCAGGCGTCGTTCGCCCGCAGGGGCGCCACTTCACGGACGTCCGCGTTGTGCGGGTCGTGGACGGCGCGCCGACGCAACGCGGCGACGCGCTCACTGATGCGTGACTCCACGCCGCTAGATGGCTCGTGCGTGTTGATCCGCGGATGCGGGAGAGGCTTCGTCACCCAAGTTGGTGCGACGGGTCCGCTGTCGTTCCCGCGCGTCGCGCACGACCTCCGCGCGCCGCGCCGGGTTGGCCTCGACCTCCTTCCACCAAGCGAGTACCCGCTCGGTCTCCGCCAGAGACTCCGCGCGTACCTGCTCGACCGGGACGCCCCGCCGACGCGCCACCTCGGCGAATGCGCGCTCACTGACCGCGCGGCCCCACGCGCCCACCAGCGCGTCCAACTCAGCGCGCTCGTCGTCGGTCAAGGGACGTTGGCCGCGCAGGTCGAACAGATCCGAGAGGCGTCGGCTCTGGTCTGGCGCGAGGACATCATCCTCGTCGAAGGGGCTATTCGGTTCCAGTGTCATATCGTCCATGGGCATGGTCTCCACGGCGAAGACATCGTCGAGTCCTACGTCTAGCGCCGCCGCCGCCGCCGCCGCAATCTCCACGTCGGGCCGACGGACCCGCTCGTCGCGTGTCATCCGATCGAGGGTCCGCGCATCCACCGCCAGGTCGAAGCGCACGGAGATCTGGCGACGCAGATCGTCCACGGTCAGGTTGCGTGCGCGAAGCACATCGCCGAGCCGCGAGTAGACCATCACGCTCATCGGACGCCCTCCCTGTCGTTCGCCGTCCTTCGCTTGCGCGAGGTATCCATACTGTCTAGTATAAGCGGCCTGCCAGGATGGGATGCGCTGGTTTGGGCGCTACATCATCGCCAAGCGACGCGTAGACCATGACGGCCGTTGAGCGCCTCCCCCTCAACGATTCGTCCAACGTTTCTCGCTCATGTAACGCGCCCATGGCGTATAGTTGATAGTAACGTATCCTTGCAATCCGCATCCAGTTGGCCGCGCGAACTAATGACGCCATGCCGATCCAAAGGGTGAGACGCATGATGAAAGGTGGAGATATGGTAGCATCGCCTGCGGACTATGCGACGAGCGAGCGTGTCGACATAGCTGTGTATTCCAAGGATGATCAACTCCAACTGGTTGTCGAGGTCAAGAGCAAGACTGCCGCGACAGCCGACTGGGCGGCGCGGATGCGGCGGAACCTGGCCGCGCATCTCGCTATCCCGAACGCTCCCTTCTTCCTGCTTGCCTTGCCCGATCATTTCTATCTCTGGCGCCGCCTCCCCGCGCCCCTGGTCGTTGTGCCCCCGGACTATGACGTCGCCCCGGCGCCGTTGCTCGCGCCGTACGTCGCGGACGGCGGGCGATCCTTGCGCGCCATGAGCGAGGGCGGGCTCACGCTGGCGGTGTCGTCGTGGCTCACCGATCTCGTCGCCTCCCATATAGACGCGGACACGGCTGGCTTTCATCAGGCCTGGTTGTTCGAGTCGGGGTTGTATCACGCCATCGCTGGCGGAGTGGTCAAGCCGCAAGACGCGCTATGATCGCCTACGTCGAGTCCAACTTCATCCTGGAGGTGGCGTATGTCCGCGAGGAGCACGGGAGTTGCGACCGCCTCATGGCCCTGTCGGAGAGCCACGCGCTCGTGCTGGCGCTCCCTGCCTTCTGCTTGGGCGAGCCCTATGAGTCCTGGGTTCGGCGGTCGCGAGACAGGCGGGCGCTGCTCGACCGTTTCGCCCAGGAGATCCGGGAGCTGTCACGCTCGCAGCCCTACAGCACCCTGCTCAAGGAGTCCCAGGACATCACGCGGACGCTCATCCAGAGTGGGGAGGAGGAGAAGCGACGCCTGGACGCCGTGATCGGCCGGGTGATCGACACGGCGACAATCATCCCCATTGAGCGCGACACGATCAAGGCGGCGCTGCGTCTCCAGGACGAGCGCAGCCTGTCGCCGCAAGACGCCATCGTCTACGCGTCCGTGCTGGCGCACATGGCGGCCGCGTCTGGCGAGGCGAAGTGTTTCCTCACGAAGAACTCCAAGGATTTCGCCAACCCCGACATCTACGAGGACGTGCGGGCTTATAACTGCAAACTGTTGACCAGTTTCGACAATGGGCTGGGCTACATACAGAGCCAGATGCGGTCGTAGTGATAGGGGAAGATAGCTTGAGGTAACGCCGCGCGGAGAACGTATGTTCTAGGTGGAGGGAAAAAAGGGGCAGTGTAGCGTCCCGTACGAGGCCATTCCCGTGCCTGGAGTGCGATGCGGCTCCATGGTCAGGCGCGCGATGAGCGCCGATATCGGCCACATCCCATCGTGGCGCGGCGACAGTGAGGCGCACAAGAGGCGCATAAGCGCCGCATAACGGGGCGATTTTCGGCGTGCCGTGGCGGCACGAAGATACGCTGATCACGCGTGAAATGGGTCTTGGCGATACGCTACGAGCCCCCGCGATAGGCCCAAAATGAGACTCTTAATCACTAGGTTCAGGGTTCGATTCCCTGGGCTCTCACCCTCCATTCACCCGTAGACGGGGCCGCTTGTCGGCCCCGTCTTTGCTTGTCCGGCCCAAACGCGTCCAAACGCCGTCAGCCTCGCTGACGGCCGCATTCCGATGAGGCACGAGATGTGCGCTCATGTCTTGTCGTGGCCTATGGGGCTTCGTGTAGAGAATACCGCGGGGCGGTGGAGGGAAAATATGCAGTATCGTCGGGTAGGCGCATCGGGGCTTCAGGTGTCGGTCATTGGACTGGGCGCGAATAATTTCGGGGGACGCACCGAGGAGGCGCAGTCAATTGAGGTGATTCATCGCGCCTTGGACTGCGGTGTCACGACTATCGACACGGCCGACGTCTACAGCAAGGGACGCTCGGAGGAGATCATCGGCCGGGCGCTGCGTGGGCGGCGGCACGAGGCGCAGGTCCTGACTAAGGTGCGGGGTGAGATGGGCACGGGGCCGCATGACAAGGGCTTGAGCCGGCTTCACATCGTCGCGGCTTGCGAGGCCAGTCTGCGCCGCCTGCAGACCGACTACATCGACCTATACCAGGTCCATTCCTGGGACCCCGACGCCCCGCTGGACGAAACGCTGCGCGCGCTCGACGACCTGGTGCGCGACGGGAAAGTGCGCTACGTGGGTTGCTCGAACTTCGCGGCGTGGCAACTCACCTGGGCCTTGTGGATCGCCGACCGGCGCGGCTACGCCTCGTTCGTTTCGGTTCAGCCGCACTACAACATGTTCGAGCGGAGCGTCGAGGCGGAGTTGTTGCCGGCGTGCGCCCAATTCGGCGTCGGCGTTATCCCGTATTTTCCGCTGGCGAGCGGGCTGTTGACCGGCAAGTATCGCGCCGGCGCGCCGGTCCCCGAGGGGACGCGTTATCACGGCAACGAGCGTTTGCAGCAACAGTTGACCGACGAGCGGTTGGGGCAGGTTGCGCGACTGGAGGAGATCGCACGCGCCCACGGCAAGACAGTCGGGCAATTGGCGGTCGCCTGGCTGCTGGCGCGGCCGGAGGTCTGTAGTGTGATCGCGGGCGCGACGCGTCCGGAGCAGGTCGAGGAGAACGCGGGGGCGGCGGGATGGGATCTTGACACGGCGACGTTGGATCAGATCGCGGGCATCCTGAGCTAGCGAACCCGTTTCGCATCAACCCAACGGCCCATCGGCCAAACGGCTAGCGCTGTGATCAAGATCATGAATGTGGAGACCGATCCATGGCAGTCCTATCACCTAATCTTGAGGTCCCGATGGGCCGCGTAGATACAACGCTCACCGTCGTCAACATCATCGATCAGGAGCGCGCCGAGGCCGGCGAACTCGACGCCTCCGCTGTTCGCTCCGTGACCCTCGACGGTGTGCTGGTGGATACCGGCGCGCCATACCTGAGCTTACCGGCCGACCTGCTCGCTCCTTTGAGCTTGAGATTCCTGCGGGACCTAACGATTGGGACCGCCGCCGGACGCCAGCAGGCGCGCCTCTTTGGCAACGCCCAGTTGACCGTCATGGGGCGCCGCGCCACGGTAGACGTGCTCGAACTACCCGTTGGAACGCGGCCGCTCCTGGGCGTTATCCCGCTGGAAGCGCTCGGCGCCGAACCCGACCTGGTCGCACGACGCCTCCGGCTTCTCCCCGACGGACCGACGGACACCTACGTAACGGCGTAGTAGACGCTGAGGGTTACTATGCTGCAACATTGGTGATCTCTTTCTTGAACAGGACGCACTCCCATTGTCCACCGAAGATGGCGCGGCCAACGTCATGGAATCCGCAGCGGAGATAGAGTTGCCGCGCCGCGATGCGATCAACGGAGGTGTCGGTTTCAAGCACCCTATAGCCCAACTCGCGCGCGCGGTTTTCATAATGCCCGCATGATCCTACGTCCGAACCCGTGTCCATGGTAGGCATGATGCACACGAACTCGCTTGACGTAGGCGCGCTCAGAGTCAATACGCTCGATGCCTCCCATCACTACGAGTTGGTCATCGTAGAAACCGACCAAGAACGCGCCACCTTGTCGCAGGTAGATCTCCTCAATATGGTGGAAGTCGCCATAATCGGGGTCATCCTCGACAACGGCCGGGATTTGATCAAGCGCGTAGTCACGCTCAGCCAAGTGTTGCAGCGCCCACACAGCGTCATGATCCGTGTCGCGGTACCGTCTAATCGTTAGTGTGTGTTCCATTGACGTACCTTTCCAACTATTAGGCTCGGCGCTACGGACGTTGCGACGAGCCGCCGTTCGAAGCGGTCCAGAGTACTGCCTGCGCCTTCATGCTATGCTGATGTAGGCATCATCGGCGGATGCTCGTCGTGCGCATAGAGCAGGCGCCGAAGGTTTACGACGCCGTCGCGGTTGAGCAAGAGCGTGTCGACCGTCGCACGCCCGGTAGGGGTAAGGCCAATAATTAGGGAGTAGTCATCGCTCCAGGCGAAGTGCTCATCCCAACGGTCGCGGCGCGGATGATACAGCGGGGCGAGTTCGCCGCTCGCTGGGTCGCGCGCCTCCGTCTTGTCGTATTTGTGATTGTTGCAGCCCTGGCAGGCCAATGCGAGGTTGTCCAGGGTCGTCGCGCCACCCTTGGCGCGCGCCAGGATATGCTCCGCCGAGAAAGATTGAGGCGCGTACTTCGCCTGGCTGCGGCAGTACTCGCAGCATCCCCCGGCACGCTCGGCCACGCGTTGACGCAACTCCGCAGTGATGCGCCCCTCAGGCATACGCTGGCGGCGTGATCCCGAGGCCGTCCATCAGATCGGCGAGGGGGACCTGTCGCAGTCGGGCGAGCGCATCGAGCGCGGCAAGGCGCCGCACACCGTGCTGCTCGACCCTATCCGTGAGCGCCTTCAGTTCGTCTAGCTCCTCGGGGGCGATAGTCTCCTCCTGGCGCTTCGCGACCAGTTGGTCGAAGCGGCCCTGCACGTCGGTGGGAAGTCCCTCGTTGATTTGGAGCAGCAGCGCCGTTTCCGATTGGCCCACATATGGTCCCTCGCGTCGCGCGCGCAACGCAAGGAGTTGGGCGATAAACGCCGAGAACTCCTGGGGCGGCAACTGCTCAACCGCGCGGAGCAGTTGCTCGGTCGACACCTCCGCCTCGATCGGTATCGTCGTCACGTCTACCACCCCTCCCTGACCTGCGCCCCATACCCTCCACATAATCCTTACTATATATTATAGGACATCGGCCGAGGGCGTGTTACCCCACACCGTCACCTTATGCCCGTCGCGCTCGCCCTCCCACAGCTTGACGGTGCAGGCGCGGCGTAGCAGGTTCTTCCAGAGCTGGGCGTTGGCGAAAGTCTCGTCGTCGGCGCTGAATAGGCTAAACACCGAGCGCGAGGCGACCAGGATCATCTTGCGCTTAGCGCGGCTGAGCGCCACGGTCAGGCGGCGTGGGTCCAGCAGGAACTCGCTCGACGCCAGCAGATAGTCGCGCTCGCTCTCGGTCGCGCCCACCAGGATGGCGGTGCGTTCGCCGCCTTGAAAACGCTCCACAGTGTCGACGGCTGAGAGCGTGACTGTCCCCGTCGCCGCGTCACGCCGCACCAACGCTGGCACGGCCTCTTGCAGCGCCGCCCGCTGCGCGCGGTGCGGCACTACCACGCCCAACCCGTGCTCCGCGTCCAGGTTGTACGTGTCTGTCGCGGTCAGCGCCTCCACGATCGGCGCGATCAGCCGCTGCTCGAAGGGGTTGCGCTGCCCGCTGGACTCCTCGTCGTGCACGACGACAACGATGGGGTGCGCCGGCGTCAGCACGGCGGCGACGAATGGGTCGGCGTGCGCGAACGGCGGCAGCACCTCGCGCTTGTGTGAGTGGTAGTCGATGCCGTCTTTGCGATAGACCTCCCGGCGTAGGAACGCGGCCATATCGGCGTGCAGCCGGAAGCTCTCCGCGAACTTGATGACGGGGACGGGGGGCCGGCGCTCCAGCAGGGTTAGGAAGAGCGATTCGTAGGAGCGGAACGTCTTGAAGGTGCGGCGCGGCTCTACGGCCCAGTCGTGCTTGACGATGGGCGGCATCTGGCGGTGGTCGCCGACGACGACGAGCGCGCCGCTAGCTTTGAGCGGCAGCGCGGCCATGGCCGCCTCGGGCAGGTTCATCTGTGAGGCTTCGT
>JAABUJ010003810.1_pt1 | contig 16504 bp, 9 predicted proteins | sample 5559131 | NCBI WGS metagenome assembly JAABUJ01 (sample SAMN10711875, study PRJNA513366) | rock metagenome | isolation source: Antarctica rocks | place: Antarctica: Victoria Land, Mt New Zealand nord | collected 2016-01-07 | reverse complement strand
GGTGGCTTACACGGGAGGGAGTCGTGGGATGCTTCGATGAGTGGCATGGTGTGGTGGTGTTGGTGTTGTAGAGGGTGGTGGTCGTATGATGTATTAAGGTAGATGCCACCGTTGGCGATTGAGGATGAATTGATGGTTCCTGGTGTGTCAACTTTGCGCTTGACCATGTAGCGGCTTAGTCAGTCACGGCTTCCTTCCGTTTGTAGACCCTGTCGGTGATCGTTCCGAGCTGCGCCAATCACCGTTCCTGTTAAGAAGCTTGATTGTTTAGCTTCTTCTCTGCCGTCATGATTCTGTAAATAAATCCTGCTATTTCTCTGCAAACTTCGCAAACTTCGCATTCCCTTCAATTCACTTCATCTTGCCCTGACTCTGCGTTTCCTGTTCCTGTCACCATGGACTGCCTCCCTATCCCGTTCGTCTGCTTTCAGTGCGGAACAGATCAGAATCCGTGTCACTGTAAAGTTGTTGGCCCTACAATAGGTACGAGAATGTCTGCAATTCGGTATCGAAATTGGGATACTAAACGCTCGCATAGGTTTCGGTGTTGCTATCGTTCTTGCTGTATGTCCCTTAGATGGTTGAAGACCTTCGTCCACACGCTCAAGATTCTATATCATTCAGATTGTCTGTTGGCCTGCATCATTACTTTGCGGGTGCTGCGCTACGGATACTGGCAAGAAGTACGGCTTTCCTACTGTTGCGCATGATCTGACGCTTCCACTACTCTTGACTGATTCTTGTTATGTGGGTAGGATGCTTGCGGCACCTGCGGACTGGAGCGGACAAGTCGGTAATGCTATACCGTTCTAATAACGACATGTTGAATACGTCTTCTCAAAATCGTGGATGACGGGCACGGACAACGCTGCAAGATACCTTACAGTTTGGCTGGTCAAAGGAGGCTTAATCATGGGAGGATGGAGTTACGGCAGGCTCATGTGGCCACGACGACATTGATGGAATTGATCCAATAATGACCCGGCAGATTTCACTTCTTGTACATTTCACGGCTTTCGAGGTGCTCAAAGACCACTTTTCGCCATGCGTCGGCGCTCCTGTCACTGCGCTGTGTCATGGATATCCTATGTCCATATCATGACAACCTTGTTATGCGGTGTTACAGCTAGAGGTGTCAACTACACTGTTCATTCAAATTTTCCAAAGTCAAAATTATATAACTTTGCGCGTGAGCTTACGTCCGCGTCCAGTGAATAGCTAATCTCACTACCAAAAAAACTTCCAACAGCTTCGCCTCCTCGTACATGCATGACCACCTCTATCTACAGCTGCATTTTACCCAGGAGCGTCACGCTACTGTAACACCACGGCCTGCCTCAGTGACTGGGCTCGAAATTCTCAAGTATGTGGATATGGAAAGTAAGTCCCTTTCGAGTCACTGTCTCTCATAGGTACACAAACACAGTGTTAAATGATGCGTCCAAGACCTCATCCAAGCTTTTACACACATCAACAGAGCATTCTCGTCTACCAACCATCTCTCTGACCGAAAGATTGGTGTGCTCCCTTGCTTTCCATATGCCAGTCTCTAAGTACTGACCGTCATACCAGCCTTCAATCCTGACGTCCCGCCTACTGAGGTAGTCCACGTATTTAACCTTGACGACGTTCAGTCCTTCTTTATGGCTCCAATGGAAGTCGACGAGCTCGACCCACGTCCGCAAAGCGGCGCCATTCGATGCCCAAACCTCTATGTAAAGCCTATGACCGAAAAGCTTTCCCGTCAGATCAACGATGCAATAGCCAACAGCTGGCGCGTGGACCTCTACGAGGATGTTAAAGCGGCCGCGCCTGAAGAGTCAGGTTTATCTCACGGCCTGACGCAAGAAGAGTCACACTGGCTCAAGATGTTAATGAAAGGTCCCGTCTTGCGCTCTAGGGCACGTGCTTCCGAGGACGCGGCCTATGTGACGAGCCTTGAATTAAGCTCTGCTCATCTCAGGGATTACGTTCGTCGGTTGCCGGAGCCTCTGACCACGAAGCAGTTTAATCAAGAATTAGATGCGTTCTTTGGCAGTGAGAGTGGTACCAAAGGGCAAGACGCGGAAGTAGAAGCCGATGCACTGAACGATGCAGACGATATCTGCTTGGTCGAACCCAACAGGACGTCGCCTCGAAAGGAAATACAAATGATCGCAGGGGACTACAACGTTTCGACCTCTCCCTTCAGCCTCGCTGTAGAGCGGAATCTTGCCGGCCACGCCGCTGTTGGGGCCGACGAGATGAATCTGGAAGGAACCTTTGAACTTGCCCAGGGTTCAGGCTTGGAAGAAGAGGATTTTCGCTCAAGAAACGAAGTACAGCGGCAAAGCAACCCCACCGAGGCAGGATCGCCGCAGGCACCGCAAGCACCGCACAATGAGTCCGACATGTATGACGAGGAGCCCGAGTATGAGCCTCCTGAAAGTTTCGACATTCTGTGGCCTCCTTATCAGGATTACACATCAGGGCCATTCAGGTTCGACAACGCCGACAGCTTCCTGCACACGGCTCCGGAAGCTGGAACATTGGCTCATCAGACTGGTCACTCCGAGTTCTGGCAAGGGGGATTTGAGCCGGCAATGTTTTCACTCTCGAACTCAGACCAGCCGTTAGACTGCGTCAGGACAGAAGGCAACATCGTTCCAAACATAGACGTTAGCGCTGATCTGCAGCTGGAAGCCGAGCTCAACGCCTCAGCAAGCGAACACAAGACCGAGTCACCTGGCCCATACACCAAACTGTTGAAATTCACCAATGACGACCACTCGCCAACGAAGCTCGAAACGCACAGCCCAGAAGTGAACACACCAGAGCTAGCCCTCGGCGAGCCCATCTTCACGGGCACAAAGACCAAGGTACCGATCTTCGTTCCACCCCCTACGCGGTCATGTGAACTAACTCAATATCCTAACCCAGGAACGTCCCACTTTCCGCCGCACTCGCACGCCATCTCCCCTCAAACCTACACGACCTCTCGCACCTCTCGCTCCCGCCCCGCGCACAATCCCCAACCCGATAACCACTGCATTCCCCATTCCTATACCCCTCACAACGTCAACCCCAGACCCTCTTACCCGTTCCCACCCTTGCCATTCGACCTGCACCGGCACTCCCTCGCCCTCCCACCCCACAATCACCAGAACGAACCTTTCCCCTCTAACGCCCCAATCCAAAACCGTCAAAGCCGTCTTCGCCAGTCCGAAACTCCGATCCGGCCCACCATCGCCGATCAAAATCAACAACCTTGACAGAGAGACTCCCACCAAGGCCGCTAAGAAACAGACCCATGCTGACTCGGCGCATCGAGCTACGGCCACAGCCTTCGACGACGTCGGTACCGTCCACGTCCAGCTGTCGGCGTTGGGACAAGGACCGGGACTAGGATTGGGACTAGGATTAGGGTTCGAGTTCGGATCGGCGCAGACACACCCGGACTCCGCCATCGACGTCTCGTTCCCCGCTGCCGCGAAGGCCGAGGATGAGGCGCGAATGGTGTCGGTGGCTGTGGCGGAAGCGAGCACGAAGGCGAAGATGAAGACCAAGGCGAAGGCGAAGGCAACGACTGCGACTGCGACTGCGACGAAAGAAAGTGAGATGGCGATGGCGACGACGACGGTGAAGAGGAAAGTCGGACGGCCGCGGAAAGTCAGGCCGGCGGTGGATGACGGAAGTGTAGGCGGCGAGAAGGTAGGTGCTGTTGCGAAATCGCCGGTGAGGAAGAGGGCGCGGAAGGGGACGCGTGGGCCGGTTGGTGGAGGGGCGGCTTAATGGTGTGGTTGAGTGGGCGGTTGCCTCTGTACGTTGTCAGATGGTCGTGAGTGGGATTGCTGGGGCAGGAGAGGTTGTCTGATGAATGGCATTTGACCCTCTATCCGAGAGGGAAGGTAAGGGCAGGGCTGGGAGTCTCGATCTTTCTGGATGGCGGTGGGTTGGGTTGGTTACAGTCAGTTGTGGGTCGTCGGGCTGTAGTTCTATGCGACCTTGGGCGGTTGTGGTGCTTGTCGTGTCTTTCACTCAGCGCGATGGTACGTACGTACGCGTCTTGGGTTGGGTGGGTGGCTGATTTTCTATCGAGCGTCAGGACTTCGCTCCGGGCGTGTAGTAATCTTAATATGTACAATACATCGAGTCCCGCCGGAACCAATCTACAGGATGACAGGCTGCAGAACCCCCCATCCCGCCGCCTTTCGTGATCCATGAAATTACCTTCCGTGCGAGGTGTGTCAACACCTAACCTATAATGCCAACTGTATCTCATCAATCACCTCCCCTCCCCTGCCCCACTCCTATGTACTCCTATCCCCTCTCAACAGCGGCGGACGTGTCTTGGAGGCGGAGACTGATTACGCGGATTGGCGCCAACGAAGGGAACCCTAACCCTAGCCATTCTTCTTCACTGAAGCACCTCACCGTCAACCACAACAAACGCAGTCGTTATCAGCAAAAAATACTTTCTTGTCCTCCTAGAGTCAGGATGGAAATCAGATTGACCCATATATACCTTGGAGGATTCATGCATGACCTGATGTCTCATTACGACAGCTAGGTAACTTACCGCTCTCTTCCCATATCCTTCCAAAGAGTCACTCTGGACGTGATACCTTTTCTGCATGATGAGAACCTCTCTCTCTTGCCCAAGAGTTTCTCGCTGTAGGTCCGGTAATAATTGCTGGCTTGGTTCCTATTCCTATCAACGGAGTGCTTCCTAGCAGTCCACCTCAAGAACACCCCCACCCTCAGAGTCCGTCAAGAACCTTCTCGAACGTGCCGGCAGCAACAGTATGATATTAACACAATCTTCAAGAGGTTTGACAATGCTGGTTCATCTTACCAAGGCTGCAATGCCGACGATCTTCTCCGCGCGCCAAGGCATCCTGAAGTCAGCCATGACCGCCTGCTTACAGCATCCGTTTCGTTGATGGATTCCCTAATTCAGAATTCTATCTGTTGGCGCCGGCGCGTTCCGCTCCATCCACCTGCAATCCACAGACACCGCGACTACTATACCGCAAACTGTGGTCATCGCTACGACGAGTACTCAGGCTATGACCCCCACGAAGACAAACTCAGCAATGTAAGGCCACCCAGCGATCCCCAGAAGTGGACCGGCTAACAGAACGGCGTCTATCAGCCCATACCGCTGCTATCGTCCTCTGCCCGGCCACGCCAACTACACCCCCGACTTGTGGTTATTTAGCCTACGGATACGCCGAGTACATCATCAACGCAACGCCCTTGGTTGACGCCGCAAACTGCAAACAGAATTCTTTGAAGAGCAGTGCTTGCAACATGATTCAATCGAGTCCGGCGAAGTATTCTCCTGCAGTTTGTACAATCAACCCACAACTAGGTAGGTTACACGTTTTACAATTAGGGTTCGATTTCCACGTTCTGACTAATTATTGTTCAGATAACCGACCCGTGAGCTCGGGCCACACCGCGTCCTTAGTTCGATGCTATTAATGCTCACTTCTTCTTATCTTCAACGCCTTCTGAAGTGGCCTTCTCCCTCCTCACTCATCAATCATTAATTTATTCCCAGCCTCTCCCATCCAAGTTCGTGCCCCACTTTCTCGTCCGATGATTCTGACATCGCTGATTTCCTTCTGGCAGATGATATGAAATGAACAGCCAAACTCATTGAAGTCAACCGCACTGCCCCCATCATTGATTGCCTTTGTTACTTTGTTTTAATATATCAATGCTTAGTGATTGGGTTTTTCGGGTTATTCAGCCCTGTGCATCTGCTTACAGTACTGTCCGCTCAGCCAATCAGAAACGACGTCAGTCCCAAAAGAAGCCGCGATCTTGCAAGATGCGTGGAGATTATGCACAATCCCGGAAGTTATCGACAGAAACTGAATGAGAAGTCACGGTGGTGTTACACAACATGTATCTTAGTACTTTCCCTTCCTGCCTTGATGCACGTTCCATGAGCTTGCTTTTGGTGCCACGAGGGTGGGACATTATGCTGCTCAGAGCTCCACCAGGGTCTATGTTGGGTTCAGGGTCTTTATAATGCCCCACCCTTCCTTCTCCTTCTCTATGTCGATACCTTCTAGCTCTTTCACCGATCTATCATCATGACCGACTACTCAATGGCTACCCACGCAGTGGGCGTGCAGACGATGCGCAACCCGCATGTGCGGCCACCCATCGCAGGCACGGCAGCAGATGACCGGGACATGAAGCGGATGAAGAAACCGCAGGAGTTGAATGTGAGTCCTTCTCGAATGCCTTCAGAGGTTCACAACAAGGGCTAATCTCGCAAAGCGTGTCTTCACTGTCACAACGATGGTCTGCTACGCCGTGATCATCGGTTTGACATGGCCTTTCGCCCTCTGGTAGGTCTTCTTTCTGTTGCATTGGAGACGAGACGATCATTGACCACATTGGCAGCACAGGAACACTTGTTCTTACGAATGGAGGCCCGGCGGGTGCAATCTGGGTGTTTGTGGCTGTCTGTTGTGGGATGGGTGCCTCGGTGCTCTCTATGGCCGAGATGGCGTCACTGCAAGTGTTGGATCCTCCTCGGCCAGATAGATTGGGTACTGATACCGCCCAGTGAACCCACTGCTGGTGGCCAATACCACTGGGTCGGTGCATTCGCGCCGCCAAGTTTGCAGAAGCCTGCAAGTTATATCGTTGGTAAAGTGGTCACTCCATCACTTTCGTGCTGGACGGAGACTGATTCTAGTCCCCAACCAGGCTGGCTGTGCGCTCTAGGCTGGCAAAGTGCTGTAGCCGGCCCCGCCAATGTCGGAGCTTCAATAGCGGTTGGCTTTGCTATGGTGGCAAACAGTTCCTACGTGCCGCAGAACTGGCATATCGTAGCCTTGACCATCCTCATCATTTCTTGGGCGACTATCTTCAACGTTTTCTTCGCCAGGAAGTTGCCCGCTATTGAAGCTGCAGCTTTCACACTGTACGTCCTCGTATTCTTCGCCTTCGTCATTGTCATGTTTGCGGTAGGACCCCGCTCTGGCGCCAAAGAGATGTTCACCGATTTTCAAGACAATGCCGGATGGGGGAGCATTGGCGCCGCCTGCTTCGTGGGCGTGAGTGGGCCTGTTATCGTGATAATAGGGTCCGACTCTTCTGTCCATCTAGCAGAGGAATTGAAGGATGCAGCAAGACAGCTTCCCAAAGCGATGCTCGCTAGCGCCGGGATTAATTATGTCTTGGGATTCGTGACGCTGGTCGCCTTCGTTGCTGTCGTTGGGAATGTGGAAGATGTTCTTGCAAGCCCAACCGGTCAGCCATTCATTCAGGTCCTCTTGAACATCACGCAGTCTTCGAAAGCCACCATGGCCATGACCTTCTTTGTCGTCTTCATCTTTGCGGTCGGGGTTGTCAATGCAAACACAACTTCATCGCGCCAACTCTATGCGTTCTCACGCGACGGAGGCCTGCCTTTCTCTCGTTGGATATCTTATGTAAGCCTGTCCATTGATGTGCCACGCGGCGGAATATTACTAACGGTAGGGTAACTCTTACCTTAGGTATCACCTGATAGGCACGTGCCGATTCACGCCGTTCTCCTCTCTTGGTGCATCGGCTCCGGACTTGCCCTCATTCCCCTCGGTTCAACCGCGGCCTTCATCAACATCCAAACGATTGGCAATTCCGGAATCTTGAGCTCCTACATGATCTGCATTGCCTGCCGGATATATCACCGCAACACTGTCGGCGTTTATGGCACCCTTTCGGCGAAACCGCCCTTCAGCCTCGGGATGTGGGGTGGAAACATCATCAACACGATCGCGGTCCTCTGTCAATTTTGCTTCTTCGTCTCCGGCATGTTCCCCGTCGCGCCAAAGCCAGATGTCAGCAGTATGAATTGGAGTTCTTTCGCTTGGGGGGCCACCGTCATCATCGCGATGAATGTATATATTCGCCTCCGGAAGACCTACCTTGGTGCTGGTGGCGGGAACGAACTCGTTGAGGGGTTCGAGCCTCAGATGGATAGTAAGGGTCCAGAAACGAGCGAGACATCTATTCAAGCGGGCAAGGTCTGATGCGAAGGGTTTTTTTGAGGCTGCCGCTCGAGAGTAGTAAAGATGTGGCAGTGCGAGAAGCGAGACGAGACCGACAACCTTACCAACAAAAGCCTTCCATGCGAACATCATGATGCTGCAGTTGATAGAGAGATCTGGGAGGCTGATCGAGCGCAAAGTGGCATATTCGAATATACGCAGATATTTTGGCAAATAGACACTAATCTTCTATGTTCATGTTGGTTGGGGATCTGCTGCAGCACTTGAAGCTACCTAGGTAGGTATGACATCGGTCAGAGCAAAGTTTTCGCGTGATCATTCTGTAGAGTAGTAATGTTATATGCTCACTCGGTCATTGTCCTATCTCATGAACACCTTTGGCAAAGAAGAGTGTGCTGAGTCTGACCGGCCATAAGGGGTTGTAGAGCTCTGCTGCGTGAGACTACTGTCAGTGGTCACTGCCGCGCAACACGCAGAGCTGTCTCGAGCACCTATTGCTGTGACCGGCGCTTGTCACTGCTGCCGCCTGAATCCGAATTCAGCGACCAGTCGTGCAGGATGCGCTGTGTCTCGGCGCTAGAGTATGGAGCTGGTTGGGTGATTTGTTGTGGCCTGAGCGCGTCTTATAGCGCAAAGAAGAATAGGACATTCCTGCATTGGATCGTGGGTCGCTGACGGAAGGTAGGGCTGGTGTACCGGCAATCTTTCGCCGGTTACGCAGTACCTTCGCTGTCTACCGGTGGCGCCCGCCCCGTTGTTTTCTTCCACCCGATGCCCGAGGCGCTGGTTGCGATTTCGCATCTGAGGTCATCTTTGCGTGATGGCGTAAGAGAGACGGAGGTCAACAGTGAGGTGGTGATGGGAGACAGCGCCATACTTGTGACTGAAGGGCACCGTCAGGTATCCTAAGCTTGTGGAGCTTGGACTGAAGAGTCTCAGCAAATGATCCGCTTCGGGCGACTAGGCTGGCGATGTCCGTGACAGTAAGTTAACAGCAATGGGGACAGTGGCTGTGATAGGCCGCAGGAAGAAGGAAGCTGCTTCCTGAGGCCATCATCATGTTTGTACAGGCGACGATAAAGCAAAAAATCACTTTCTCATCGCAGGACGATGCATTTTCCATGCCGGTCTTGGTGGTTGTGGGCGCTCGTCGTTTGACACGTGACATGGGAGGTAGCCTTCCATCCGAACATAAATGACGCCAATCCCACCCATACCGTTCTTCCCTCTTCTCTTCCCTCTTCTCTTCTCACCAGTCAGCCCTTGCCACACCACCCATGGCTCTTGCTCCCTCACTCACTATCTAGCATGCTTCACACTGGCCGATGCACGAGGGCGATGAATCAGGTGAGACCTGACAGACATGAGAATGAGGCTGAGGTGACGATCCTTCAACGGTCAGCTGATACAACACAATCGCGGTGGAAATGTGCGAACGGGGCTGAGAAGGGGGAAGGGATTTATGTTCCCATCTCCATGTCAGCTACCTGCATGTCAACTGAGTTGGGGCTCATAATGCTGAGCCAGGGATGACGGTGAAGCAAACATGCAGTATGCACGTATCATGCAAGTCGGGGTGGATGCAGGCAGAGGAAGGCAATGTTCGGGAACGCAGGTCCCTTGATGGTGAGGGAGTGATGTGCCAGGGTAGAAGATATTCGATGCTGATACCTTCGTAGGGTAGCCCAGGTTCTGGGGCGGATTTCTCTCGATATCGCCGAGTCAGTCTCATGCGGCCTCGTACACAGACATTGACAGGCTATGGCTATGTACATACCTATGGATGGCCGGAACCTGTGGCATGTGTTCGAGAAACTTGGAGATCCCTGTACGAAAAAAGTATAGTCCTAGCCTCAACTCCTGTTCTCTCTTCATTTTCCTTCTCGAACGTCTAGACATCAGCACTTGCCGTTCTCCGCTCCGACAGGGGCAGTCTCGTCCTGTAAGATTTATAGTTCCATGAGCCTTAGGTAGGGACCTTGCAGCGTCATGGAACCGGGTCTGGGACTCTCCACAAGCAAATGAGATGATGATAGGTCCAAATGATTCTCGTCAGGGTACCGCGGGACTATGCTTGAAGACACTGGAAGAACGGAGTAATTTGACAAGAAATCTGTACGCGCTTCGCGGCACAGGATACCGGTAGAAGTAAGTGACAGCCAGCAGTGATGCGTGACTGCTCTGAAGACCAAACACGTTGCTACAGTATTTGACATTGATATTGCACCAGAAAGCTTAGAGCAACAAGGCAGAGAAAGAGTCAGACACGGCAACACGCGCGGAGTCCTCCGGAGTAAATCAAATCAATTGAAGATGTTAATGAAGCATGTCACCCACCAATCAAGGTATCCATACCGAGATGCAGCACAAAGCGAAGTGGTGATGGGATAGTTGGTGGTGGGTGACTGGTGTTCAGTGATTGGTTGTTGGTGTTGGTCGTGGGGGTGGAACCCGACAACCTTGAACGGACATGGCTACCTTAAGGTAACTTATGGCTCGAGCCAACTTCGACCATCCCGAGCTTCCCGGCATGGACCCTGCCTCTACCTCTACGGAGCGCCGCCCCTGGTCAACACGTGCGTAAGTGATTGGTCGACAGAACCTCACCTCTTCTTCTTTTTCGTTGAGAGAAGCCTTGAATTACCTTACCTACTTACAGTACGGAGACATGTGCCGTAAGACGACTGTCCCACATGGGCATGCATATGGGCATGGCATGGACACGGCATGGCTGACATTATTGTCATTCCAGTCTTCGTATTACTGTCAGTGCCCTATCATGAGCACTTCCGAAGGAGGTGGGTTTACCTTGCCTTTCGGGAGAATTCAAGGTATACGATTGACCAGCATGGCGCATGAAGTACGGAGTATGCATGTGGATATGGCGTGTTGCGAGGCGAGGGAAATATCAATAATATGGAGAGGGCCAACACCATACAATGAGGTATTTGTATGGCTATGGCTGTATGATACCTACCATACCGAGGTATTTGACAGTGAGAGAGCACGTTGTTTGAAGATGCAATATGACTTGCTACGGAGGACTGGTAAGGCTGATAGTCACTTGGACTTGATGTCATACACTGATCTAGAATGCGAAGCTCGCCCCGCCGTAGAAGGGGCTAGGGTTGGTTTGGTTGGGGTGGGTGGGTTCGGTCGATACTGTAGGGTACTGTAGGGTACTGTACTGTACACGGAGGGAGTGTGCCGCGAAAGGCGATGGCGAAAGGCCTCGAAACAGTCTCATGTCTGGGCAGACGTGGACGATTCGCTGAAAAAGAATCAATCAGCCTCCAGCTCGCGTGAAAGGAACAGGATCAAAAGGCAAGAAATATAAGATGGTGTAAGGAAAAGTGAGGGAGTTCAATCTCTGAGGTACGGAAATGGTACCTGGGTAGGTATGGTATGATCCAGTGACAGTGAGGTACCAAGGAAGTACAGCAAGCATAGCATGCAGCACACGGGCGTGGATAGCTGCTGATGATTGGCTCGAAGAGCAATAATACAGAGGATTGAAATATCTTACTTTTATTATTATAAAATCCAATATCAATATCTATTAATTATTACATGTCACAGTACTTGTAACTTAACTGTACCTACCTGTATGTAAATATTTCCCAAGACTGTGGGTCTCGCTAAGGCATAACGTTAAGGCACAGCTACCTTATAAAGTACCTCGGTACCGGGACGGCAGTGTGCAGAGTGCAGAGCGCATTGGGCGGGCAGCGGAGCTTGGACCCCAACTCAGGAATATTAATGCGACTATCTATACGTACTAGACCTAAATGGGCTAGCTACGAAGGGGTTACGGTACGGTAATGTATAAAGCTCCAGCTAAAGTTAGACCTAGAATTTGTCCCACTCCCACCCACTCTATAGTACTTTACTGTTTTTGATTTATTATAATTTTCATTGACATCCAGTCCACTACGCCATGAGGGGACCATCCCATACGCCAGGCAGGTAAGGTATTAAGACCAGCCTTCCCCCTTCCCACCTGGTTACACCCACTCTCTCCTCTCCCTTTCTCTCTGCGTGTGGACTTTTCTCTACAGATATTTCTCTTCACTCGCTCGTATTGATCGTCTTCAAGAGTCCCGCCTCCATTGTAAGCAACCTCGATCTTCACATCGGTGATTGAGCGCAATGGCGACGAAGACATCAGGCGGTAACGCCGCTTTCCACAACTTTCACAACGACTACGCCCACATCGCCGACCCCAACGAGCGACGTCGTCTCGCATTGGCCGAAATCGACAAGGCTCCCTTTGGTTGGTACCATGTTCGTGCCATCGTCGTGGCCGGTATTGGTTTCTTCACCGATGCATACGACATCTTCGCCATCAACTTGGTTACGTCGATGTTAGGGGTCGTTTACTGGCACGGCGCAAAGAGCAAACCTGGAACGATCCCGTCGAGTTCGGATACGGCCATCAAGGTGGCAACGTCCGGAGGGACCGTCATCGGCCAGCTCGGTTTCGGCGCTTTGGCCGATATCGTGGGACGGAAGAGGATGTACGGCCTCGAGCTTATCATCATCATCTTCGCGACTCTGGCTCAAGCTCTCACCGCATCCTCGCCTGCCGTATCCATTGTCGGACTCCTCATCTTCTGGCGTGTGCTCATGGGTATCGGCATCGGGGGCGACTACCCGCTTTCTTCCATCATCACTTCCGAGTAAGTGCCCTGGCCCACCCTGGGCATGCCTATTTCCGGTGAATTGACGTTCGAACAGGTTCGCCACCACCAAGTGGAGAGGTGCGATGATGGGTTCCGTGTTTGCCATGCAGGGTATCGGTCAATTCGCCGCGGCCATCATCGCCTTGATCCTGGCGGCTGGCTTCAGGGAGTCTCTGCAGACCTCCAAGACTGCCGCCAACTGTGGTGGCGTCTGTGGTCTGGCGGTGGACAAGATGTGGCGTGTCATCATCGGCTTCGGTGCCGTCCCGGGCTGCATCGCCCTGTACTACCGTCTGACCATCCCCGAAACCCCTCGCTACACTTTCGATGTCGCTCGCGACGTCGAGAAAGCCGGCGAAGATACCAAGGCGTACATGCAAGGCAAAGCCGAGGGTCACCCCGACGAAATTCGCCGAGTTCAGGCCATCCAGCACTCCGCCGAGAACCTCGACACACCCAAAGCGAGCTGGAGTGACTTCGTCCACCACTACGGCCAATGGAAGTACGGTAAAGTCCTACTCGGCACCGCCGGTTCGTGGTTCTTCCTCGACGTGGCCTTTTACGGTCTCGGCCTCAACAACACCATCATCCTTCAAGCCATCGGCTTCGTCGGCGGCGGCGACGTGTACCATACCTTCTACAACCAAGCCGTCGGCAACCTGATCATCGTCTGCGCCGGCGCCATCCCCGGTTACTGGGTGACGGTCGCCTTGGTCGACACCGTCGGTCGCAAGCCCATCCAGCTGATGGGCTTCGCCATTTTGACCGTCATTTTCTGCATCATCGGCTTCGCGTTCAACCACCTCGGCCAAAAAGGCTTACTCGCCCTCTACGTGCTTGCCCAGTTCTTCTTCAACTTCGGTATGTGCCCCTCAAGCTTCTTCACAACCAAACCTTTCGACTAACACCTCATAGGCCCCAACGCAACAACCTTTATCGTGCCTGGCGAATGCTTCCCGACCCGCTACCGCAGCACCTCGCACGGTTTCTCCGCCGCCTCGGGCAAAGTCGGCGCCATCATCGCGCAAGTCGTCTTCGGCCCTCTCCGCACCCGCGGCGCGCCCCCGGGCTCCACCGCCTCACCCTGGCTCAACCACGTGATGCAGATCTTCGCCCTCTTCATGTTCTGCGGTATCTTCACCACCCTGCTCATCCCCGAGACCAAGCGTCGCACCCTCGAGGAGCTGGCCGGCGAGGTTCCCGGCACGGCCAACTACGACCCTGTCTCTGCGGGACATGGTGTGCATCACAAGTATTCAGGCGAAGGCAGCGCGGTGGGGAGTGGAGATGTGGATGCTTCCACCAAGGTCTAGATGTTTTTTCGATTTATTTTCTTCGGTCCTTTTGAAGTGTAGAGGGGAGGCTTTCTCGACTCGGCGCGGATTAGTTGTTCGAGTCTGGCGACGTGGGCGATGAGTGGATTGTCTGTACGTGTTCATAGTTGTCGAAGTGCGGTGTCGCAGATCAGCCTGGCGGCCCTGTCCTGTTTCAGTCGTTAAAAGGGTGGGTTGTACATAGAGTGTACGCCGTCTTCTCGGCTCGTGTAATAGACCATAAATTATACCTTCACTTATTTACTTTGCTCGGTGTCACTTTGATTGATCGTCTGATCGGTTGCTTCCTTGCGCGACTGCTACTACAGGACGGCGCAGGATCCATAACCGCCGTCCAACATCCCAAGCCCAGCACCGGCATCCGCCCTCCCTTCGCGCTCGAACCGACCACAATCCACAGCACCAGCGTCGTATCGTATCGTGTCGTATCGTACGCGCCCGGCTCAAGCGCGCTTCAGCTCGAGATCTACGCAACACGCCACGAGGGCAACGATCAGCCCCTTCCTTCATTCCATCCTTCCCCGACGACACGGCTCACGACAACAGCGACACTCGGTCGGGCGAAAGAGAATAGACAGACAGACAGACAGACAGACAGACCGACGGAAAAAGAAGCAGAGAAGAAGAGCGGAGAAGAGACCAAGGAAGAGAGAAGAAAGAAAAGAACGTACGAGGATCCTTCAAGATAGCGCCCCGTGCCGCCGGCATCAACGCGCCCGCGGGCGGCTGATTGCGGGCCTTGAAGTCGTCGCAGATGTCTTCCATCTTCACCCACTCGACGCCCGCTTTGGTGCTGATGTATTCGATGAGCCTGTTTCGTTTCGCGTCGTGCGTCAGTCAGTCAGTCCCCCAGGCCGCGCGCAAGACGGTTGTGTGTGGGGGGTGGGGAGAGGGAGGGAGGAGCGTAGGGGAATAGGGACGGGGCCAGAGGGGAGAAGAGGGAAGGGAGAAGAGGGAAGGGAGAAGACGGGGAGGGACCTTTCGAGCATGAAAATGACGTGCGGGTGGCCGGCGACGTCCGGGTGCACGGTGACGGGGAAGACGAAGTCGTCGTACTCGCGGTAGAAGTAGTCGAAATGGTCGCGCCAGAGCTCCTCGACTGTTTTGGGGTTGACCCAGCCGTGGGATTGGGAGGAGCTTTTGATGAACATCTGGTTTGGTGGTGAGGATGGTTTAGTTTCTCTACGGTGATGAGGAGAACGGGGAGGGTTAAAGTGTTGAGAGAGGGAGGAAGGTGAGGAGGGATAGGGGTTACGGACCATAGGTGGGAGGTCGTCGAGGTACCAGTTCGCTGGGATCTCGACGAGTCCGGTCATACGCCCTCTCTCGAGTGGTTTCATCCATTCTTCCGCTTTCTCGCTGTAGTCGATTTTGGTCCACTTGTCGCCGGTTCGCAACCAGTACGATTGGCAGTCGTGGTGGGAGAAATTGTGTTCTGATTGGCGGTCGGATCAGATTGATGTATCTCTTGGGAAAGCGGACGAGGCTGCAGGTGTGTTTCGACATACCATACTCGATGCCGTATTTCAGCATCAGCTCGGCCCCCTCTTCAGAAGCTTCCCACCACGGCGCGACGGAGCCTCGCGGCGGTTTGCCGCAGAAGTCGGTGATCTGCTTGTACGTCTTGTCGAGGATGGCATGCTGCTGTTCCAGCGACATCCGCGTCGGATTCTCGTGCGAATAGCCGTGCAGCCCTCTAGTTCCTCGTCAGCAATGCCTTCATCATGACGTCCCCTCTCTCAGGGGCTAGGTACATTTCATGTCCGGCATCCCGGATCATGGCGCATTCCTCCGGAAACGTATCCAGAGAGTGCCCGGGTATGAACCATGTCGTCTTGATGTCGTATTTCTCGAAGAGCTTCAGGAGCCGCCGGACACCGACCGTGCCGGCGAAGAGACCTGGAGCATATCAGACCGCTTTGTCTACGTGATCGGCGCCCGGCGGACGAGAATGGCACACTGACCTCTTGAAATATCGCTGGTAGAGTCCTGTCCGCCGTATGAGCCTAGCCAGCCCGCAACGGCATCGATGTCGACGGAGATGCAACACAACGCTCCTGTGACGCTTGATCAGCACTTAGAGCCGTTGTAATTGACTCCTCAAGCACTCACGCTTTTTAGCCATTATAATCTGAGGGGTGATAATGTTCCAATGATAGAAAACAGTGTGTAGTAATAGATAGGGAACTGAGTCCAATGCCCCGCAGGAGGGGTACAAATATTCGTGATTCGAGCCATCATCCCCGCTGTTGACTAGATTGGTGACGGTACTTTATCTTAGCATTTCGCTCTCGGACGCTTTAGGTATTACTGTTGTGGATCCCCCCAGCGTTCTTAGCTCGAGCGGAGTTTAGCCGCGGTTACAGTGCCGGTGGTAATTCTGGGCCACGCAGAACGCTCACAAAAAAAGAAAAAGACAACTTTTTTTTGAAAGCTCAAAATCCTTAAAACACATAAATACTGTAATTACTTCACAATCACAGTGTAT
>JAABUJ010003809.1_pt1 | contig 16511 bp, 13 predicted proteins | sample 5559131 | NCBI WGS metagenome assembly JAABUJ01 (sample SAMN10711875, study PRJNA513366) | rock metagenome | isolation source: Antarctica rocks | place: Antarctica: Victoria Land, Mt New Zealand nord | collected 2016-01-07 | reverse complement strand
CGCCGCCCTCACCGCCTCGCCAGGCGCCCGGGCCTTCTACGACGCCCACCGGGGCGCCGGCGACACCCACCACGCCGCCCTGCGGGCGCTCGGCAACCGCCTCGTCGGGATCCTGCACGGCTGCCTCGCACATCATGTCGGCTACGACGAGACCATCGCCTGGGGGCACCGGGCCAACCAGAAAGTTCAGAAAGCAGCTTGACAAGATGCAGCCGTGGGATGTCTAGACGAGTCCGGACTCACGGTCACGCGCGATGGACGCGCGATGAGCGGGCCGATTTCAGCCTCGGAAGAGTCCCGCACCGCCTCTGACCAGGACTTTTCCAGTGGGGCTAGCTGGAATCGAACCAGCGACCTCAGCATTATCAGACCAGATTTCAGGCCGATCGAATATGCGCTTTATAGTGCCTCAACATTATCCATGATGCTTTACCTTCATGACTAAGAATTCACACGGCTTATTCTGGACAGATTCCGGCCCAACTCTGGACAGGCCCGACCGCCCAAACCGGCGCCCCCGGTAACGGTAGCAATTCACCCATTTACCCAGCGGTCATAGCCGCCCACCATCTGACAAGTAATCTGGCCGTCCGAACCACCCGTGGTCACGCCAAGGTCTGCCTTCGGGCAGAACTCACCAGCATGATAGAGGTTGCCCGCTGGCGATGTAAGCCCCGGAGAACCAGCTGCGGCTGTAGTCGGAGCCCCCGACGGCGCAGTAGTCGGGGCTGTTGTGGACGTAACAGGGTGGGTAGTAACTGGAGCGCGGGCCGTTGACGAAACCGTGGTCGGGGCGACCGAGGTAGTAGGCACAGTGCCACTAGTCGGCTTGCCGGATGAAGATGAGCAACCCGTCAATACCCCCGCCATCACAACCAGCACGACCACCGCCTCTGCCCTAATCCGATACCTCATAGTCCCCCTCCCTACCCGACCAGGCCCCGATACCCGGCACCGTGTAGAGACAGTACAACCCCGCTCACCCGACGATCCAGTAGGACGTAGGTAGAAGGCCGTCCACCGAGTGAATAAATGATAAACAAGAAGCGTGAACCCTTATAGGCTCATCCCAGCAGCGTTACTGGCCGGCACTGTGCTATCAGCGTGTGGCGGCGGGTCCTCGAACGCGTCGCCCAACCCAATTGACGTTCAGGCCGCGCGAGCCTGCCAAGCCTTTGTAAGCTTTACTGACCACAAAGTCAGCGGTCAGCAACTGATCAACGCCGCTACTCCCCTAATCGCCGGTAGCGCCCAGGCCCAGGCGAACAACCGCCGGCGCCAAAGTGGTCGGACCTGGGAGGCAACCTCATCTCACTGGCGTCACTGGGTGCCGGTGAGAGTTCAGCTCAGTTCGCAACCGACGCCAACAAGGCCGTATCAGAATGCGGCTCGATTCCGCCTGACGCCAAGACGGCCGGCGGCTTCACTAAGTAACACGTCATGAACCGAGTTCATCAAGCGATGGCTCGGCGTTCCTGGCAATCTGGCCGGCCCATCCAGCACCTCAAACTTCTTCCGATCCGGGAAAGACCGCCAACAACCCCCGCTCAACCGGTGATGCCCGAGCCGCGTCCCGAAGCCGCGCCCGCTGCTGCTGCTCCCGATCCCTCCGAGCCACCTCGACGACCGCCGCGGCCACATACCGAACCGCCGACACGTAAAGGCCCTGGCCAAGCAACCAGAGCCAATGCCCTGGGCCGGCCCCGTCGTGGACCAGGTTCAGAGCCCGCCACTGGCCCCGGTCTAACTCCTGGAGCAACCCGTCCGGCTGACCATCCGGGTCATCCGCCAGCGCATCTACCTCGGTCTGGTCTTGCGGATCGACCTTCTCGACCCCAAGCTTGGCTTTGAGGTCCGGAGGCCAACGAAGGACGGCGTAGCCCTTGGTGGCAGCTACATACTCGTTCCACAGGCCCTTGGTGCGGGCCATACCGGCTGCATCCTTGGCCCGCTCGGCGGCAGCAAACTGGTCCAACAGCTCGAACGGCGTGACCGACTGGCCGGCCCGGCCCCGCTTCAAGTCAGCCCGAGTCATCTCCAACGACAACGAACGGGGTTGGCCCCCCTCCTTGACCAGGTACGCACCCCCCGCCCCGGACGTGACCCGCTGCACATGGACCCCACGCTGCTGGCTCGGCGCCTCCTGGCCATGCTGGGCTACCAAACGACCGGCCCAAGAACGATACACCACCTGATGCAGGTCATATAGCTCCATATCATTCAGTGATTTTTCAAACAGCAGTAACCCATGAATGTGCGGGTGCCAGCCGGCCTGCCCATAGGTGACCTCGATGGTCCGCACCATGCCGAAGTAGCCCAACCGCTTCTTGGCGTGCTTCCACGAGTTACCAGAACACACACCCTTGGCCCAGGCATCCTGGACCGCCCGCATGGTGTCAGCCAACGGATCGACCCGACCGTGGCGAATAGTCACCGTCACCAACACCGCTGTGCCTTGCGGATACTGCTGCCAGAAGTTGGCTAGGCCCTGTTCCAACTCAAGACCCTTGGCCGCCCGCTTCTTCGGACCGCATCGCGGGCAGGCAAAGCCTGACTTGCAGCTCTGAGGACCCTTCAAGACGACCTTGCCGGACTCGCGCCATGCCCGTACCGCTTTAGGCGCAAACCCGTGAGGGTCCTGCTCGGGGGTGGCCAGGAACCCGCAACGAGCCCGGACCGAAGTCGCCACCACCTGCTGACCGGTCACCTGGTCGATCAACGGCTCGCGGGGTATGGGCTTGGCCTTTGGACTTACCTTAGGTAGTGCCCGCTGATACCGCAGAGCCGGCGGGTCCAGACGCCGAGCAACCCGCAGGCGACGCCAACGCTGCTCAGCACGTGCCAAACCCTCATGGTCCAGCTCCGGGGCCGCGTCCTCGCACGGCACCGCATGCACAGGCCGCCGACCAGGCTGCGCAGCCCACTCCATAGCCGGCCCATCGACCCGAAGACCCAGGCCCTGGCGCCTGGCCACCGCCTCCCGGCGCTCCCGGCCCTTGCACTCCTCCCACGCCTGATCGTCCCGGCACGCCTGATACCACAGGTCCTCGAACTTCTCGGGGTACAACAAGGCCGGCGGGACCAAAGCCGTGAGACCGGCCGGACCCGGCACCACCCCTGCCCGCTCGTGCTCCAAGCGCAGCCGATCCACCCTGGTCACCGCCATCTCATGTCGCCCCTCTCCCTAGGGGGGGTGACGCCAATCTCCCTCTTTGCCCAGAAAGGACACAGGGTGGGCGCATGCGGCCCTCCGGCCCGGTCTGAGGCTGCGGCCTGTGGCCGGTCCTCAGCGTGCGGTCCTCCGGCCCGGTCGCCCACGGACCGGCCCTCCGGCGCTCCCAGGAGCCGGCGCCACCCGGGACACAGGTGAGAGCGAGCCGGGCAATCAACACTGAGGGCTCGGCGCCCCCAGCCCCCCCGGTCCACGGAACCCACCACGCATCCCCGGAGTTGAACCTGCGGGGGACGCGGGACGGATGCCGTTTGCAAAGAATGAGGAGAGGAGGCAACCGGCGGCCCGGAGAGGCCCCTACGAGGCTCTTCGTTGCCCTGGAAGGCCGGGAGGGTAGCCGAATAGCACGGCAGGGCCAGCCGGGTTCCCGGAGACCTAGGCACGCGCACCCACCCGCGCCTGCAAGCCGATCACGGCCCCGGCGATCAGCGAGCTAGAAGGCGCCGGCAAAGCACACACCACCGCATCGGCCGCAGGCCAACGGCGCAGGCCCCGGCCAACGCCAGCCAGGCCAGCCCTGCCGGCGCGGACCCGCAAGCCCAGCGATTGGGCGAACTGGTGCATGTCGCGGGCCACCGCGGTGGCGTACTCGTCAACGCTGCACGGCCCGAGCCGGTCGATCGAGCGAGCCAGCCTCTCCGACCGCTGTTGCCAATCGTCCGGGTCGCCATGCTCCACAGACCAGCGCTGAGCCCGCAGTAAACACCCCTCGGTGCTCTCCAGCCAGCCTGCCGCGACGATGCCAGGTACGGCCGCGGCCAGCCTCTCAAAGGCGCCCCGCAGCCCGGCGACCGTGGCCACATGCGAGACCGGGACACCTAGCGCCCTGGCCAGGCCCCCCAGGGCAGCCCCGAACTCCTCGATGCCGACCACCACCAGCCGGGGAGCCGAATCCGGGACCCAACTGGTTGCCCGCACCAGGTTCTGCGCCGCGTCAGCCACAGTACTGCCAGCAAGAGCCACCCCAACTAGCTCATCCTCAGTCATTCGACCCAACCTCCCCCCGTGGGGGCCTCGGCCCCCACACCCCCGCTGCCTCCCGCTCCCGGCCGGCGGCCGGGCTCCGGGTCCTCCTCCGCCGGACCACAGGGCCAAACATGGCCCTACGGGGCGGAGGGTGTTCGGCACCATTTCCTGTCCATGTCGGCCTCAAACCGCCACTCACATCGACACCTGAGCCACAAAGGTGCCGGTAGGGTCGTCCACCACCACCCGGCCAGCAATCGGCTCAAGGTCGCGAATCCGCACCGGCGGCTCCCGGCCCGGCAACATGGCAGATTTCGGCATTTCTAATGCCATGTCGGTCGTGGAATCACGAGCAGCCCGCAACTGGAGCACCCTCATGCCCAAATTGTCCCGCAGGGCGCCCCCCAACAAGGACGCATCTCCCCGCTGGGGAGCCACCAGAAGATGAACAGACCCTTCCCGGCCAAGAAGGCCGATCTTCTCGATTGCATCCCGAATGCGGGCCGTCAACGCCTGGTCAACCTTGGCGCTTTCATCCCGGCCAGAAGCGCTGGAGAGCAGGTAATACGCCTCCTCTAAGACCACCAGGACCGGGACAAAAACCTGCGTGCGGTCGGCCTGCCAGACCTCGTAGCGACGAAGCATCTCGGCCTGCGCCTCCTCCACCAAGTCCGCGATGTCGGCCTTTGCGATGGCGCGGCGCACACCCGGCTTGCCTTCCAACTCTGGAAAAGCCGTGCCCTTACCGCTGTCGGCAATAAAGACGTGCCCGCCAGCCGCCATCCAGCACCGCACGATCCGCCGGCCGGTCCACGTCTTGCCCGAGCCGGTGGCACCACACAGCAAAATATGAGGCACCAAAGACGGCACCCACTTGACGACCTCGCCGCCCTCCCTTTGCGCCCAGACAAGGCCCTCCACAAAGTCACCCGTGGCGAGCAACTCCAACTTCTCTGGCAACGGCGGTAAATCACCAACGACGGTGACGTGAACGTGGCCCTGGTGCCCTCCAGGCTTAGCCACCAAATGCTGATTATGGCCCAGGCTCAAGCCCGTTGCCCAGCTCGGCAGGGCCGCCTCCAACTCGGCCGGGCTAACCCCACGGCAATCCACGTCCAGGCCGACCAGGGCGCCCCTCGGGCCGAACCTCTGAACCACCGCCAACGGCTGCCCATGCCGATCATGGTGGTGCAGGGCCGCTCCCAGGTCCTCGGCGTGGCGCCAAGCCAGCACCCGGCGGTTATGCGTGAGGCTCCAGGCCAGGCCACGATCGAAATACGGGCGGGCGGGCGATTCCGGCACCGCCCAGGCCGCCAAGACCACCACCACCAAGGCCACGACCACGATGCCCCCGACCAGGCCCCCCACAGCCTGGTCAAGGATGACGAAGCCCAGGAGCCCGGCCACCACTACTGGCCAGCGGTACACCAGCACGGCCAGCCACACCACTACCCGCCACGCCAACCGGATGACTGGGACCCACAAGCTGGCGTGACGGGGCGGGCGCGGAGTGGCCTCCGGGCTAGGAGGATTGGCCAGGCTCACGCTCACCACCCCCCTCCCGGTCAGGATGGGCTAGAGCCCGACGAATGCCTTTGCTGAAATTGCCCTGGCCTAAGTCCCAGGCCCGCTGCCAATCCTCGGCAGGCATAAGCACGCTGCGGCACACCCCCCGCTTGGTGGGCGCGGGCCCCGCCCCGGCCACCTACTTAGCCCCCAAGGCGGCGGGGACGGGCCGCCCGGCACCATTGGCAGAAGCCACCACTACCTCAGCGGCGGACCAGATAGAGCCCGAGCGAGACCCGTCCTTCGTACGCCACTGGTCTTGCTGGAGACCCCGAAGCTCTACCAACTGGCCAACCGCCAACGCCGGCACGTTGGTACCCGGCGCCAACCGAAAGCGCTCTACCTCAGGCAGAGCCCAATAACCCCGGTCGTTCGCAGCCTCTGCCACCTGCACACACCGAAGTTCACGAGAGGTCTCCCCGTCCCGCTCTACCACGACCACCTGCAAAAAGACCGCTACTGCTGAACCTGTTTGCAATTTCATGCTGCCACCCCTCTGGGCTCGTTGATTGCACGACCGCTCGGCCGCCACCACCATTATAGCAGCCACGGCCCACCGCCACAATCCAGATGAGTGCTAACGGTCCTCTCAGTTCGCTCTTACAGTCCCTACCTCTCCGTTTTCAGAATGGTACCGTGGAGCCATGAGCCCAAGCGAGGCACCCACCAAACCAACCCCCGAGGCACTACAGCTTGGCCAAGCGGCCCGCGCCCGGCGAGAACACCTAGGGATGACCCAGAACCAAGCTGCGCAGGCTGCCGGGCTGGCGCCAATGACCTGGAGAGCCATGGAGGCCGGTCGAAGAGCCGACCAGCGGCCACTGACCCTGGCCGGGGTGGACCGAGCCCTCGGATGGCCCCACGGTACGGCGCGGGCAATCCTGGACGGAGGAGCACCACCTGCCCCCGCCGAAGGCAACGCAACGCCAAACACCAGCCCGATACAACCGGGCGACGACCTGAAAGCCATCTGGGCGAAGCTCAACGAGATGAGCAACCAGCTTGACGCCATCCTGGCACTGACGGCCCGCGGACCCCGGCCATGAGCCCGCCCCGCAGAGGCTCAGTGCGCCAACGCGGCAACCGGTGGCAGGCCCGACTACAACTAGCCGACGGCACCACCAGGTCACACACCTTCGCAGACGAGCAGGCCGCCGAGGACTGGGTGAACGACCAAGGCACGACCGAACCGACCCCGCTGGGCAGGACGTTCCACGAATGGGCCGGCGAGTGGCAGGCCAACCTCTATGACCTGCGCCCCTCCAGCCTGGCCCGAGCCCAAAGCGCCCTACGCAGCCAACTGGTACCCGAGTTCGGAGCACTGCCCCTAGACGCGATCACCTGTGCCATGGTGCGGCGCTGGATGGCCAAGCTCATCGAACAAGGGCTGGCCCCCACGACCGTCACCCGGCTGCTACGGGTGCTGGGAAGCTGCCTACAAGTGGCGGCCGACGATGGACTAATAACAACCAACCCTGCACGGGGAATCCGACCACCCAGGGCGGACCGGGCTGAACAGATGTTCTTGGACGCCACCCAAGTCGCCCGGCTGGCGGGCACCATCAACCCCGCCTACCGAGGACTGGTCTTCCTGGGCGCCTACGGGGGACTACGGATCGGGGAGCTGCTGGGGCTCAAGGCCAAGCACCTGAACCCCCTGAAAGCCAGTGTGCAGGTAGTCGAGCAGGTCGTAGAGGTCAGCGGAATCCAGCACATCGGGCCACCCAAGACCACCGCCGGACGGCGCACGGTGCCACTGCCCCGCAGCATCATGGACACCCTGGCACCCCACCTAGAAGGCAAGACACCCGAGGCCCTGGTGTTCCCAGCGGCCCAGGGCGGCTACACCCGGCGCACACTGTGGGCAGCCCGGACCTGGCGCCCGGCCGCCGCCGCCGCCGGCCTAGACGGGCTACGAATCCACGACCTGCGCCACACCGCCGTGGCCCTATGGATCGCCGCCGGGGCCAGCCCCCTGGAAGTCACCAAACGAGCCGGCCACACCTCCTCGGCGTTCGTGCTGGACCGCTACGGGCACCTGTACGCCGACGGGTACGACCAGACCACAGCCCGGCTGGAACAAATGGCCAAACACGCCACCACGAGCTGAACCTACATGAACGTCTTGCGACGCTTGAAAGCAGTCACGTCCTCGCGAGTCAACGAGAACCATTCTCCCATTCGCGCGTTTCGCGGCAAACCGCTCGTGCCAGTACCGCTCAATCCCCTCCGGGTCATCAGTCTCAAAAGAGTGAACCAACTCCACGCGCTCCGGAAGCTGGATAGCCATCTCGTAGACGCGACGCCCCACGGCGTTTGTCCGACCAAGCTTGAAATAGCGGCCCGACTTCATCAGGTAGACGAACCCGAACGCCACCACCGAAGCGACCTCCACGGCGGGTCCCTGGCCCAACGCCGCTGAAGCCACCGGACGACATACCGCCGCTACGTCATCCAAACCTCCCTCAGCTTCACAGTAGGACATCACCGCCTGAGCAAGTTGAGCCCGGCGGCCAAACCGCTCGAAGGTGTTCGGACTAGGGAACACCGGGTCAGCCCGCCGCTTCAGTCGCAGCTCAGGCATCGTCGGCCACCGCCCCAGCTCTCGGACAAACAGAGCCAGATGGTCTAACAGATGCTGGTCCCCATAAGGAAGTTGCATCGACCCCGGCTCATAGCCAGCGTCCCGAACGAGATCGCTCCACCTCGCCCAGTACCTCCCCGACCAGTTCGACTCAACAATCCCACTCTCGGCCGCAAAACGCTCCCTCCCCAGCGCCACGCCGCCGTTCTTCTCAGCGCAACGCCTCACTTCCGAGAGGATGAATTCTCGTTCCATGCCACGACCACCCTCTAAATCCGGGCCGAACAAAGGGTGGGGCTAGGTGGACTTGAACCACCGACCTCAGCATTATCAGTGCTGCGCTCTAACCGGCTGAGCTATAGCCCCGAGCAGTGGTGTACCGGCGTACGCGGCGCACCCGAGGAAACGACGCTACACCAGCGGTGCCCCTGTGGAGCAGGCTCGTCTCACTTACCTTCCACTCTGAAGCGCAGGCCGCCCACCACATCGCTCACCAGGTTGTAGACCACGGCCATGACCACGGTGACCACCGTGCCTATGCCTACCAGGACTAGGCCGATCAGGAACGTCGACAGCAACAGCTCAGAGCCCACCAGATGGAAGCTCTGGTAGCCAAAGCCCTGGTTGATCAGGTGGTCCAGGCTGCCGATCGCTCCCAGCACGGATGCCGCCACCCACAGCACGATCCCGGTCACCAAGACGGTGATCAGCATGGTCAGGTTGAACACCAGCGAGAAGGCACCCACCGTCCTGACATCCACCCGGCGCAGGGTGCGCTGCCCCCCTGCCTGTCGGTGCACATCGGTCAGGGTGTCCGTCACCGCCCGGACTCCCAACCATCCCCTGCCGTCTGGTCCGCCTCCCGGACGACCCCTGGCCTCCACAGGCACCCGGGACACAGATGCTCCCATCTCATGCATCAGGAAAGCCCCTGAGGAACGGCGTCGGGCTCATCGACCACCGCCAGGACCAGCGCCACCGACGCCACGCTCTGGCCGGTATCCATTTGCATGATCCGCACCCCGGTGGCGTCCCTGCCCTGGGACGGGATCTGCCTGGCGGTGGTCCGGATGGTCACACCCGACGAGGACACCAGCAACAAGTCGTCCTCCAGGGCCACCATGAAGGCAGCCACCACTGCTCCCCGCCGGGCGGTGAGGCGTATGCCCCTTACCCCCTGGCCGCCCCGGGTCTGGGAGTGGAAGCGCTCCAGCTTGGTCCGCTTCCCGTAGCCGGCGTCAGTCACCAGCAAGATGTCGACCTCGTCCCTGGCCACGTCGCACGACACCACCTCGTCGTCGGACTTGAGGCGCATACCTCGCACCCCGGCGGCGTCGCGACCCATGGGACGCACCTCGTTCTCACTGAACCGGATGGTCATGCCCTGCCGGCTGACCAGGAAAACGTCATCGCCTCCGGCCGTCTGGATGACCCGCACCAGCTCGTCACTGTCCCGCAGGGTGATGGCGATGAACCCCTCACGCCGAGACTTGTCGTACTCAGCAAAGGAGGTCTTCTTCACCTGCCCCAGCCGGGTGGCGAAGACCAGGAAGCGATCGTCGGGGTAGTCACGGGTGTCGACGATGGCCTGGATGGTCTCGCCGGCGGCCAGTGGCAGCAAATTGACGATGGCGGTTCCCCGGGCGGTGCGCTCCTTCATGGGCACCTCGTGAGCCTTGAGCCGGTAGACCCGGCCCCGGTTGGAGAAGAACAGCAGGTAGGCGTGGGCAGTGGTGTGAATGATGTGACTGACCAGGTCCTCCTGCTTGAGGCGAGCACCCTGCACTCCCCGCCCTCCCCGCCCTTGGGTCCGAAAGGCCCCGCTGGCCATGGTCTTCACGTAACCGGCCCGGGTCATGGTGACCACCAGATCCTCGTCGTCGATCAGATCCTCGGCTCCCAGCTCGCCGGGATCAAAGATGACCTGAGACCTCCGGGGCTCGGCGAAATTGGCCTTGATCCGGCCCAGCTCCTCCTTGATGACCTGGCGCAACCGGGCCTCGTCGGCCAGGATGGCCTCCAGCTCGGCAATGGCCTGGCGCAGACGAGACATCTCGTCCTCCAGCTCCGTTCGACCGAGCCGGGTGAGACGCCCCAGGGTCATGTCCAGGATGTGATTGGCCTGGACCTCGCTAAAGGCGAATGGCTCGGCCATCAGGCCCTGGCGGGCGCCGGCCCGGTCAGCCGAGGCCCGGATCAGGGCAATCACCGCATCCAGCTGATCGAGGCAGGCCAGCAGGCCCTCGACGATGTGGGCCCGGTCCATGGCCTTGGCCAGCCGATGGCGGCTGCGCCGGGTCACCACCTCGACCTGGTGAGCCACGTAAGCGGAAAGAGCCCCAGCCAGGTTGAGGGTCCGGGGGACCCCGTCCACCAGGGCAACCATGTTGACCGCAAAGCTGGTCTGCATGGGAGTGTGCTTGTAGAGATTGTTGAGCACCACATGGGCATTGGCGTCGCGCTTGAGGTCGATCACCAGCCGGGTGCGCCGCCCGGCTGAGTCGTTCTGGGCAGCTCTGATGCCCTCCAGGTCACCCGAGCGAACCAACTCGGCAATCTTCTTCTCGATCCCCTCGACCGAGGTTTGATAGGGAATCTCAGTCACGACGATGCGCTCGCCACCCCCCCGGGTGGTCTCGATGTCGGCCACCGCCCGGACCTTGATCGATCCCCGTCCGGTCCGGTAGGCGTCGAGGATGCCGGCCCGGCCCAGGATCAGGGCCCGGGTTGGAAAATCGGGACCCTTGACAAAGGCCATCAGGTCGTCGGGGGTGGCATCGGGATGGTCGATCAGATGGGTCGTGGCGTCGATCACCTCAGCCAGGTTGTGCGGGGGGATGTTGGTGGCCATTCCCACGGCAATGCCCTGGGAGCCATTGACCAACAGATTTGGGAACCGGGCCGGCAACACCACCGGTTCGATCTCGCTGCCGTCGTAGTTGGGGGTGAAATCAACGGTGTCCTCGTCGATCCCAGCCATGAGCTGCATGGCCAGCGGATCCAGGCGGCACTCGGTGTAGCGAGAGGCGGCTGGGCCAGTGTCGGGGTCAGGGGATCCGAAGTTGCCATGACCGTCGATGAGAGGGTGGCGCAGGCTGAAGTCCTGCACCATCCGGGCCAGGGCGTCGTAGATGGCACTGTCACCATGGGGATGGAAGGCCCCCATGACGTCTCCCACCACCTTGGAGCACTTGACATGGGGCCGGTCGGGCCGCATCCCGGCCGTGAACATCGAATAAAGGATGCGGCGGTGCACCGGCTTGAGCCCGTCCCTGGCGTCCGGCAGAGCCCGGGAGACGATGACTGACATGGAGTACTCGAGGAACGAGCGCTCCATCTCCTCTTGTATCTCGATGGGCTCTATGGATCCAAAAAGGAGGCCTCCCTGGCCATCCTCGTCTCGCCCACTCCCGTCGGTGCTCATCGCGGCTCTGCGTCCATGGTCACCTGCTAGATGTCGAGGAAGCGAACGTCTTTGGCATTGGTCTGGATGAAGTGGCGCCTCAGCTCGACGTCCTCGCCCATGAGGATGGAGCACACCTCGTCGGCGATGGCAGCCTGCTCCACGCCCACCTGGAGCAGCGAGCGCCTCCCTGAGTCCATGGTCGTGTCCCGGAGCTCGCCGAAGTCCATCTCCCCCAAGCCCTTGAGCCGCTGGAAGTCGGCCCGATGATCGGGGTGGGCGGCGAGGAAGTGGGCCTTGGCCAGATCGTCTTTGAGGTACACCTTCTCCTTACCCACCAGGGTGGAGTAGAGCGGGGGCTGGGCCACATAGGCAAAGCCCCCCTCCACCAACTGACGCATCTGGCGAAAGAAGAAGGTGAGCAACAGGGTTCGGATATGTGAGCCATCTACATCGGCATCAGCCAGGATGATGACCTTGTGATATCGGATCTTGGTCACATCGAAGTCGTCGGCCAATCCGGCCCCGATGGCAGCAATGAGGGCCTGGATCTCCACGTTCTTGAGCATCTTGTCGATGCGGGCCCGCTCGACGTTGAGGATCTTGCCCCGGATGGGCAGGATGGCCTGGGTCCTCGGGTCGCGGGCGTCCTTGGCCGAGCCGCCCGCGCTGTTCCCCTCCACGATGAACAGCTCCGACTCACGCGGGTCCCTCGACGAGCAGTCCACCAGCTTGCCGGGTAGGCCGGCACCCTCGAGGGCCGACTTGCGTCGGGTGAGCTCGCGAGCTTGCCGGGCAGCCAGTCGAGCACGGGCCGCCACCGTGGACTTTTGGACTACCTGGTGGGCCTCGCGGGGGTTCTCCTCCAGCCATTCGGCCAGCTTCTCGTTGGTAGCCCGCTCGACCAGCGAGCGGATGGAGACGTTCCCCAGCTTGGCCTTGGTCTGGCCCTCGAACTGAGGCTCCACCAGTCTCACCGAGATGATGGCGGTCAGACCCTCCCGAATGTCCTCACCCAGCAAGTTATCGTCCTTGCCCTTGAGCTGGCCCTTGACCCTGGCGTACTTGTTCACCGCATTGGTGAGTGCCTTGCGGAAACCCTCCTCGTGCATCCCTCCCTCGCTGGTGGCAATCCCATTGGCGAAGGAGTGGACACTCTCGTAGAAACCGGTGTTCCACTGGAAGGCCACCTCGACCTCTTGGGTCTCCTCCGACTGGCCGTAAGACCCCACCTTCTTGAACAGGGCCTCCTTGGAGGCATTGAGGTGGCGAACGTAGTCGACGATCCCGCCCGTGTAACGAAAGGTGACCTGCTGGACATGATCGGGACGCTGATCGGCGAAACGGATCTCCAGGCCCCGGTTGAGAAAGGCCATCACCTGCAGGCGCTCGATGACAGTCTGGGCCCGGAACTCGATGTCCTCGAACACCGTGGCATCGGGCCAGAAGGTTACCGCGGTACCCGTACGGCCCCTCGGGGCCGGCCCGACCACCTCCAACCTGGTCCTGGGACGGCCACCATCCGCGAATTCGATGCGATGGTGGTGACCCTGGCGGTCGATCTCCAGGACCAGGCGCCGCGACAGGGCATTGACCACCGACACCCCTACACCATGCAGGCCGCCAGAGACCCGGTACCCACCTCCGCCGAACTTGCCCCCGGCGTGCAGCACCGTGAGCACCACCTCGGCAGCCGACTTCGACCGGTGCTGGGGGTGGTTGTCCACCGGGATGCCCCGGCCATCGTCGACCACCCTCACCCCCCCGTCAGCCAGGAGGGTCACGTCTATCCGGGTGCAGTGACCGGCCATGGCCTCGTCCACCGAATTGTCGACCACCTCCCAGATGAGGTGGTGCAGTCCGGAGGGCCCGGTCGAGCCGATGAACATGCCCGGACGGCGACGTACCGGCTCGAGGCCTTCCAAGACGGTGATGTCCCTGGCCCCGTACGAGCCCGGCTGGGCTCGCGGGCTGGGCTCGGTGGATACGTTCAGGGCCAACTGGCGCGACCTTTCGAGAATACGGGATCATCGACGAAGCAAAAACCGGCAGGTCAGCGGTCCTTACACGACAGATTCATCATACCAGGCTGGTGTAACTCAGCACTTCCCGCACGCCACCCAAGACCGACTCACATCCGGGTCTTGACCTCCAATCGGGTGGGGGCCTGAGCGCCCAGCTCGGTAGCCAACCGGGCCAGCAGCGCAGGGCCCAACCATCGCAGCTGAGTGGCCCAGGCGGGATGATCCACCGCCACCACCAGGCGGCCGCCGGCCAGCAGGGTCGGACGGGCATGGGCCGCCACGTCCGGGCCCACCAGCGCCTCCCATCGGTCAAAGACCTGCGCCAGCGAATCGGCCCCCGGCGCCCCCAGAGCTCGGCTCAAGCGATCAAGAGAGGCCCTGACCGGGAGCGGATCACCATGGTCCACCGCGCCCGGGAGAGGTCGCCAGGGCACAGGCCATGGTAGCCTGGGCAGTGGGTCTGGGAAACCACCGGTCGTGAGTGGGCAGAGGGCCTGGCAACCGAGAAGCTCATTTTTCGAAGGCCGCCAGGCGACCACCATCAACCCTGATCACCAGGTCAGGCTGGGCCTCGAAAGGGATCTCACCCGTCGTGGTCAGCAGGCACTGGCCCGCCGGCAGGTGAGCCAGCAGGGCAGCCCCCCTGTCGGTGTCCAACTCGGAGAACACATCGTCGAGGAGCAACACCGGCGAGGATCCCACCTCCTCGGCTACCGCCCGGTGCACTGCCAGGCGCAGGGCCAGGGCCAGGGAGCGGGCCTCCCCCTGGGAGGCATGATGACGGGACGGGAGCCCGCCCAGGCCCAGGACGAGATCGTCCCGATGGGGCCCCACGGTGGTGATGCCGCGGCGCAGGTCGTCAGTCCTGGACGCCGAGAGAGCCTCGGCCAGATCTCCCTCCCAGGAACGTTGGTACGACAGGGTCACGGGTACCGATCGACCAGCCAAGTCCTCATAGGCACCAGCCACCAGGGGCGTCAGGGCGCCCACCAACCGGGCCCGGGCGTCGGCCACCGCCTCGCCCACCTCGGTGAGCTTGGCGTCCCAGACGTCCAGGCTGGCCAGCAACCCGGTTCCCGGGCGGGATCCTGACGCCTTGAGCAGGCTGGCCCGCTGACGCAGGATGCGTTCCAGGTCTCCACGGAGCTGATCGTGGCGGGGCGACAGGGCCACCAGGGCCAGGTCGATGAAACGCCGCCTCTCCCCCGGCGATCCCTTCACCAGTGCCAGGTCGTCGGGCGAAAACAAGCTCACCCGGATGGCTCCCAGGAGGTCGCGGGTGCGCCGCAGCGGCTGGCGGTTGACCTGCGCACGATCCTGGCCGGCCACGGCCAGCTCAGCCTCCACCAACAGGGCTCGGCCATCCCGATCGGCCTCAGCTCGAATCACCGCTCGGCTCGCCCCGTGCCGCACCAGTGCCTCGCCAGGCGCCCCTCGGAACGACTCCAAGGTGGCCAGCCAGCTCACCGCCTCCAAGAGATTGGTCTTGCCCTGACCATTGGCCCCTACCAGCACGGTCATGCCGTCCGGGGCAGGTGACAGCTCAGCCGAGGTGTAATTGCGGAAATCGGTGAGCCACAGCCGGGTGACCTTCACTACGTCCGCTCAGTGCTCTGAGGAGCCGGTGGCCGGCCGGCCGAGACCCGGTGCTCTCAGGGGACGCGCACGGGCATGAGCAGGTAGCGATAATCCTCGGACTCGGCGGAGCGGACGGTGGCTGGTTTGGCAGCATCCACCGTCTCCAGGAGGACCTCGCCACCTTCCACCGCCTCGACACCATCAGCCAGGTAAGTCGGATTGAACGCCACGCTCAACTCAGTGCCCTCGTAGGTGGCCTCGATGTCCTCTCTCGCCTGACCCACATCCTGGGTGGCCACGCTCAACTCGATGCTCTCAGCCCGCATCGCCATGTGCACCGACGCGGTGGCGTCCTTGGCCATCAACTTGACCCGGCGAATGGCGTCGAGAAGGGCGCTCTTGCCCACCACCAGGCGGTTCGGGTAGCTGGACGGGAAGAGCTTTTGGTAATTGGGGAATTCCCCCTCCAACAGCCGGGTGCTCAACTGCACTGATCCCACCTCGAAGCTGGCATCCAGGTCGCCCACACACAAGCTCACCTGACGCTCACCCTCTGGAGCGGCTCCGAGCGTTGCCAACAGGCGCTGAAGCTCACCGAGGGCCCTGGCCGGCACCAGGACCTTCTGTCCCTCGGCCAATACCGTCGTTCCCACCAGATCCCGTAGGGCCAGGCGGTAAGAGTCGGTGGCCACCAGCCGCAGGCCCCCCGGCTCGGCAGACAAGAGAACTCCGGTCAGCATCGGTCGGGAATCGTCCCCGGATGCCGCTCGAATTACTTGGCGAACAGCCTCGGCCAGCTCAGCCGCACCCAGCACCACCTGGTCACCGGTCGCCGCATTGAGGCGCGGGAATTCACTGACCGGGAAGCCCCGAACCATGAATTGGGATCGTCCACCGCGGACCCGGATCTCGTCCGCTTCGGCCTCCACCGTCACCGCCCCCGGTTCCAGAGACCGCACGATGTCGGTCACCAACCGAGCTGGTGCCACGCACGCACCATCGCCGCCGCCTGCCACCGTGACCGCCATTTGGATGGTCAGATCCAGGTCTGTGGCCGCCAGGTGAAGACGGTCGCCAGCCAGCTCCAAACGCAGGCCACCTTGAACCGGGGTGCCCCCCCCCCCCCCCCCCCCCCCCCCCCCCCCGCTGAATTAATAA
>JAABUJ010003808.1_pt1 | contig 16520 bp, 21 predicted proteins | sample 5559131 | NCBI WGS metagenome assembly JAABUJ01 (sample SAMN10711875, study PRJNA513366) | rock metagenome | isolation source: Antarctica rocks | place: Antarctica: Victoria Land, Mt New Zealand nord | collected 2016-01-07 | reverse complement strand
ACCTTGACGGTGGCCAAATGCATACTCGCATGCTTAGATGAAGTTAAATTGATCACAACGCGGCCGTTAGGGCCGCGGCCGTAAGGGGCCAGATTTGGCCGACACACGGTTGTAATTCATTCATTCATTCATTCATTCAAGCACACATTACCAGCTTGTGCATGCCAGGCGGATCGGCGACCAAGCACGCCAGGTACTCAGGCTGCGTTGTTTGCGCTGTGTGCGCTGCACTAGCACAGGCCGGCAGATGCAGTTCGGTATGAGAGCAGGGCAGCAGTCCCCTTGTGAGGTTGTGCGGGTTGGCTCGGGCCGCGCAGCACTGCTCGGACACCTGCGCTCTACCCAGAGAAGCACAGCGTGGTCTTACACGCTGATGCCGTGTGCTCGGGCGTATGTGCAAGGTGGGATAGCGACGAGCCAGGCAGAGGCAGAGGTGCAGGGGTTTCACCACGCTCGCCTGGCGGCCACAGAGAGCCAGCCTGCCTCAGCTCCACTGCAAGTCGCTGTGAGGTGCGCCTGCCCTTGCGACCAGTGCGCCGAGCCGCTTGAGCGCCCGACGTGCGCTGTGCTTGCAAGCCTGTGTAGTCCGCAAAGGGCATACACTGGCGCCGCACCAGGGCGGCCGTGCACGACGCGGAGCTGCATGCTGTGGCAGCCTTGAGGGCACAGGCATTCTACGCGTATCCGCCGGAGCGCGCCTTTGCTGGTCAGGTCCGGGCCACTCGCGCTCTGCCAGTGTGGCTCTCCGTGAGGTCGGTGAGCTGTGGCACTGACGTTGTGGTGCGCGGCCCAGCTGCACCAGGCGATGAAGGCACAGGAGGAGCTGCTCGCGCTGAAGGTGGCCAGGGGCCGCCAGAGCCAGCGCGACCAGCAGCGCTCGCTGGCCACCGGCGACACGCAAGCTTGCCAGCCTGCGGAGCGCAGCGCGTGCCTGATGGCTGTCTGCTCAGTGGGGGCTGCGCCTGACGTGCCCGACAGCCACGTGCTGCCGCGGCGGGACGTTTGCAGCGAGGCCGGACCGGCCAGCGGCAGCGCTGCTGAGGGCTCGGCTAGCAGCTGGCACGATGGCCGCTGTACCAGCGCGGGCGCCGGTGCTGAGGCACGGGGGCCAGCCGATGCGCGCGTGAGCTGCAAAGCCGTCGTGGGCTCGCTGGACCTGCACGCTGTACGCGCGCTGCCTGGCGAGGTGCTCATCGGTGCGTTCCAGCTTGCAGCCTGTGTGCTCGCACGCCCCGCTTAACCTGCACAGCCCTGCACAGCACGCCTTTGTGAGCAGTCCCTACGATATGCATCACACTCGTTGGATTGGTCTCTCCCAGCTCGCCTGCCATGCGAGCATGCTTGTGGGGTCACTGCGCAGGGTCTGTGAAAAGACGTCAGCATTTCTTGTGGAGAGGGACAGCCTTGTTGTTGAAGTAGTCCCGCATGTGAGCTAATCCAGGGTATGCATGCTACAGGGAACTGCTGCAATGCGGCCTACCTGGCAAATGTCTGCTGTGCGGCAGCCGCACGGCGGCGCGGCGTGGGGTCGGCGCTGCTGGCCTGCGCACGCGAGCTGGCAGCTGAATGGGGTGCGCAACGTGGTGGCTTCCCAGACCAGGGCGTCAGCAGAGCCATGCGTTTGCTTAGCAAGTTGTTTAATGGTCATGTGCGGCACGCAAGGAGGCAGCACGTGAGAAGGCATCATGTGCGGCACGCAAGGAGGCAGCACGTGAGAAGGCACAAAAGTCACGTGCGGCACGCAAGGAGGCAGCACATGAACGGCTTGACAGGCCAGGCCGATGTTGCGCAGCAGATCCAAGGCCTCATGCGTGCAGGCGTGGACGGCCTGTACGTGCACATCATGGCCGCCAACAGCGCCGCCCGAAAGTTCTACGAAGGCCAAGGCTTTGTCATGGAGGCCGAGGAGGGCGCTAACGTCGCGGCCGCTCGTGGGCACTGCCTGGACGGTGTCAGCGGCGCAGGTCGCACGTTGCTCCTGCGGGACGCCCGCTTGTGCAGCCGTTCGGGGCAAGCGAGGACATAGACCGCCCTTGCTTTGCATGGTTTGCCGTCGTGGTCGCAGCATGCCAAGCAGCCGCAAGCATTACGGACAGCGATGTGATGCATAATGGCAAAACATTGGCACAAATGTACTTACAGCATGAACTGAGCCAACAAAAGTACAACTACAGGGAGCGCTTTCAAGCAAAGGCATTCAGGCAACAATAGTTTAAAACATGCATAGCAGAGCGCATATTGGGCCACTTAGATGGCCTCGCATTCAGACAGCAGACAACATACAAGCCAAAATGGTAACACAACAGTAAGCCAAGTCGTGGTGTGTAAAGTATATGCGAGGGTCAGACCATTGATCTGCTGCAGGCAAGAGCCCACTCACAGCCTTCGGATGTGAAAACCACAGTCACTGACAAGGCTGCATACCATACAAAAGCCACAGATCAAGTTTGAGGGCGTTGCCAGATCATGCAAACAGTAGTCAAGAACATAGCAAGTTGTAATCTGGTTATGTGAAGCTGGGCTTGTCCACAACCTCCCCAAGGCTCAGCACAGGTTGTTGCACACCATGCTGCGCACGGTCTCCTTGGCAAAACAAATGTATGCGGCTAAATCAAATGCATGCGGCATGGCGGCGTTTGGCCGTCTATAAGTACAGTCCAGTAAGCTGGCAGATTAAAAAAGAGCACAGGCCACATTGGCTTTGCATGTGAGGGCAGGTTAACACTGGAGCAGCACAACGCATCGCTGTGCAGCCCACAGAACTGTGAGAGCGGCTATGCAGTGGCCAGCACGATGGGGCTGGCAGCCGCCGGGCGCAGCAGAGCGGCCAGCGCGCAGGCGGTGTGGACGACGTCGCCGGCGCCCCGGCCAGCCAGCAGCGCACCCACAGGCGCATAGCGCCCTGTCGATATTTCCGCCACCAGCGACGGCGCCGCTGCTGCAGCGGCCTCGAGACGGCGGGGATCAGCCCCCTGCGGCATGCGACGGCCGTGAGCGCTCGAGTCTGCGTGCAGGTGTAGCACTACATGACGCACGTTGTTGCAGGGCCAGCCGCCCTGCCCTGCACTCGCACACGCTTGCAGGCACGCGCTGTGACACAGGTGCAGGCGCGCCTGCGGCAACCACGCCCATCATAGTCCAGCCGGGGCACGGGCTCTGCTGAGCATCTGCTGAAGGCGCTGATGCGCGCCCTGAGGGTTCGGCTGAGGGCCCTGCACGGCATGCGCTGCAGAGATAGGGGCGCCCCTAGTGCGCGGCGGCGAGGCGCGCCTGAAGGGCGCTCCGGGCGGGCCCGGAAGCAGGGGCGGACGCGGGTAACGAGCCAGGCGCGCCAGCAGCGGCCCGCATGAGCGCATACAGCGCCCCGTACCGCTGCGCCAGGGCTTCATCGGCTGCCAGCTCCCTGCAGCGCAGAGCACAGCCTCAGAACGGAGGCCAGCAGTGGACAGCTCAGCTGTGCACCCCATGCAATCGCGAAGAGCAGCGAATTAGCTCCCTGAGTGCATCCACAGCTTGGCAGCCAGTCGGCCGCTGCCAGCGGCGGGCGTCACCTGAAGCAGGCCGCAACAGCCGCGAAGCCGAGCCCGCCGCTGCGGCGCGACAGCACGGCGACCAGGTCGCACTCGCCGTCGGCGCCTGCGCCACCGAGGCTGCCGCGCCCCCGCTGCAGCCGCAGCAGGTCCGGCAGCGGGTCATACGGCCGTGCCGAGCCCGCGTGCTCAGCGCTGCTCAAGTGGGCGGCGGCCGCGCCCGCCAGCAGGCCTGCCTGCGCGCCGCCCTTGCCCCGCGCGGGCGCGGTGGGCGCAGGCGCCCGGGCCGGACCAGCTGCGCTGGTGAGCAGCGCGGCGGGGCCGGCGGGCGCAGGCGCGGCGGCCGCCGGCATGCGGACGATGTCGGCCGGGGCGCTCGCGCGGGCCCCCACAGCGGCGGGTCTTGCAGGGCTGCTGCGCTCTGGGCCGGCCGCCACAGCGACCAGCGCCGCAGCCGGGTCCGGCGCCGCCGCCTGCATTTGGCACAGGCCGCCGCTCCAGCCCAGCTCTGATTTTCTTGTCTAACGGGGCCTTCCTGCCACCTCCCATGCAAGGCCTCCTGGCACTCAGAGCGGCATCCTGCACATTCTGATTTGCACAGGGCACAAGCAAGCAGAGAGCAACGGCGGGCCAACACATGACAAGGCAGCATGCACTGCAGGCAGTGGACACCCGCAAGCGAGGGCACACAGAGCAGCAGGCAGCAGACATGCCACCAGCCTCGCTCAGCACCCAGCGCCTCTGGCTGAGGCGGCAGCCAGCCGCACCTGCTGCGTCGCCGGCGGCCGAGCGCTCGCGCGGCGCGCGCCCCGCAGCAGCGCCGGCAGGAAGTCCCACTTGGGCGCGCCGCGCGGCGGCTCCACGCCCAGCAGCCGCCCGAGCGGGTCGGCGCGCCGGGGCTCCCCCGCACGGCCCTCGGCGACCTGCAGCAGCCCCGCCGCGCCCTCGGCCGCCCGGTGGCGCTGCTGCGCGGCGCGCGACGCGGCCGCCGCCGCGCCATAGCGCTGCAGCAGTGCCGCCAGCGGGTCGGCTGCGGGCGCGCCGGTCGGCGGCGCGGCCAGCGCGGCCAACGCAGCCGGCAGCGGGTCGTACTTACTCCGGCCCGCCGGCGCCTGCAGGCGCGCAGCCGCCCGACTCGTGGCTGCACTGTGACGCGGGAGGCGGGGGCCGTCACAGGGAGCGGGCGGAGAAGGCAGGTGGAATGTCAGCCACGCGGTGGGCGACATCGACGTGGGTGAGCGGGTAAAGACAGCGAGCGTGGCAGCCTCGCACCTCGAGGGCAAAGGCCGCGGTTGCCCAGTCGTACTTTGAGCGCACGTTGCCGTGTCAGGGCGCGTCGCCCGTGGCGGAGCGCATCAGGGCAGAGGTTGGACAGAACCTGCGCCCAGGAGACCGCAGGTCAAGCGCTGACGCCACTGCCGTTTCCAGGAGGCTCAGCCGCCCCAGAGCGCGCCGCCTGCCAGCACCTATACGTCAGGCGCTAGAGCTGACCAGAGCGCCAGGTGAGGCGCATGAGCGGAGCCCACTCGCGTCCGTCAGAGCTCCGTGCCGCCTCCGGCGCGCACCTACCCGGCGCCCTGCCACGGCCGTACCCGCGCACGCTGCCCAGACGCCCCCTGTGCGGGGGGCGCACCGCGGCGGCTCCCAGCCGCTCGGGTCCGCACACAGCAGCGCGGCGGCGGGCCCCTCGCTGGGCAGGCCCCACTCGGCCGCCGCGGACACGCGCTCCAGGAGCTGGTGCATGGGGTCCCAGCGCCGGCCGGCGCCCGTCGCGCCCGGCGCACGCACCGCGTGCAGCAGGTCCCACACCATGTCGTACCTGCGCCCACCCCAGCCGCTCAGAGCGCTCGCCGCCGGATCGAAGCACCTGCCTGAGTGGGCGCCGCAGACGTGCTTGCCGCGCCCTCCTGCCATGGCGACGCCGCGCCCCAGCGCCCCTGGCCACACGGGGCAGTGGGCACACGCGGCAGTGAGAGACACGCGGCGGACGAGGCCCCGAGCGCTGGCAGGCAGCGCATGCGCAAAGCAGCCTGTGCGCACTTTGAGGAGGCCGGCGGCCCGCTGCGCAGCACCCCGTGCATGACGTCCGCAAAAAAGTCGTGGCGCGGCGCGCCGGCCGGCGGCGCCGCGTGCCCCAGCGCACGCACCGGCGAGAAGCGCGGCGCCTGCGCGCAGCGCAGTGCCACCTCCTCTGCCACCATGCGCGCTTTGCACACGGCGGCACATGCGTGACACCGGCGCTTGCCGTCGCTCCTATCCTTGAGTCAGGTCCTGGCTCGCCAGCGCGTGCGCAGGCCGGCTGACCTCACGCTTATCCGCAGAGCGCGCCAGAGTCGCTAAGGAGAGCGCCGCGGGCGCACCTGCGCCTGCGGCGCCGCCGCGGCCGCCTGCAGCAGCTGGCCGAACATGTCGTACTTGGCCAGCAGCGCCAGGTCCTGCTCGGACGGCGGCGAGCGCGGCGGGCGCGCCGCCGGCGCCGCCGGCCGCGCCGCGGCGCGCAGCGCCGGATCCTGCGGCGGGCACGCTGCCGTGGTCAGGCGGGCCGCGGCGACCGTGGCGCTTCCTATAACAGGCGCTTTCTATTCCTTGTATGAGCCGGCAGGCCTTGCGGGTGCAGCGCACGTCCGCACTCCCAGGAACGCATGAACACCTACAGCTCGGACGCGCCGGTGCAGCCCAGAGTGTTCAGACGGCGCCGCAAGGCGCTCCCGACGAGACGCGCGGGGCTGCACCTGGAACAGCGGCTCGAGCGCAGAGGCCACCGCGGCGGCGGCGCCGAGCAGCACCACCAGCGGTGCGCCGCCCCCGCGCAGCGCCTCCCTCGCAGCCTGCGCCTCGCGCACCGGCCCGCGCGCCGGCGCTAGGCCCAGCGCGGGCTGCGCGCGCTGCGCAGACTCCGAAGCGCGGGCCGGGCATTGCCCAGGCACGCCTGCGTCGGCCGCCGCGCTGGAGCCGGGCGGCTTGGCACTCTTGCCGGGCAGCCAGCTGCCAAACGCGGTAACGGCCGGCGCGGGTGCCTGCGGCGCGGCCGCGGCCTGCGCCGTCTCGCCAGGCTGCCGCCCAGCGCCCCCGCGCGGCAGCCAGCTCAGCGGAGGCAGCCGGCGGGGCAGCGGCGGCGGGGGCGGCGGGACGGGCCGCCCGGCAGGCGCGGGCGGCGGCTGCGGGCGCGCCATCGCAAGGGAAGGCGATAGCACCTGTGAGAGCCGGCATGTCATCCGCTAGCCTGCCACAAGCAGGGCGCACTCGGCAGCACAGCCTGCAGGGTGGGCAGCCTTGCAGCAGGAACACGAAAGCAGCCATGCAGGCCTGCCTCCCAGTGCAGCCGTTGCGCACCTCGGCTGCCTGCGCATCGAACGGCCGCAGCCCGGCTGCGGGCGCGACAGCCCGCGACGCAGCCGTGGCCTTGCGCGCTGGCGCCGCGGGTGAGGCGCCGGGCGCAACAGGAGCCGCGGCGGCCCGCGCCGGGGCGGCCCTGGCCGCTTGGCTCGGAGCTGCCTGGGTGGTCTGCGCCGCGGCTGCTTCAGCGAGCTGCGCAGCCACCGCATCGGGGACGCCGCTGTCTGCCCCGCCGCTCCCGCTGCCTCCGCTGGCGGGGGCCGCCACTCCCTTGGCGCCTGCTAGGCCGCCAGCTGCAGCAGCCTTGAGCGCAGCGGCCAGTGCCACGGGCGCCGAGCCGGGCCGCGGCGCAGCGCTTGGCGCGCTGGCGGCCATGAGGGCCAGAGCGCGGTCCTTGGCCGCCTGCGACACCAGCCCTGGGGTTGCGCTGGCCGCCGCCCCGCCGGGAGCAGGGGCGCCGGTGACGCCGCGCGCCCGCGCCGCGAGCGCAGAGGCCGCGCCGGCTGCCGAGCCATCAAACGCGCCGCGCGTGCGCGCGGGGCGCGCGGGCACTTCGCCCTCCGCATCGCTCCAGTCGTCGGAGTCCCTGGCACCCCATGGCAGTCGCGTCTCTATACATGGTGCACCGGCCGGGCCACCGCGAGAAGAGCACCTGGCGTGGCAGGCCAGGCGGCGTCCTGTCGCCTGTGCAGCAGCATGCCAGTTTGGACCCTGCGGTGCGATGAGGCCTGTGCCCAGCAGGCTGCAAACTCCCAGCACCCCACACGCCGGCTGCTTGCAGGCAGGGTGCGCCGCAACACAGCGCGCCGGGCGAGTGCGGAGTAGGGCGCACATGATGCCGCGCTGCACGCGCATAGGGACGTCCTGCATCGACATGCGCAGGATTACCAGCATCACAGCCACGCCCGCTGCGGTCGCTGTCGCCCCACACGCTGCGGCGTCAGGCTCATGCTCCACAGTGAGCCGGTGAGCAGCGCGGCCATCCCTGAAGCAGGCATGGTCAGGCAAAAGCAGTGGCGGGGCGAGCGGCACCCGGGGCGCACCTGCGATACGGAAAGCCGGGGTGGCGACAACCTCGCGGATGTGCGCTTCGGTCGTGCCGGCGTCGTCAGCGTGGTGCGCCGCTGAGAACCGCTCCTGCACAACAGACACCACAGCCGCTGGGCAAACACATCGAGATGGAAGTGCATTGCACCTGGACGAAGCCAATCGCAATGCATTGTGCGGCGAAGCCAGAGAAAAGCAGCCTATGTAAGTTATGAGAGGGTGGTTGATCACAGGAGAGTCGGCAATCAGACCTTGCTGCTGAGGCGCTGGCCCAGAGCCTCAGAGGAGGCCGCTGCCCAGTGGCGCGTCTTTGCCCAGGACAGGGTCGCCCAGCGCTGCGCGCTCGCGCCGGCCGCCGCGCCCTCGCGCCCCGCGCTGTGCGCCAGGTCTGCTGCGGGGTCAAGCACGCGCGCTCGCACGGCCTCCACCACCCGCGCCGGCACCTGTTGTCGGGCCGCCTCGACACTCACCCTGCTTGCTTGCACGAGTGACAGCAAGTGCGCCGCTCCTCACCAGCGTGACGCGCGCACACTTACTTTGTACTTGCTGACGAGTTAAATGCAGAACGACAGCTGGTAGACAGGTGTCGGAAGGTGGAACGGTCGGTTGAACTAGTACTTGTTGACGGGTTAAACACAGAACTGTTGAAGTGAGCCGGCTGGGAGCGGCACCGGCTGCTGCAGGTGCTCCGTGGGCACGGCTCGCGCTCGTGCTGCTGCCGGGAGCGCGAGGGCCACCGCGGCCACTGCGACCACCTGCATAGCGACCCCACAGCTCGAGGTGCTGGCAAGCAGGGCGCTGTGGGCTGCGCGGCGAGCGCACGCCAGGTCCGGGTCGCACCCCGGCAGCGTTGCGTAGCCAGCTGGGCAGCTGCCGACCTGAGTCGGGCGCCTGCTCTGACTTGCACGCGGCAGAGCGCGCCGCGCGCTCGTGGTCCTGCGCGTGCCCGACCTTGCTCAGGTCCTGCGGCAAGTGTGGCACAAACAGGCTGCCAGGCGAGCCAGGGAGGAGCGTGCCAAAGCAAAGCGGCACCCGCATGCGCAAGCAGGGACGGTCAGTGTATAGAGGTACACGCTGGCACCCAGACCGTGACGCAAGCACGCGGGATTCACACTAACATCCATGCAAAACGGCGCATCACTCTGCCAAGGCTCGCAAGGGACCCCACCCAGGCCTGACATTGCGGCGCAGGCGCCCGCCAGACTGCGCGCTTCCTTGCCCGAGGCAGCGCGCAGCGCTGTGTCCGAGGCGCAACATGCCTGTTGGGACATCCAGGCAACACCAGCGCAGCGGCCGCCACCCCAGCGCCCATTGCAGGGTGCACTGCAGCGCTGCCTCCTGCAAGTTAAATGATGATTTTTCTGCAGACTACTGGGCGCAGGGGGGGTGCGTCAATGCACCATGGCTGTTTGCATCAAGGCTGGTCTCCTACGCTCGTACACGTCAGGAGAAGCAGTACGCTCCTGTGTGCGGCCCAACCAGGAGTCCAGGCCTCACCTGGGCTGGTGAGCAATGTGCAATCTAGACGTGATAAGAATGAAAGTGAAACTATAATAGACGTAACCCTAATAGCACCTCTTTTTAGATCTACTGGCATGCGAGGCTGCGCAGAGGCGAGCTGCAGCCTAGAGAAGCTTGTGCAGTGTGTATGGCGCGCTTGTAATGTTGCAAACGCTTGCCAGGTATAGCATGGCGTATATGCAGTAGCATGGCGTACATGCATATATATGTGCAGACCCTGAGCTGAATTTACGATGCTCAACGTCTGCTGTGCCTGGCTGAGGCTGGATAGGCTGAGTGCACTCTGAAGGCTTTACTTTGATGTGTCATGTCCACTTTCCAGGCATGCGGCACCAGGGCACAGGCTACACGGCAACATGGGACGTCCGCTTCACACGCTATAGCTAGCACACCACCCCTAGCTAGCAGACCACCCCAGCAGGCGATCGCTCGGGCTGCGCGTCACCTGCCCCCGGGTGGCCAGTGGACAGGGCGGCCAGCTGCTCTGCAGCGGCGCGCTCTGGGGACAGCGGCAGCATAAGCTTGAGCCGAAACGCGTCCGCGCCGTTCAAGTAATACCTGCACCGGGTGCTGCGCAGTGAGTGTGGGCTGCCGCAGGAGGCGGGGCACAGGAAGGCGTGCCCGCGACGCACCGCAGCAGGCGCTTGTCGCGCAGAAAGCCCAGCCCCTCGTACAGCGCGAGCGCTCCCCCGTTGGTCACCTCCGCCTCGAGCACCACTTCGTCTGCCCCGCCCGCAACGATCTCCTGGATGGCCAGCCGCACGAGCTGCGTGCCTGCGTAGCAGACCCTCACACTCAGCCCCTGCAGCAGCTGGAAGCCCGTCAACAGCCACTCCCGCGCAAGCCCTCTCAAGGCCGCGGACCCACGCCCAGGCCGCGGTAGGCATGCTCGACGACCAGCATCGCGATATAGCCGCGCAGCAGCTCGCCGTGCATGTCCATCTTGCAGACCACGGTGCCGAAGCAGTGGCCGCCGTCAAGCGCCAGGAAGCACAGCTTGGGCCAGCTGTGCAAGAAGTACCTGCGGCGCGCGGACGCCTTGCGCAGAACAGCACACGACCCACCATTCGCCGATCTTATCACTCATCTGCTCAGCAGACCTGTATGTGAAGATGGAGTACGGCTCGCTGAGCTCGTTGTCCACCAGGGCCATGATGCACGGCAGGTCAGTCTCGTCGCAGTACTGCACACCAAGCGACTTGTCTTAGTAAGAGGTGCGAGCTTGGTTGCGCTCCACAGACCTGCTCGGCAGCCTCTACCTGGCGGTACTGCAGGCTGTCACGAGGCACGGCCCGCCCGCTGCACGTCGCGGCTGGGCCGTCTTGCGCTTGCATCGCCCTGGACGAGTTCACCCCTTCACTCCAGTGCCGTGTATTGGCTGAAGGGACGGGCTTGTGTGCGCTTCCCTTTCAGCACCAGGCTGGACAGCTGTTGCGGTCGGCCCGGAGGCTTCCAGCCTTCTCCTTATTACAACTATTGCCCCAAGGAGTGTGTCTTGATGACAGAGGCAAATGGCCCTACTGCGCCTCGGCTGCCGCTGCTACTGGCGACAGCGGCAGCTGCAGCACCTGGGCCGCCAGCAGCTTCACCGGCAAGCTGAGGCGCATCAGCGCGCAGCGCATCTGCAGCGGAGGCTGCGGCGCTCTGTGGCTGCCCAATATAAACCCTGCACGCGCATGCCAGTAGTGCCTGAGTAGGCTTGGCGTCTGTGCAAGCGCACACAGAATTCCCATAGAGCGGCCAGTGTTATAGTTCCCATAACGCGGCGAGAGCAAGTACACATGGCCATGTGCGCACCCTGTGCCACAGCGGTAGCAGCCCGCAGCGCGCGCGCGAACAGAGCGCCGTTGGCCGCGGGCGCGCGGGGCGGCGGCGCGAGGTGGCCGGTGTCACGAGGCACCAGGCAGGTCACAGCGACGTCTGCATAGCCCTGGTTGCCTGCGCCGCCGGTCGCGGCTTGTCGGTGCCCGAGCGCGCAGCGTCTCGGCCAGGCTGTGCGACTGAGCCGTACCGCACCTGGGCCCTTCATCTTGACCCAGTGCGCTCCCGCCTCCCGCCGCACGGCTCCGCGGCCGCCCTCCACGACCACCGACTCCAGCATCTCGTAGCTGACAAAGCCGGAGAAGAGCGGCACCGATGCCGCACGGTCGGCCTCCGGGCGGCCGGCCCCGGCGCCGTCAGCCTCGCGCCCGCCAGGCTGCCCAGACGGACGCGCGGCAGGCTGGAGCGGAGGGCTGGCGCGTCCCGGCGCGCCACCAGCGTCGCGCGCACCGCCGCCGCCGCTGCCGTCATCGTCGGCCATCGACCAGCGGCGCAGCGCACCCGCCACGGCGGCTTCGGCTGGCGCGCCCGCGCCGCCAGGCTCCACGCTGCCTTCTGCCAGGTCTGCCGCAGGGTTGCTCGCCACGCCGCTAAGCGGGCCTGGTGGACCAGAGCTCTCCGCTGCCGGCCGGGTTGCCGGCCCGTCTGCGGCGGCGCTGCGACCTGCAGCGGCGCCGGCACCGCTCTGGCCGTCGCCGCCGCCACTCCCTGCCGCGCCGGACGCCCGCCCCTGCGCAGCCGCTGCATCCGGCTGGGGGCCCGACGCCGAGGCTGCAGGCGCGTCGGCTGGTTGCGACGCGGGCCCGCCCGCGGCGTGCTGGTTGCCTGGCGCGCTGCTGCGCCGCGGGGGCAGGAAGAGCGCGATGCCGCCGACCGCCGCCAGCAGCACCACGTAGCACCAGCCCGGCTCCGCCAGGACCTGCCCCGGGATGCTCTCAGACGCGGTTGTCATCTTTTAAACAAAAACATCTGCAGGTTGTCTGCGCAACATGACCGGCCGCTCGAACAGCGGCTCCCGCAGAGTGGCGGCAGACACGGCGGCCGTCGTCTGCATGGCGGCCGCGGCTCCAGCTGCGGTGTGTGGAACGCCCCCGCATGCATCGCTGCCCGCCAGCCGACCGGACATGCACTGCCCCACGGGCGCTGCCGGCGCCCCAGTGGCGCGCCAGCGAGCTGAAGGCGTCATCAAAGTCCTCTACCGCGAAGCACAGGTCCGGGTACGCGGGCACCGGCCGGTCCGCCGCGCCGCGCCCGCCCTCCAGGTTCACCTGCGCGAGCGCCCGCGATGCTGCTGCTCGAGTGTGTGCTGTGGCGTGAGCCTGATCCCCATGTTGGCAGGAGATGCAGCCGCATGCTGCCACGGCGTCATCGTGGGGGCCGCGCCTGCACGCGCATGGGCGACGCGTAGACTGCTTTGAGCACGCGCGTGGCATCGGGCGGCAGCCTGCCGCCTGCATCCGCCAGCGCGGCGATATCGACGCGCCTGCATGCAGCAGCAAGCGTCCTGGGCGCGGGCTGCTTGTTGCACTGTGTCATGACACATACATGTACTACGTGAATCCCGTCTCGCGGGCCCCAAGAGGCCTGCCTGGAGGCAAGAGACGGTCTTCACCGCGGGCATGCACTGCCGACTGCTTGGCGAGTGGGTGCGTGGTGCGCACAGCGCGCGCTGCAGCGGGGGCGCTCCGGCACGCGGCGACGGTGAGCTGGAACGAGGTCTGGATGACCAGGTTCAGCAGCGTGCTCCAGCACCAGTCCACGCGCGGGGACAGCGCGCCGCCCAGGTCCAGCTCGGCGGGCAGCGCCGCGCCCTTGCGCCGCACCAGCAGGGGGCCCCCCGGCCCGCCCTGCCCGCCCCACATGCCCGCTTGAGGGCCGGTGCAGCACGGCCCCTGCTGCACGTCCGCGCGGGAAGGAGGCACCGGCCGACCTGCTGGAGCGCTCCGCCATGCGTGGAGAAGGGTGGATTGAGTCAGGTCACCGGGCCCGCATCCATGCATGCGCTGTCCTGCGGGGCGCACCTGGTACGCGTCGCCGAGGACGAAGAACAGCAGGTCGTCTGTCTGCACTGCGTTCCCGAGCTCTGCCGGCCGCTGGAAGAACTGCCGGTGCATCCACTCAGTCAGAGAGTGGCGGCAGCCGATGACAAATCCACAGGCGTGCAGGTGTAACTCGCACAAATCCAAACCTCAGCTGACTGGCACGTCCTGAAGCTGGAGTGGATCCATGCTGGAGCAAAATCCTAGCAAATGCTAGGGGTGCCAGCACAGCTTTCAGACGCACAGGCCTCCAGGCTGTCGCGCATGCTTGAAGCAGCCCGTCTCCCGCGCGACCCCAAGTTCCCGCACCAGCACGCAGAAGGCGTTGAGCCACTGCTGAGCGTGCCAGGCGCCCGACGCCTCCACGCAGTCTTCCGCTGGCGCAACGTCGCGGCCCTCGCGCACGTCGAACCACACGCCGTCCGTGTCGGGCGCCTGCACCCCCGTGTGACTGTCACGCGGCAGAGGACCTGCGGCTGCACCAGGCACGGCGCATACGTATGCCTTGGCGTGGCTCAAGGGCCAGCCAGGCGCTGAGTGTGTTGTGAGCGCGCGGCGTGCCTGCACGCCGGCGGCCTCTGCGACGCGGGCTGCTTGACGTCGCACTTCTGTGAGCGTTGCCAGCCAGCGTGCCTCTGTCTCAGCAGTCCTGGCCGAAGGTACGTGCCGCTGCGGCATTGCCAGCAGCTGCTACCGCATATCACAGCGTCTGCGTGATCTCAGAAGTGCTGGCACGGCATGTTGATTGGCCTAGTGCAGTAATACCAAAGAAGAGCATCTCTGCACACAGCGTATGACCCCTGCTGTGCGGTATGGCTGGTGAAGACTACTGCGGTTCACAAGCTATCACGTTGCTCTCAGGCATACAGGTGCTGGACTTTGATGGTTGCTATGGCGCTTGCGCTTGCGGTCCAACTTGTACAGGTCGTAGCGGGATTAGGTCGTAGCGGGATTGGCTCGTGCCTGGGCCTGGGCAAGACTCTGGCACTTAGCTCCCGAGTGCCCGTGTCAGAACTTCTGACTCAGAAGACTTGTCTGCTTTGGGCCTACTTTAGGTTACTGTTGCAGGCTTTGCCTTGCCTCTGGCCTTATGTCAGGATATGATGGAGTGCCGCCAGAGTCCTTTGCAGTGTGGAGGGCGGCCTAGACTTGCGCATGGCAGCCGCGCATGTGTAAGTGATGCGGAGTTCGGGGGTGCGCTTGGGAACAAGTGCTTGCTTCTGTGCGTAAGTGCAATGCAAGAAACGTAGGCTTGCACTCCTTGTGCTGCAGAAGCCCAGGATGGGCAGGAAGGAGGGGACGCGACGCCCGCTGCTCACGGAGGAGGTGCAGCGAGGTTTGCGTACGGGGTGCTCTGTCGCGCTCACCATGTTCCTGGGCTTTGGCGTCATACTTCCGCTTGTGGGCGGTGCGCGCCTGCGCCCAACCAGCCCCCCCGACGGCCTCCCACCCGCACATTGTGGATTAATGATGCATTCTTTGCCTCTGCTCCTAGGCCGCTCTGCGGTGCCCTTGTGGCTTGGGTGATGAGCAGATGACACAGGCGGCGTGCCTGCGCAGAGAATGCCACATTTCAGAAGCTAGTCATGGACGCAACGCGCGCAGCGGGCGTCACCTGTGTGGTGTGGGCCCTGTGCTGCCTTCGTTTGCCAAGCCTGGGCAGCTGCTGTGCCAGGCGCTGCGTTCAACGCGCGCTGCCGCAGGTGGTCGCAGCACCGGTGGTCGGCAAGCTCGCACGGGTGGCAGTGGACCGCACAATCGGCACAGTCCTTGGCGGCACGTCTGGCTTTGGTGCCTACGTCGGCTACAAGTGCCTCCCAACCTACACTTCAAGCATACCTTGGACTGCACTCATATTTGTGGCGCTCTGTGTGTCAAGCCCTGCTCTCCCCGAGAAGGAGGCGGTTTGACGTGTGCGCGCTGTTTCGCAGGAGCCTGTTTGCAGACGACCAGCAACAGCTGATGTACTTCTTGCTTGCCGCGACACTATTTACCGCCTCGCTGGTCAGCACTGTCGTCGCATGGCGCGTGGCGAAGCTGGAAACAACGCCCAAACTTTACAGCTTCACTTTCCTCTTGGTCGCCTTTGGCTCCCAGACCGTTCTGGGTGCGCGAGCTCCCCTATGCGCACCGCTCTTCGCACTGAGAACAAGCATGCTGCAGCCGCTGGTGCAGGGGATGTGAAGACCGACCAAACGCGCCACCTGCGGCGTTGGTGCTGTTGGTTTACCTAGCGAGGCAGGACGGCGCCATGCTGGGACCGTGGGGTGGTCAGCAGCAGCATCAGCGTGCTGCCGTGCCGCCGCCGTGCGTGCCGAGTGACGCTGAGCGCAAGAGACCAACATAAACATAACGTGAAGGGTCGGTGATGAAACAGGGCGCGCGGAGCGGCAGGTGACCTGGAGGTCATGGTCGCGCGCATCAGCGGCATCCTGAGCGGCGTGGTCATCAGCCTCACGACGGCGGTGCTGCTGCTGCCGCAGTCGGCCACGCACCGCGCGCTGGAGGGCATCAAGCACAGCCTCGTCGCGCTCGTGCGCCTCAGCGAGTCGGCCTGGTGGGCTGCCCATGAGGCGCGAGGCTCGCACCAGTGACAAAGTCCTTGCGCCCGCATTGCCGTCCACCGCTGAGAGTATCGAGGGCGGCGGACTGACGGTGCTCTGTGCAGGATGGAGTGCGCACAGCTCGCCGACAGCAACGTGCACCGGGCCACGTATGGGGATGGCATGGGGTGCGACCCAGTCGCCCTCAGGCATTCTTGCGTACTCCAAGCCACACAGATGTCCTGAAAGTGCTGAGGCGGCCGGCACAGCCTGTCGAGCAGGTCTCGCCAGCCGCCCAAGGGCGACAAGCGGCGCGCGTGCGCGGCAGGGCGGCGCACGACATCAGGGCACAAACAGACGACCTGCGCGCGGAGGAGGCCGCCGCGACGGTGCACACGCCGCTGCTGCCGCGCGCGCAGCGCGCCGGCCGCTCCCTCAACGGCGGGCCGGGGCGGCCGCCGGACGGCAAGGACGCGAGCGGCCGGGGCGGCGTGCGCTTCCGGGACAGCTGGAAGGAGAGTGCGTGGGACGCGTGCGAGACCGCGGTGGAGAAGCCGGCGGACACGGAGCGGCGGCGGCAGTGCGAGGAGGCGCTGGTGGAGACGCTGCAGGGCCTGGCGCGCGCCCCTGCCGTGTATCACCGCTGCCACAAGTCATGCCGCGCGCGCATGCGCGCGCGGGGA
>JAABUJ010003806.1_pt1 | contig 16529 bp, 16 predicted proteins | sample 5559131 | NCBI WGS metagenome assembly JAABUJ01 (sample SAMN10711875, study PRJNA513366) | rock metagenome | isolation source: Antarctica rocks | place: Antarctica: Victoria Land, Mt New Zealand nord | collected 2016-01-07 | reverse complement strand
CACCGTGGCCTTGTTCAATATCCTCGTGCAATGGGATGGCCTCACTCTCGATGAGCATGGCCGCACCCATCGCTCTATCGCTCGATTTAGCTTGTGACATCATGCCACTAGCACCACAGGTTATTAGAGTATAGACCAATAGCCGTTCACTAAACACTCATCACTAGCCACTAATCACTTACGCCAGTACAGGCGCCAAGTCGTACATCTCGGACGCATACTGCAAGACCATACGCTGGGCGGTGAAGTCCGGGCTGGTGGCGATAGCGCGGGTCATGCGCGCGGTCCAGTCGTCCGGCCGGTCGTAGTACTCGGGAATGACCTCGCGCTCGAGCGTGTCATATAGGCTAGCGGCGTCGTACGAGTCCTCATCCCCGCCACTGTAGCCCTTGCCGATGGGCCAACCGTTGGTCCCGCGATAGCCCTCGATCCACCACCCGTCGAGGATGGATATGTTCGGCACGCCGTTGAGCAGCGCCTTCATGCCGCTGGTCCCTGAGGCTTCCAGCGGCCGGTGGGGATTGTTGAGCCATACGTCGGAGCCAGCCACGAGCAGACGCGCCAGCGCCATGTCATAGCCCGCGACGAAGACGACGCGCACGGGCGCGTCGCCGGCGTGCCGTACGATCTCGGCGATAATGCTCTTGCCCTCGTCGTCGCGCGGGTGCGCCTTGCCGGCCACCACGACCTGCAGGCCGCGCGCCGCGACGGCCGCCAGCCGGGCCGGGTCGCGGAAAAGCAGCGTGGCGCGCTTATAGCCCGTCATGCGGCGCGCGAAACCGATCGTGAACACGGTCTCCTCAAGCGCGGCGCCGGGATAGCGCGCGTTGACCGCGGCGATCATGTCGCGCTTGGCCGCGTCGTGCGCCGCGCGCACGTCCCGCCCCGCGAGACCGTCGGCCGCCCGCAGCCGCTCGCCGTCCTCGCGCCAGCCCGGCAGGGTACGGTCGTAGAGCGTGGCCGCGTGCGGGCCGGTCCAGGTCGGATGGTGGACGCCGTTGGTGATCGAGCCGATGGGGCGGCCGGGGAACATGGCGCGCGAGACCTCGCCATGCTTGACCGAGACGGCGTTGACCGCGCGGGTCACGTTGAGGGCCAGTTCGGTCATAGAGAAGTCCCCGGCGCCGCCAAGCGAGAGCAGCTGCCAGTCAGTAAAGCCGAGCGTATCGCGCCACCACGGGCCAAGGTAGTAGAGCAGCAGGTCGTGCGCGAAGCGGTCGTGGCCGGCCGGCACCGGCGTGTGCGTGGTGAAGACGGCGTGTTCGCGCGTTTCATCCAGCGCGGCGTCGTAATCCTTACCCGCCGCGTGCGCCTCGCGCACGCGTTCGAGCAGCAGGAAGCTGGCGTGGCCTTCGTTGAGGTGGAACGTCTCGATGGCGTCGTAACCCAGGGCGCGCAGGGCGCGCACGCCGCCGATGCCGAGCACGATCTCCTGGCAGATCCTGATGTCACGCTCGCCGCGGTGATCGTTCCCGCGGTCATAGAGACGCTGCGTGATCTCACGGTCGGTGGCGGAGTTGGCCTCGATATCGGTGTCGAGTAGATAGAGCGGCACGCGGCCGACGTCGGCGCGCCACACCTGGGCGTGGGTCTCGCGGTCGCCGAGCGGGATCGACACCTCAATCGGCGCGCAGGCGGCGTCGCGCTCCAGCCGCAGCCCGGTCAGCGCGGGGTCGAGCCGGGGATACTCTTCGTGCTGCCAACCGGCGTCATCGAGCGTCTGGCGCAGGTAGCCGCCGTGATACAGCAAGCCGACGGCAACGAGCGGGAGCCCCGCGTCGGACGCGGCTTTGAGGTGATCACCGGCCAGGACGCCGAGGCCACCAGAGTAGATGGGCAGGCTGGCGTCGACGCCGAACTCGGCGCTGAAATAGGCGACGCGGCGCGACAGCGGGGCGCCCTTAAGGTAGCGCGCCTGGCTGTCGCCCGCTTGCCCGATCAACTGGGTGACATCAGGGGTGTCCAAGGCGTCAAGCGCGTCGTCCGAGAGCGCCGCCAGCGTCGCGTATGGGTTACCCTCACAGCCGGGCAGCCGCGCCAGTAGGGCCTGTGTCGGCGCGTCCCACGTCCAGTAATAATTATCAATAAGAGCGCGTAGTTGAGAGCGAATCTGACTCCTCCTTTGAACTAGACATGAATGCTATCTAGTATTTTGTATCGGTGTACATACGGTTAAAGCGTACCCGATATCTCGTTCAATGCCTATGACATTGTGAGCGCAGGTGTGCTCTAACCGTTATCAAAATAGCCCGTAAAACCCACTGCTTCAGCTTTGGGATATAGGGGAAACATCGTCGCCATCGGTGGCAAGCGGTTCGGGGATAGGTCGGCGCTCGATCGCTACATCCTCAGGCTTGACGCGGGCAAAGACGCCCAAGAATAGCTAATAGCTATTGCTGTTCGCTGGCGTAGTCGAGCAACATCTGTTTGAAGGCGGCGGCGGCGCGCGGGAGGCGGCGCTCGTGGCGGTGCACGATATGCCAGTCGCGCCGCAACGGCAGGCCCTCGACGTCGAGCGCGACGAGCGTACCGTTGGTCAACTCCAGACCCATGGCCTGCTTGGAGAGCAAAGAGACGCCGAGACCCGCCATGACGCCCTGCTTGATGGCGGTGCTGTGGCGCAGCTCCATGGCCACGATCAACTCGACGCCGTAGTCTTTGAACAGGCGCTCGGTGTCGGCGCGCGTCCCGGAACCTTGCTCACGCACCAGCACCGGATAGGTGGCAAGTTCGGCGAAGGGGACGTTGGGACAGCCGGCCAGCGGATGGGTGGGGGCGGCGGCGACGACGAGTTCGTTCTTGACGAAGTCCTGCACCGCCATGTCCTCGATCTCGTCGGTCGGACCCAGCACGGCGAGGTCCATACGATGGTGGCGCAGCAATTCGACCGCGCGCGACCAGTTGGTGACGTCGAGGGCCAGCGCGATGCCGGGGTAGGCGCGCTTGAAACTCCCCATCAGGCGCGGCAGCACGTACGAGCCGACCGTCGTCGTGGCCACGACACGCAGCGTGCCACGCTGCAAGCCCTCGATCTCGTCGAGGGCGCGTGTGGCCTCGGACACGCGCAGGAGGATCGCCGCGGCGTGCTCCTTGAGCTCATGTCCCGCGTCGGTGAGATAGATACGCCGGCCGACCTGTTCGAAGAGATGCTGGCCGAGCGAATCTTCGAGGTCACGGATGCGCGCCGAGACCGAAGGCTGGCTGATGTGCAGCGCCTCCGCCGCGCGCGTGAAGCTTCCATGGTCGGCCACCGCGACAAAAAGCTCCAGCTGGTGCAGGTTCACGCTCCCCCCTTTGATATAAGATATACACTATGCAAGCGGAGCATTATTACTCGTTATCGTTATAAGATACTATAGACGCTTGACGGAGAAAACGCTGTAGCGTATCAAGTACACTCTCGGCATGGGGAAGCCGTCACGAAACTAAGGAGAAAACAATGTCAGAATCAAGCACGCCTACGATGACGCAGATCATCGAGCAGATGCCTACCTACTTCCAGCCGGAGAAAGCCGGTAGTACCACTGCCACGTATCAGTTCGACCTGAGCGACGGCGGCACGTACTGGCTCCGGGTCGCGGACGGTCAGGCCAGCGCGGGCGAAGGCACGGCCGAGCACGCCAACGTCACCATGACGGCCAAGGGCGAAGACTACGTCAAGATCTTCACGGGCCGCCTAGACCCCATGATCGCTTTCATGCAGGGCAAGCTCAAGGTCAAAGGCGACATGGGCCTCGCCACCAAGATGCAATCTATGTTCAAGCGCCCGAGCTAGGTGAACAACCAGGTGATCCAATACCGCTCGGCGGGTATGCTGGCCGACGTCACGCGTATGCAATTGCTGTGTCTGCGCCTGGCCCAACTCACGGCGATGGGTGAGTTGACGGCGAGGCAAGCTTCGCTGGCCAAGCTGAACAGCGCGCGGCTGGCGCGCAAATTCGTATACAGCGATGCGATTTATGGCTCGATCCTATTAGCCCCATCAATGGGCATTCATTTCCTCAAAGATATTTCTTGCGTGTTCCTCGTTTGCGCGTTGGATCGCAGCGACAATCTCCTCGTTAGAAACGTCTTCCCCTGATCGTCCATCTATAGTTTTGATTGAGGCATAGGCGCTTTTAGCGGTACGGTAAAAGGAGAAGAGCTATTGCCAATAGGATTCAAACTGTAAGCTGACCCATTTATCTCGAAGATAATGAGACTCCGTAATTGACGTTTGTAGAATGCATAAATATGCAAATGGGACCTGCCAATGGAGGCGATGTAGGTGCCAGAAGGCTTGTCGGACCCGACAAAGCGCGCTTCATTGGCTGGCGGCGTACGGGTTCCGCGGATGAATATGCAGCCACAAACGTCAATTACGGAGTCTCCGCGAATCCGGGTCGGTAAAGTTGTACTGATCTTTGGCCCGCGGACCGGGCAGGGGCGGCGTGGGTGCGCGTCCACGCGGACGGTGCCCCGTCGCGCGCTCCGTTTCTGCGCGTTGCGCCACCTTCTCCTCATACGCCGCCTGTTCCAGGGCCTCACGCTCCCGCGCGCGCTCCTCGATCACGGCCTTCGCCGCCGCCAGCCGTGCCAGGTGGTCTTCCCGCCGCGCGATTTCGTCGCTCACCACCAACCCATCCGGCCGTTCGCGCGCGTCCAGTCGCTCTGCCAGCGCGAACAACTCCTCCACCTCGGCCCGCAGGTGCGCGTCGAGTTCCACCAGCCGCTTGTAACTGACGGCTTTGCTCTTGGAGGCGTCGGCGTGGATCTTGGTCCCGTCCAGGCTGATCGTGCCCAGTGTGAGTACGCCCGCTTCCTGCGCCAGCAGCAGCATCTGCACGAACAACCCTTTGAGGTCCGGCAAAAAGGTGGCGCGGAAGGTGGCGATGGTGTCGTGGTCGGGGTGCCGGTTGCCCGCGATGTACCGGAACGGGATCGCCTCGTAGGTCGCGCGCTCCATCTTGCGCGAACTGAAGATGCCCGTCGCATAGCCATAGAGGATCAACGCGAGGAGTCCCTCGGGCGCGTAGGGCTCGCCGCCACGGGACCCATAGCGCGCATAGAGGGGCGAGAGGTCGAGCAGGGCCACGCTGTCCACCACGAAGCGCGCCAGATGGTCGGGCGGCAGGCAGTCGCCCAACCGTACGGTCAGGTCGAGCGCCGCCTCATAGTCCACGGTCTTAAATGTTCTACTCATACTGTTACGTCTATCAGCACCCACGAGACGGAGAGCCCGCTTCTCTCCGACAAACTGCTAGGCGCCTACATCGAAGATAACAACTTAGGCGTCTTGACCGGCGAGCAGGACGGCTACCGCCTCGACCCCGCCCACCCGCTCACTACGGAGCTAGCTCCCGACGTTGCTTTTGTGCGTGCGGACCGCTTGCCGCTCTCGACGTCGCCTGACTATTAACCTTTGGTGCTAGTTGGGGAGTCTCTCCAACGCCTTTGATGCGATGGAGGTAGCCCCAATGCCTCTGTATTGCGTCAAATGGTGCGCACACGGGTGAATCAGGGTCGTCAGGACCTGTTCGATAGCCGCATCGGCCTCCCATCAGGCATCTGTGCAACAAATACTAGATCAAAGCATCGAGGACGCGAGAAAAGCGGCGGTTTCAACTAGCACCAAAGGTTATTAAGGAGGAGTGATGGTTCGCGTCCACCCCGCGTGGCGATTATCCGCCGCCTTCCTGGCGGCGGCCACATGTGATCGACGCATGGCCGCAGCCAGGACGCCCCACCCGGACAGCGGCATCCCAGTCATGCAAACCATCGCTTCGTTCTCTCCGACAGACTGCTAGGGCAGGGGATTCAATCGTGTCCCCTGTAGGTCAGGGCGAGGTTGATCCCGCGCTGACAGGACACCACGGCCCCGGAGTAAAGAGGGCGCCTAAACCAGTCGTATCTCATCAGTGCGGAACGTGGAAACCCTCCTGGGGTCTGCCAGCGGGAGACAGGGCGTGCGCCCTGTATGGCAGTAGACCGACCGCAAGGAAGGATCAACGCCCCAGGTGGACAAGATGTCCCAAGAAGCGAACGGTGCCGACCGAAAGGTGACGGGAATCCACAACCGGGCACATAGGGCCGCGATGAGCGGGGAGACCCGACCCGCACGGGCGCTGACGTGGGGCAGGGGATCAGGAGGCGAGACCGCTGAATACAGGAGCGCGGTGGCAAAAGTTAGATACGGCCCGTGTGGCTGTAAACAGACCCACCGAGGGGCAACCCTATCCTGCTAGTAGAGCGGATAAGACGACTGACCTGGGAGCCGTGTGCGGTGAAAGCCGCATGCACGGTTCTGAGGCGGGGAGAGTACCGCGAGGTACCGACCTATGCCACTTCACGGCCTGTTGTGAAGCTGCACCATGAGTGGGTTGACGTGCGTCAGGCACTGGGTGAGCTCACAGCAAAAGCTACTGGTGGATTAACTCTATCTAACCGCCTTGCCGGATGAGCCAAGTAGCCGTCACAGCGGTCATCGCTCGCGCGACGTTCTGGGCCCTGCGCGACCGCAGGCAGCACGCCGATTATGCCTGCATCGGCCCCGACAACGCCTTGCCGCGCTTCTATCTCGCGGGCGGCTATCGAGCGCGGGCGGTGATCGCGCGCACCATCGCCCCCCGTACCTCTCCCTCGACGTTCAGCGCAGCATCGCACTTCATAGATACCTCTTCTGCCATGGCACGCGCGTCGCGGTGCCGTCCGGTCTCTCGACCTATGCCGCGCTGATCAAGCCGCCGTTGGGCGCGCTCGCGCCGCTGTTCGTCTTCGCTTGTTTTCTCCGCTACGTCCGGCCGCACCTCCGGAACAGGCATGGACCCACGCATGATGAGACTCCGTAATTGACGTTTGTAGAATGCATAAATATGCAAATGGGACCTGCCAATGGAGGCGATGTAGGTGCCAGAAGGCTTGTCGGACCCGACAAAGCGCGCTTCATTGGCTGGCGGCGTACGGGTTCCGCGGATGAATATGCAGCCACAAACGTCAATTACGGAGTCTCGGTAGGGGTGGGTCAACTCGACGCCATAGCTGTCGGCCACGCCGAAGATGGTCGGCTCCGCCAGGAAGCGGTCGGCCCAATCCTGGTGCGTCGCGAAGAGGCGGAACAGGCGCGTGCGCTCGGGCAAGCGCGGGAACAGCGGACGGTAATCGCGCGCCAGCCACCGATAGAAGGCCCGCTCACCGCCTCCTTTAAGCACGAACAGCAGGGACAACGTCACCACCTCACTCGGAAACAAGTGCGCCTGGGGGTGTTTCGGGGTGTCTCTCATGGCCTCATCCACACGGTAGAACAACTCAGTGATAAAATCGACGGTGGACATGGGATGCTCCTCTCTTCATGATGTCTTGACCCCATCAGAATCGAGGACTTCTCATGTCCGTGTCAAACGCGCACCACCGGGTACCCGTCCGTATCAGCCACCCGTTAACCACCCACGCAACGTTTGCTAGGAATTAGTAGCAAGGACGCAATGAAAATGGCGTTTTCAACTAGCACCAAAGGTTATTAACCTTTGGTGCTAGTTGGGGAGTCTCTCCAACGCCTTTGATGCGATGGAGGTAGCCCCAATGCCTCTGTATTGCGTCAAATGGTGCGCACACGGGTGAATCAGGGTCGTCAGGACCTGTTCGATAGCCGCATCGGCCTCCCATCAGGCATCTGTGCAACAAATACTAGATCAAAGCATCGAGGACGCGAGAAAAGCGGCGGTTTCAACTAGCACCAAAGGTTATTAAAGCTGTCACCACCGGCAGCTCTGTTAGCGTGCTCCGTCGCCGGTGATCACTAAGACAGCATGGGGGGAACGAATGCTCAACCTCTCGGCGCCCCATACCGGCGTAGGCGCGGGCGCTATCGACGGAGAAGCCAGTCCGCGCCCTGCTCCCGCCGTGGACGCATTGGTCCGCGCGGTCCAAAACGGTGAGTTGGCTTTTAGCGCCCTGTACGAGCAGTACCTGGACCGCATCTACGCGTACGTCCGCTCACGCACGGCCAGCGACGATGACGCCGCCGACCTGACTCAGCAAGTCTTCTTACAGGCGTTACGCGCACTGCCTCGCTATCGCGACGGCGGGACGCCGTTCGCGGCCTGGCTCTTCCGCATCGCGCGCAACGCGGTCATCGACCACCAGCGCGGCGTGCGTCCGAGCATGGACTGGGACTCTCTGCCTATAGCGCTTCAGCCGGTGGACGGCCAAGATGTTGAGGCGAGCGTGCTGCGCCGTGAGCGCCTGGATCGGCTGCGCGCGCTACTCGGCCGCCTGGGGCAGGACAAACGCGAGTTGCTGGCCCTGCGCTTTGCCGCCGACCTGACCATCGCCGAGATCGCCGTCGTGATCGGCAAGAGCGAGGCCGCCACCAAGAAAAACCTCTTTCGTACCCTGCACGCCCTAAAGGAGCAGGCCCATGACCTCGCCGACTGAACGCCACAACGACCTGCCCGACACGACGCTGGACATCCTGCTCGCCGACCTACACGATGTCTACACGGCGCCAACCCCGCCGCCCGGCCTGCGCGCGGCCATCGAACGCCTGGAGGAGGCGCCCACGCCGGTCATGTCCCCGACGCGCCCCATCGCCCGTCGTTTCGCGCTGCGCCGTCGGGGCCCGCGCGCCCTTGCTGTTATCGGCGTGCCGGCCGCGGTCGTCGGGATCGGAGCGGCGATCGCTGATTCAGGCCTGGTGCAGCAAGCGCTCAGTCTCCTGCCGGGTGGGACCGATCAGCGCTATACCGTGGCGCTGAACCAATCGCGGAGCGCCTGCGGCTACACCATCGCGCTCAAGACGGCCTACGCGGACCAGAATCGCCTGGTCATCGGCTACGACGTCGACGTCCCGCCTGGCCGCACGTTCGCCGATATCGACCTAGCGGGGCTCACGGCCACCGACGCGCGGGGGACGCGCCTCGCGCCGCTGAACGCCGCGGACACCTCGAACCTCAACCACGCGGCCGGCGCGGCGCACGACAACGTGCAAGAGTTCGACACCGGCGCCGCCCTTATTAGCAAGATGCTGCGGGTACGCCTGGCGGCGACCGCCCTGCGGGGAGAAGAGATTGTGACGGGCACGGCGCCCGCGGCCACCTCCTGTGAAACGGATGGCGTCGTCGCGATGACACGGACCGGCTACGGCAAGCCGCGCCGCGCCGTCACCGTCGCGGGGCCATTCGCCTTCGACATCACCATCCCTTTCAGCCCGAAGGTACGCGAGGCCGCGCCCCATCTCAGCGGGACATCACAGCACGGGACGACGGTCACCCTGGAGCGGATCGTGGTCACGCCCACGGAGGCGCGCCTGTTTGTGCGCGGACCGGACCAACCCCGCGCGTTTTTCTTCCCCAAGCTTTACGCGGGCGGCGTAGGGTTCGATGCGGCGGAAGGGACGCCGATCGGCCATGGTTTATGGGTGTGGCGCTTCTTCCCTCGTCTCGGGTCGCCCATCAATCACCGGCCCTGGCTATTCGGCGACCATGGCGCGTGGACGATCAAAGTGCTAACGGACAGTATCGACGTCCACAATAGCAGCGAATGGACCGGGTCGGTCAGCCTCAAGGTGACGGTACCCTGACGCTATGAAGGCTAGCCCTCGCCGCCGAAAGAGCGCGGGGCGCCGATGGGCGTGGGCGTCACGAGGCCGGTCAGTTGGTCGTAGAGCCGCTCGCACTCGCTAGGGTTGCCGAGCGCCGCGTCGACACACCCGAGCAAGCGGTCGATGGTGAACGGCTTGTCCAGTATCGTGATATCGTGGGCGCCGACGCGCGCCAGCCGCTTGCGAGCGTCGGATGCCGCAGCCGTCATCAGTACGATCGGCACGGAGCGCATCTCGCGGTCGAGCAAGAAGACGTTCAAGACTTCCCAGCCGTTCATGCCGGGCATCAGCACGTCGAGCAACATGAGGTCGGGATGGGCGCTTTTAGCCAGGCCGTAGGCCTCGCGCGAACGGTTGCACCGCACGACATCGTAACCTTCATCACCCAACACATCGGACAGCAAGACCAGCAAATCCTCGTTATCATCCACGGCCAGGATGCGTTTTGCCACAGGCGAGGTCCTCTCACAGACTATTGTTAGCGTAGGCGGTAGGCAGGGGGAACTGTTATCCAAAGTATAGCACGAGCAAGCAGGGCGCCCGCTATCGCCACGAGCAGGTACAATAAAAGAAAAACAGGGGTGTGACAAAGACGCTATGCCCACGCTCGGTGAAACTTTCCGATCGGCGCGCGACGCGAAGCGTGTCAAGTTGGCGCAGGTCGCGGAGACGACTAAGATACCGGCTGAGCGCCTACAGGCGCTCGAGGCCGATCGTTATGGAGACCTACCCGACGACGTCTACACGCGCGGCGCTATCCGCAACTACGCGATCTACCTGGGGCTGTCGCCGGGGGAGATGGAGGCGCTCTATCGGCAGGCGCGCCCCGCGCTGGTCAAGCAGGCGCCGCTGTCCACGGTCTCGACACGGCGCGGCCTCGCCGTCGTACCCGCGGCGGCGGCCGTCCTCGTCCTCGTCGTGCTGCTGCTCATCGCGCTCGTGGCGCTGCATGTCATTATTTTGTGAAACTGGAGGAAATATGGCCACGGATTCGTCGTTTGACGTCGTGTCGGAGTTCGATCGACAGGAGTTAGTCAACGCCGTCGATCAGGCCGAGCGCGAGATGCGCACGCGCTACGACTTGAAAGACACCAAGAGCGAGATCAAGCTGGAGAAAGATAGCATCGTCATCACGGCGCCGGCGGACATCACGCTGAACAGCGTGCGTGACCTCGTCGAGTCGAAAATGGTGCGCCGCAACCTCTCGCTCAAGATCCTCAAGCTGGGCGACATCGAGCCCGCCGCAGGCGGCACGGTGCGCCAGACGCTGACGCTGCAACAGGGTATCGCACAGGACCTGGCCAAAGATATTACGAAGGCGATCCGCGATACCCACCCCAAGGCCAAGGCGCAGATCCAGGGCGACGCGGTGCGCGTGACCAGCAAGAGCAAGGATGAGTTGCAGGATATCATCACCACGCTCAAGGCCAAGGATTATCCCGTGCCATTGCAGTTCACGAACCGCCGGTGAAAAATCCTGTGCCGGGCGATAGGCCATCATCGGGTCCCGAGCGGGACAAAGCGCGCGCGCGTCCGTCCGCTACGCGCCGCGCCAGCTTTGGGTCGCCCCAATCGCTAGTCGGGCGCGCGCAACTCCCCAATCTGCTCAGTCTCGCACGCCTCATCGCCACGCCGGTAGTGGTCGCGCTGCTGCTGGTGGCGCCGCCGCACCGTATCGCGGCGGCGATTCTATTCGCGCTGGCTTCGATCACCGACTACCTGGACGGCTACCTGGCGCGCCGCTGGCAGGTCGTTTCGCAGTTCGGCGTCTTCGCCGACCTAATGGCGGACAAGCTGCTCGTAGCAGCCACGCTGATCGCCATGGTCGGCGTCGGCGTCGTGCCCGCGTGGATTGCCATCGTCATCGTCGGCCGCGAACTCGTCGTGTCGGGGCTGCGCTCGTGGGCGGCGGCGCGCGGCGTCGTCATCCCCGCCGGCATCTGGGGCAAGGGCAAGACCTTGCTCACGCTCATCGCGGTAACAATCGCGATTGTCAATTGGTCCGCGCGTCTATCCTACATCTTGCTGGTTGCGGCGACGATTCTGACGCTGCTGTCAGCACTGGACTACATCTATCAAGCATGGAAAATAGCGGACCGCTAGGGTAAACGCCCACTTCTACGCGCGGCGTGGTTATACTAAGTGGGAATCATCCGCTCAGTATAGACAAACTATCCGAATGAGGAGAGAGGCAACCAATGGTAACGTCGTTATTTCGACGTGAGTCGCGCGAAGAGAAAGGTGCCGTCGCGACAGAACGACGCAACATCCTCGTCGCCGTCGCTGGCAATAGCATGGACGAGGACCTGGTGCGTATGGCCTGCACCATGTGCCTCAAAGGCAAAACCGGGCGTGGCCGCGTCATCACCATCAACGTGGTAGAGGTACCCCGTACGCTTCCTCTCGACGCCGTGGTCGACAACAGCGCGAACGACCGCGTGCTCGATACGGCCATCGCGGTGGCGCAGGGCCTGGGCGTGGAGATCGAAGCCGAGGTGATCCAGGCGCGTGAGGCGGGGCCGGCGATTGTCGACGAAGCAAACGATCGCGGCTGCCGCCTCATCATGCTGGGCTTGGTCCCGCGCTCACGCTTTGGGCAGTTCGACCTCGGGAAGACCGTTCCCTACGTGCTAGAGCACGCGCATGGACGCGTGTGGGTCGTGCGCGACGAGATGTAAACGTAGCTCAACCAGCGGTCACTGTTTGAAATAGTCGACGTTGATCTGAATGAAGCGCTCGTACTGGCTAGGGACCTCGTCTTCCGCGAAGATCGCGTTGACAGGGCACTCGGGCTCACAGGCGCCGCAGTCGATACACTCGTCGGGATTGATGTAGTATTGGTCCGCGTCATCCGACGAGTAGATGCAATCCACGGGGCACACCGCCACGCAGCTTGCGTCTTTCACGTTGATGCACGGCTCCGTAATCACATACGTCATTAAACGTTTCCTTCCATACCCTGGTCGTGCGTCATGTCTAGCGCATACTACCTGTAGCCGGGATCATCCGTCTTTCAACGCTACTCTGTAAGGCTAACGGACGTATCCACTCCGGCGCAAGAGAAAAATATCCCTCGCCCCCTCTTTCCATGGAGAGAGGGGGGCGAGGGATATTTTGTTAACAAGCGGCCACTATGACGGGTTGATGTTGCTGCTTTCCGTGGCGGTCGTTGACGAGCCGGGCGTCGCGCCGTTGGCACCGCCCGGCGCCGTGCTATCGGTCGCGGCGTCCTGCGGTGGACTCGGCCAATACTTGCTGTCGTCGTCATCGGTGTCGCCGCCGAGGCCCAGATCGCGGCGCAGACTGTTGACCCGCTCACCAAGTGGACCACTAAGCGGAGAAGAGATGAACGCCACCGCTCCGCCGATCAGCAGGCCATAGAACAGGAAGCGTACCACGCCCCCGCCCTTTTTCTGCTCCGGCAGCGCACCCTTGGCTTTCTTGGCCGTCTGCTTGGTCGTCTTGGTCAAGTTCTTCTCGGTCTGGTCCAGCGCCTTCTCGGCGCGCTTCTCGGCTTCCTCGATGCCGCCGGTCAGCGCGTCGGACAGCGAAGACAACCCGTCTTTGGTCAAATCGACGAGTTCCTTGATGCTCTGTTGAGTGGCGTTGGAGGCTGAGTCGATGCCTTTACGGGCCTGGCCGGACACCTTACCCACGTCGACGGAGGAGCCGCGGCTCGCGTCCAGGGCGCTGCCAGGCGCGAAGAGGGTACCAAAGCCGGCGGCCAGCAAAGACAGGCCGCGTAGCAGTCGCGGGATGTCGTTGGTGTCGATGTTGAGGGTGAGGTTGGGGGCATTCTTTTGCGCGTCCTGCACGACATCGCCGGCGCGGGTACCGAGCGACTGCAACGCGCCACCCGCCGCGTTGGCTTTGCCCTGGACATCGGACTTCTTGGCCGACTTCTTGGCAGTATCTGCGGCGTCGGAGAGCGCCTTACCGGCGTTCTTCTGCGCCTTGCGGGCATTCTTGCCCAGGTCGCCGTTGCTGGCGCCCTGCGCGGCTCCGGCCGCCTTGGCGCCGAGCGTGCTCAATGCGCCGCCGGCCGCGCCCTTGATCGCGCCGACTTTAACATCGCCGACGGTATCACCGACCGCGTCGGCCACCTTCTCGACAGGACTCTTACTGCGTCCCCACATAGACATGATCCTCCTTCAACATAATCAGTGTTCCTCAGAATAGCGGGCAAGATATATGCCACTCATGACGCTCCAGCCCAGCGCCAGCGCGAGTAACATGCCCCACAGCGCTAGCGCGATGAGGCTAATCCGCACGCCAACTGTAAAAGCGCGCGGTTCATACGTGAAGCTGACGCGGTGCGTCCCCGCCGGGACGGGGACGGCGCGGAACACGGCGTCCGTGCGCGCCAACGTAGCAGGGCGGCCGTCGATGCGGGCGCGCCAACCAGGGGCGTACGTATCGCCGAGCACCAGCACGCCCGGCGCCGAGTCCCGTACGGTCACATCGACATCGTTGAGTCCGTAATAGGTCACGACCGTTGAACTGGTCACCTTTACTCTCCCACTAGTGGAAAGAGGGATCGAGGGTGAGGGTATCGTTTCCCCTCTCCCACGGTTAGGAAGAGCCGGTTGGGCTGTCGGAGCGCAGCGGAGAGAGACCAATCCGCATGGTTGGGCTGTCGGCTCCGCGGATCTGAGAGACCAATCCGCATGGGTCGGGGGTGAGGGAATGGTCGCCGGATCAAGCAGCGCGGTCATGCGCGGGTCGACGGCGCCGGAGCCGAGGAGCGCGGTCGCATGCGCGGGCGCGGCCCAGCGGACGTCGTGGACGACGAACGCGCGCGGCATGACGCTGCGGTTACGGTAGACGCAGCCGGACCCATCGCCGTAGACACGCTGATAGTAGCGCGCGTTCAGGCGCACGGCGCAGGCGCTGAATATGTATTTGACATTCATGAGGTCGAGCGCCCGCCCGCCGGCGGGGCTCGGTCCGGCCGCGGCGAGCGCGAGGCGCATGCCGCCCTTCCCAAAGCTGGCGGCGAAATACTGTTCGTAGGCCGCGGCATAGGCCGGATCGTAGCCCCGCACGTCTTGCAGCCCATAGAGGCTGGAGAGCGAGGGCCACAGCGCCGTGCCAAGCCCCACTACACGATACAGCGAGTGGTCGCCCCCGATGGCCTGGACGGCTGGAGGCGTCGCCGTCACCGTATCAAGCGGTACGGTGGCGTGGTATCCGACGCCTAGCGTGAAGAGATCGACGGCGCACAGCGCCGGCGCCAGGGCGCGCAACACCGCGCCGTTCAGGCGTCCCGCGCGATACAGCCATAGAGCGACGGCGAAGAGGGCCAGCCAGACCACGGGAAGGGCCGCCTCAGCCACGGTCCCCAGGGGGAGATCGTGGGCGCCGCGCTGTGCTGGCAGGAGGAGGGCGATACCCGCGGCCGCGCAGACGCCAAGGCCGAGCAGCCACAGCCAAACCAGCCGCCACGTCCCGCGCCGCATCGCCGTCTGGACTAGAGCATCAAGTCCATAGCCGGCCAGCACAGCCAGGGCGAAGGCGTACTCGACGCGCAGGCGCCCGTTCTGCGCCACACGCAGGACCGGCAGCGCGTCGAGCAGGGCGGCCAGGGGCAGGCGTAGAGCCATGCCGAGCGCGATGAGCGCCACGGCGCCAAAGAAGAGCGTGGAGGCGGTACGATGGCGCCACAGGGCTATGACGGCGAGCACGAGCGGGATAGAGCCGTCGTAGAGGGCCAGTTCGTTGTAGCCGCCGTCGACGAGCGGCGAGCCACCCATATGCCAGGTGGGGTTCCCAAAGAAATCCGGGATCAGCGCGAGCACGAGCGTTTTCCATTGCGTCGGGTCGCCCAGGAGCGGCAGGCTCGCGCCGCCCAACGCCAGCGTGCGGTCGGCCGACGCTTCGCTGGCCGAGATCTGCGCGAGCGATGGCAGCAGGTGCGCCGCCGCTATCGCCGTCCCCAGTGCGGACGCGCCGGCGAGCAGCGCCAGCGGTCCGACCACCGCGCCCACGCGCCTGTTATCACGCCATGAACGCGCGACGCGCCAGAGCGCGTACGCGACGCAGAGCATGAGGGCATGCGCCGTGCTTTCGCCGTGGCCCGCCAGTAACTCCAGCGCTACGACGGCCGCCAGGCCCAGCGCGGGCCACACGCGGCGTCGCGCCGTGATGACGTAGTCGACGGCGAGCAGCAGCCACGGCAGCCAGGCGATCGCGCTGCTCATGGGATGTTCGAGCCACACCATATAGGGCAGGCCGAGGCCGAACGAGAGCGCGGCGAGCAGCGCGGCCGGGCGCGACAGGGCTAACCGGCGCGCGAAGAAAAACGTGCCAACGAGCGTCACGGCGAGATGCACGGCCGCGCGTACACCCAAAACATCGGCGGGCGACAACACCCACTCCAGTATGAGGTTGATCGGGTAAAACACCGCCGTCTGCATCGCGCCCAGGAACGGAGTCCCGGCGAACGCGTAGGGATTCCACAGCGGCACTATACCGTGGTGGAGCGCGTTGGTGGCAAGCGCCGTCCAGGGGTAGAACTCGGTAAGGGCGTCCGAGTCGAGTGGATTGACGGGTAGAGGAACCGGACGCGGCGCGAGCGGGCCCCACAGCGGGTCGTGCGAGTACAGGATGTCAGCGGGCAGAAGTACCTGATGCAGCAGGATGACCTTCCAGAAGAAGGCCGCGCTGACCGCGCACAGCAGAAGCACGGCCGCGGGCGACGCCAACCGGCGCGAGAAGCGCGCGATGACGCCGGCCGCGACATCTGGCGTGGCGGCATACTCCGCGACGCGCGCGAGGGCTCCGATAGTGGGTACGGACGTGTAGGATCGGTCATGCATCGGCATCAGTGTGACTACTCCCAGGGCTAAAGCCCATGGGCTTCTACGGTTCTTCCCCGAAAGACTGTAGTCCCAGTCTTCGTATGTTACGAGCGGCGTTCACATCGCGAGAGAGGGTGAGATGGCAGCACGGA
>JAABUJ010003805.1_pt1 | contig 16533 bp, 10 predicted proteins | sample 5559131 | NCBI WGS metagenome assembly JAABUJ01 (sample SAMN10711875, study PRJNA513366) | rock metagenome | isolation source: Antarctica rocks | place: Antarctica: Victoria Land, Mt New Zealand nord | collected 2016-01-07 | reverse complement strand
GGTGATTGCAGTTCGCGGCTCGCCCCCTCCCTCACCCACCTCCGTCCCTCTCGTCCCGGTCGTCTACTACGACGAACCAACGCCTCCACGCAATCCCCTGTCCAAGCAGATGCGTGCCTCGATCACCACGGCCCAATTCTGGCACACGAACCTGCTGCAGGGCGGCTCGTTCGAGCGCCTGTACTGGCAGCGTCTTGACGAGCTCTGCTGGGGAAAACGCGCTTCGACGGAAGGGCGCATTGCCGAGTTCGCGGCCGTTGGGGGCATAGGGGTGGAAATGGAGGGGTGGGTGGCGAAGAAGATGGAGCAGTTGGCGGGGTATCGGGTGGAGTTGGGGCCGGCGGAGGAGGAGTGGGAGGTGGAGGAGGGGTTGAGGGGGGTGGTGGAGGAGCTAGATTGACGAGAGAACGTGGGGAGCTTGTAGGATAGCTTTGGTGTAGCAATGACAATGGCACGAGTATTTCCAGTGGCATTTGTAGATGAAAAGACTGTATCACGTGATTGCGCTGGGTGGTGGTTGGTTAATTCGACCAGTGACAATACGCTAAAACGTTTTTCCATTTAAGAGCGAACGTCACCAGCAGTTCGTACCTTTCTCTAAATCATCCCAATCAGGCTGGCTATACTTAAGGCTTTGTATAGATTGCCACACATGATACTGGCAACGTCATAGGCACTTACGTATCTTTTCCTGAACAAAAAGACTCAATCACGTGACTGCAAGGGCTGACGACTGGGCGCACTCACCAACATCCAATCCGCTAAAGCGTTGTTCCTGATCCAAAACACGATCACAATTGCCTTTCCTGAAAATGATTCCCTGGCCTATCAACATTTCCCAATACGAACATCCTTACCCAAAAACCCTATGCCAAGACTTTAAGCGAGCGCCATAATCCACTTGGTGTTGAGCAAGTTCTATGACTCAAGGATCAACACTCATTCCTCAGGAGTATTTATGGGGAGGGACTCCCATTAAGGCTTCTTTCCTCTCATCCTTCAACATCCGTCTTCCACACCACGCCATCGTTTGCAATCCATCAAGAAGCTCAAGCACCTGCTTTGGTTTAGCTGTGAGCCATGCTGATATCTCCTTTGCTTCCAGCTCTTAGGTTATCTACGACTCGACGGCTTCGACTTCAACACGACTAACGACTTACAACGGTAACACCAACCATCAACATACTTGTACAGCAACGACTTACGACTCTACACGACCACTACATCGCCAACAATGTATGATCACGTGTACAGTAACGACTCACGCCTCAACGACAGTAAGTCCCTCCATCATCCTCCCTCCCACCTCCTCCACCAAGCTAACACCACCCATCCAAGGCCCCACAGCCGCCACTCGCCCCCAGGACCATCCAGTGTCCGGTTTCGGAACCACCACAATGTTCCACTCTTACCTACCGTGGTCTCTCACCACGGTAGAGTGGCTGGGAGGCGCCTCCAAGTCCTCCAACATAATTTAAGGCCGGGGCTTTCGAGCCCCTGAGCCGCCTTCGGGTATACATAGTTATTGCCAATACAAGTCGCGCTGCGCACCGTCGACTCCGAGGGAAGCGTGCAAACCCTGCGAGGGCTGGGAGGCGCCTCATGAGTCCTCCGCGCCCCTTAGGGGGCGGAAAGAAAGACCATGGATTGCTGAAAACACGCGAAGCGGTCCAACCGGGATTTCTGATCAACTGGTTGGTGGTTGGACTGGCAAGAAGGACCTACTTTTATTGCCACTTTGTCTGGATCTGGAGCTGGAGCTGGAGCTTGATGGCGGAAACACTCGATGTGAACGGCATGCCGGGCGTGAACAAGCGGATGCTTACTCGGTACGCGAGATGGCATACTGCGAGCGGAGAGAGAGCCACGGTACCTTGCTGGATGACAGGACGCCACACTGGCCGACACCCTACTGGACAACAAACTGCAGGCCGACAACCTAGTGAGTAAAACATACTGACCGACACTCCACACCACCTCAACCCAGCAACCAGCCACAACCAGCATACACCCACTATCCCACGGAGCCCGGATTGTAACCCGGAGCCCGCCTCCGGAGGTGCTGGGAGGCGCTATAAGACCTCCAGTATTCCCCCTGCTGTTCCCCCTTCGGCGCACTGTCTTCGTTGATTTTGTAAGTATTATTCTCTTTTCCCGTCACTGCAAGGCTTCTTGATGGGTTGCACGTTCGGAGGTGCGGTCTTGGGACGGTTGAGTTGGGAGCGGGACTGGTGTGTTGCTTGGTAAGTCTTCCACGGGACCCGAACAGCTGATGGAGAGCCCATTAACTTGTACTTGCGGGCTCGCATCCTGGGCGCTGGGTCCTGAGTTCGCGATTTTGTGTTCGGGTCTTGGATGTTCAAGGCGAAGGAAGAGCTGCAGTCGAATGGCAATGCTTGGATTTGAGGTGGAAGTATGGTTAGATAGCTGCGTTTACAACCAATTGACTTCGCATTCTACCTTCCGACAATGCTCTTGCGTATGGTGATCTATTCCATCGAATGTGCCAAATAGCGTAGATACTGTCTCGTGAATAGCCTGCTACCTGTGACTTCACAGCTCTACTTGTGAAATCAAGAGGGAAAAGAAGACACCCAAAAGCACTCGGTAGCATAGAATAAAAAAAGGAAACCAACCAGAAGCTCTCAACAGGGGAAGGAAGGTAGTGCTCACAAGTTTAGCGTAAGGGATATAGCTCCTGTGGGCTCTCTGAACATCAGTAGTATATCCAGGTCGCGTGTGAGAGACTTCATCGGCGCTCTCCAGCCATCTAGCATGCGTATCCAGGGACATACTCCGTAGACAGTGCAACCCGGTACTAGAGTTTGCGTAAGCGTGTTGCGTAGCGTGAGTGTTAAGTTGAGTTGAGTGTTGAGTCAAGTCGAGTTTTGAATTGAGTGTTGTGAAGGCCGCTCCGAGGAGGCATCCTGAAGTCGTTTGCGTAAAGTCTAGATGAGTTGTTAGCAGAGGGTTTCGAACGAAGAGCTTCTGGCTGGTTTTGATGACCAGCAATCCATTGCGCCATTGAGGATGTTGGTGTCTTGTAGATTGTTAAGGTAGGCCATGTCCTCCGTGTAGAATGAGAAGCTCCATTGCGTTGATCGGTCAGCTCGTAGCATCCTGCGTTTTCGCGGTCTTTTCTCAACTGTCAGAGTACCTTCCAGCAGAGGAGTCTATATTGCGTTCTGAAAAATGTATGGATAGCTGACCTATCGAGACAGAAACTTGGCTTCTCCGTACTCTCGAACAACCTACTCCGCATCATGGCAATATCTGTCCGCTGATAGACAACATTGTACAATAGGACACATCTTTTACCTGATCTTCAAATGCTACAATAAAAGAAAACAACGCAGCCCACCTGATATTGCAGACACGGGTATCTAAGCCACTATACACTGTTACAAATCAGGAATACCTCTTCAACTCCGCGTACCAAAGACAACCAGGACCCAAACCTATTTTCAACCCCAACGCCAGTCCCACTCCTTCCCATCTTCTATCTGAGGATGTAGTAAATATCATCTTGCGATGTAGAAGCGGGTATCAGTATAACTTCCTACCATTGAGTCCCTGCAATCGGTACCGAAGCCAAGAAACTTCAAAGCCCAAACCTTTCTTCATACCTAAGACTCGATCCAATGCTCTTCTTTCTTTCCCTATTAGGTTCAGCCTCCCCACCCCGCCATATCTGGCTAATCTTCGGCGTCAACGCCCTCCTCTCCCCCAGATTCCTTGCCAAGCTCTCATACGCCACATCATGCTTTGGTTCATCCCGCCACCCGAGTGATTCTTGCTCGTTGAGGATGATTGTTTCAGCGTCTTCGCTGTCATTACGTAGGAATTTTTCAGGGGCTGACATCTCGATGGAAGTGTGAGAGTCGCAGAGGCAGCCGCAGCCAGAGATGCAGTGGTAGGTCCGATCATCATCGCAGTCAGAGCCATCAAACGAAAGGGACTGGGACTGCAAAAAGATACGGCATGCGGGGTGAAGGGCGTGGCCGCACGACAGACAGGGGGAGGCGAGGCCACGGATGATGGTTGTGCAGAGGAGGCATAGCAGGGGCGAGCACCGTACCAAGCAGTCAGGGCAGCTGCGGGTAGGTCGATTGGTGGTGATTGGATTTGTGCAGGAGGGGCAGTTGTTTTTGAAGTCGACGCCATCGAATGCATGACTTCTGTCCGCATTGCTCCTTCGAAACGCCATATCTGGATCGTGATTGCTTGAATTTCTGACATCGAAGGGTTGAACGCTGCTGTACTTGAGTATCTCGCACATCTGTATTGGAAGCTCCCAAGCGAACAGCATCTCTGCGTATGCCGATCTATAGGCATCATATCTCCACTCGTCGGATATTGCGAGTGAGGGAATATCAGCATAACCGTCCAGCTCAAACTGGTCTTGGTTCTTATATTTGGTTTCAAACACCGGCTTCTGCGGAGAAGACGCTTCCTCCTCGGTGTCCGATACAGGAAGCGGGTGCATTGTTCGTGGATCCCCGGTTATGATAGCGGACATGCCGAGGAAATTCGTCCCCCCAAAGCCAGCGACGGTAGGTGGAGCACCTATACCACTTCTAGCTGGACTCAAACGTTTGCTCGATTGTGGAGGCGGCGAAGGAGGAGCGGAGGCGTTGAAGGAGAAGGTTTGCGAAAGGGAGGCAGCAAAGGCACTGGCGAGATTAGAGTTTGAGCGTGGGACACGTCGGAGCTGCTCTGGAGATGTTGACAACGATATTCTCCGGGAGTCGTACAGATCTGAGCTGGCACGACTGTGACGAAAGCTGATTGAAGGGGTTACCGTGGTATTCAGACGTGGCGGTCGCTCTCTTGTTGGAGGGACGTCCGAAGCTGTCGATGCAGTCTTTCTCTTGAATCCACGTCCGTGGCGCAAGCTAAGAAGCGGCGTATCCATGGCGGCCTCAGATAGCCCGACAATGTGCTCGACAGAAGGAGTGTACAGCTCCGTGCTATGATGTGGAGATTCTAACAGATGCCAAGCTCGATCATCGGGTGTATGGCTTTCCTGGGAGGAGCTTCCATGCTTCGGCTCGCTGAGCACACAAGAGAGCATTGCCAACATTTGGATGTCGGCCAAGCCTTCGAAATAAGTCATCCTAAAAACGATTAGACCTCTGAGGGGAAGTTTGGCTGGTTGTCAAAACTCACAATTCTTCAGCCAGCCATTGCTGCCCAAAGGGGTGCTGACCCCATCTCGCACTCTTAAAACGATTTGTACTAGATCCCTCTTCTTTTGCATCGAACGATAAATCAATGGCGCTGTCTTTCGACTTCAAAGGATGTGTAGCGCTGCGAGCATGCATTATAGCGGGTTCGCTTTGACGACGATCCATGGCCAGCTCCAACTGGCCACAGACCATGAGACCCACGAGGTCCCAAATGTCTGCCAGGTCGTAGAGCTCTGCTTCGCGGGCAACACGAGCGTTATGGACGCAAGAATAGTGCCGATCATCACACAAAATGTACTTACAAGCCAAATCTGGGCTTGATGGGAGGAGATCTTGGCAGTCATGCAGCGTCACATAGTTGTGGTTCGAGGGGACTGTTGTTCCATGCTCTGGATCGCCGCTTGACCATTGAGACTCGCCTGTTGCGATCTCGGTGAAGTTTGCTTCGCGCAAACCGATTACTGGTAAGAATAGCTGGTCTGTCGCATTCACGTCATCTAAGGAGGATGTCGATTCGGAAGAGGAATAGGAATATTCACTACCCTCAGAGTCACTATTTGCAGGACCGATCAGAGAGCGACGAAGGATGGTCTGCTCTGATCTCTTGTTGAAACGTCCGAAGCCTTCGAAATTGGCCTTATGACTTCTAGTCGAGCGTTCGCTAGCCTTGAGACTGTGGGTATCGAAAAGCGGCTGGACCTTTTCCTCTTTGTGTGGGAAGAAACAAATCAAGCGTCCATCATTAGCCCATAGTGCGCCGCAAGCTTTCGGCAAGGGAACATTGTACTGAGTGGTTGAGACAGCCAATGCTTCCTGACTCATGTCCATGGCCTGGATTTGGAGATCGTCATCATCTTCGTCACTGGAGCTTTGCGCAAGACTCTGGACGGCGTCAAGGTCGTCACTTGATCTGGCTTGAAGCGAGAGTAGGGTTTCCTCAAGCGTCCTTTCCCCGAGCAGATACCGCCAGATAACTTCAAGGGAGCTGAGGTTGTGCTCGCAACATGCGGTGGCAATTTGGTTGATCTCGTCCGACAGGTCCTCTGCTCGCCCATCGCTTAGATTGGGTGAAGCCTCGAAGGTAAAACTTGGTACCGTGGTGTCAGGATAGCCATTGGGAAATTGGATGCGACATTTGACGCGATTGGTTCTCTTTTCTGATCCCCAAGGCCCAGGGAAAGCTATGAGAATGCGTCGATTCGACATGTCAACCTGGATAAAGCGCCTCGATTAGCTCTCGTCGATCAGGACAGTTCCTCTGAAGGACGCCATCTAACCTCCTCGAAAGCCACTTTGCTAAACTTCTCTCCAACATAAGCGATCTCTTCGCCAAGTGACTCAAACTTTTCCCAAGCACGGTCAGCTTGAGGTCCCGGCGAAAGTAAGGAGGTTAAACTCTGCGGCATTGCACCAGAAGCTAAAATTGGTTTACCGATCTTGACCCCCTTCATCCAGGAGATTGGGTCCATGTCCTGTGATAGCTTTACCCTGTTGATAGCCATGGAGTGCCCCGGCATACTCCAGGTCTTAGAGCCGACTGTTGGACCTTGGCCTAGAGGTCCGGCACGCATCCAAGCGGAAGATTGGGGTTCCATACCAGGCAGACTCTGATAATTGCTAGGACCAGGCTTTGGAGCATCTTGGAAAGTCTTGTAGACAGCATCCTTCCGGGTAAAATTTAGATGTGCTTTCGACGGCTGGCCTATTTCGTAGCCAATAAGCTGCAGGACATCCTCCCCCAGACGGTGTAGACGTAATACTCTGTCGCTCCCCCAAGACACTAGCTGAAACTCTCGCTTGTCGATGGCTTCGGTAACGGTACCTCTAGGGCGCCAGAGGAACTCCTTGACCTGGCTTTCATGACCTTCAAAGCGATGCACTGGTGGTACCGTGGCTTGTGAGACTGTGCTCATTAACGTACGCCTATCATATAAGTGTAGGTCATTGTTCTCGCGCTGAGGCATCGCCAGCAGGCCTGTCCCAAAGGGCGTATGCCGCGCTCTCCAGACCGGAAACCCAGTATGTATTGTTTGATTTGGTTCGTTTTTGGTGCTTGAATAGTCCCAAAACTTGATCGTTTTATCCAAAGAGCATGTAATAAGATTCTTCGAATCAGTACGATCCCAGTCAACGCCATAGATCTTGGTAGCATGGGCTTCAATGGAGCGCAAAGGGTAAGCTCCTTTGCGGTCATCCCATATACGCAGCATCTTATCATGCGAGGAGGCAAGGACATGGAATTCTTGTCGATTCCACTTGACCTGCGTAGCTCCAGCGAACCAGTCACAGAAGCTGAGCGCTGGCTTCCGAGGGTGACGAATATCCCAACAATGAACGAAACTGTCAACAGCGCAAGTAGCAAGAATGTCCGGATGATGGGCAGAAAAGTTGATATCAGTGATAGCACCAGTGTGGCCATGCAAGACATGCTCAATGCAAGAGCGGCTACTGTTCATTTCCAGATTCCATAAGAGTGCTTTTTGATTTGATGTACTGACCACCCAGGCTTCCCGTGAAGAGAACGGAGACCACTGAACATCAGCAACTTCCCACGGCGTGTGATGAGGCAGATGACGTGGGACTGAGTACGGTGAGTCGAGATCGATGATGTGCAGACCTTGCCGCCTATCATCCCATGAGTAGCCTTGTGCCACGGGATCGAAAAGACTTACGAAGCCAGTACGATATCTCTGCCGCAAGGCGATATCGAAGCTGAGCCAACTGGCTTGTCCAGACGGAACGACGCATCTTGACCAAAGGTCGGACTGTCATAAGCCGAGGAGAGTACTTTCGTATATGCATCTGCAGCCATTATCGCTTGGACTGTCTGTTTTCAAAGGCTCCAATTTCCTGTAGAATAGAGAGTTCCTCCGCTCTTGAAATGAGACAGGTATCGCAGTGCTGATCAGGATTATATCCTGCGCTGGCCGTATGGCTTCGGTCTCCCTATGACAATACTATGATCTGAACCCTGTCCGACTAATTACATCGTCACGGACAAGAGAGAGCTTCGGGGATTTCCATAACTCCAAGAAATCATCGTCCATTGGTTCTGATTATCCTAGAGCGAGCCTGAAAGGAGAGATTGAGGCCAGGCTTCTTTAGATGCTCCACCGAGATCACACTCACGAGCTTGCCACGAATTCTCGGCAATGAGCATGCGGGATGTATTCTGCTATACATGGAGGACCTTAAAAAACCAGCATTATGTTAAGGTAACCACTAGAGCCACACCACTCTACTCTGCTCCCACACCACCCCTACTTTGCTCCCACACCACCCTGCTCCACTAAGTCTAATCGGGTAATTTTAAGGGTCCACCGAGAGCGGAACGCGTTCCATTGTTGACATTGTCGGCGACCTTATCCACCATCTCTCTTATCCACTACCTGCATTAGGAGCTCAATTGACAATAACTATAGAGCTGAAGCCACCGCCTGATGCCTATCACGATCGCACGACGATTGAACCGCTTGTTAAAGCTTTTAACGACCACGCGACGACGCAAGGCTATGCGAGATCAAATTGCAGGTGTTCCGACCTTCTACATAGGCAGTTTCCAGATGTAAATTAGGTGCAATTAGAGGTCGATTCTAAGCATGCGAAAAGATATGTTTCAGATTTGAATTTGCACGAGAAGATCGATAGAAAGATACATCGAATTTGGTGGCATACGGGCGCAAAATTATGTATCTTTTATCGCCTCTCTCGATCTTGTTGATGTTGTCTGTTTACGGGGTCGACTGGACCCTTAAAATTACCCGATTAGACTTAGTGGGGCAGGGTGGTGTGGGAGCAAAGTAGGGTGGTGTGGCTCTAGTGGTTACCTATGTTAATTGAGATAGAGACAAGGTTGAGACAGCAAAAGACCCAAAAGTGGTCGGCGGCCAAGGCTTTAACCTGATCGACAGTGGTTATTGACGGCCCGATATTTCGCCGGCCCGATACTTCGCCGGCCATGATAAGACATCAGAGAGATCCAAATGCCTGACTTCACTGATCAGGAGAAGCAGCTTCCTCACATGAGCTCTAGCTCTTCGAACTCTCGCAACCTGCAAAGTCCTGATCACAACAGGTACGACTGGTCCATCATTCAACAACCCTCAGTGCTGCTACTATCCCCACCATACTTGCATTGAGCCGATCGGAAACAGCTCGCGTGGTTCCCCTTCTTGCAAGTCCGAATAACTTCAGATTGACAGCCAGTATGGCTGCCTTACCGAAGAGGATTATCAAAGAGACAGAACGTCTCATGGCGGAGCCGTTAGTGACATCCACCCCGCATACAACTATCGTCACTTAAGAGTCTCTGATTCTTTAGCCGGCTGTATACTGATTCATTGTCTTTCTAGAGTACCCGGTATCAGCGCCGTCCCTCATGAAGATAATCTAAGATACTTCGATGTCAAGATACACGGACCTTCGCAATCACCATACGAAGGTTAATCCTTTGCACATGCAATGATTACCCAGCTGACGGTCAAACAGGTGGCGTTTTCAAGCTCGAGCTCTTCCTCCCTGACGATTATCCCATGACTCCTCCAAAGATCCGGTTCCTGACCAAGATATACCATCCAAATATCGACAAGCTCGGGCGGATTTGTCTAGATGTTCTCAAGAGTAGGTTTTTGGCCAAGCTTAGTCATATCTCCAGCTGACTTCTTCAGGTAATTGGTCGCCCGCACTCCAGATACGCACGATCTTGCTATCTATACAGGCATTGCTCGGAGCACCCAACCCCGACGATCCGCTGGCAAACGATGTGGCACAGAGCTGGAAAGAAAATGAACAAGCAGCCATACAAACAGCAAGAGACTGGACTCGCAAATACGCGCAGCCATGAATGACAAGATGAGGTTTAGTGAAGGCGTGGATTGGTATATAAGGCTCTATGGCGGGCAACAGGCCTAAGCATGCATGATGACAGAAAGACGGGTATGATGAGATGATCCTAAGCGACGGTGCCTTGAATCAAGGCCAGAGGCACGGCCTCGATGTTTGTATCAGCATCTCTTTCTTCTCCTGGCGAGCTCTGTGCCTTGTCGGCTGGCTGGCCGATGATAGCCTCTGTGCTCAAGCATGGAAGCTAAGCATAGAAATTCCGTCTTAGGCTGGGAAGTTAATGCCAATAAATGGTTCTTTGCCATTTCTGTTCCCTATGTCTCATTCTGATCGGTATTGCTCGATGATGGTGAAAAGATCCTGGTCTGAAACTCTGAGCATGACATGACCAAAACATCAATGGGAGTACTCCCAGGCTCTAAGACATACCCGATATCGTGGTTTTGCCACGCTCGGTCTCGAGCCAATTTCTTACAGCAGCCGTATGCCGTACCTTGAATCCAACAAATTCGTCCAAGTCGGATGGCAACCATCAGATATGTCGTCAGCGCTTGTTCCTAAGATCTGCAGCTACGTCCATCGAAAACTCCAAGCTCGAGCTATGATACCAAGCATCGAGAGTGGCTCTGATCCTTCGAATTGCGTGACTGCCCCCCATGTTACATATGACTTTAGCCCGCCGGAAGATCCAAATGGAGTATACATCTAATCCTAGAGAACGGGCTTGCCATCAAGTGGTGGATGGATGCGTAGCAGATGGCATAGCAGCTTCCTCCATGCTTCCAAGCAACCCCCGGCGATGACTATGCTAAGCGGCCCCGCAAGGCAATGGAGCACTCTCAGAGTAGTATTCCATCGCAAGATCAATAGGATAGAAGGAGAAGGGAACCTAATGGAGAGTGTCAGTAAAAGTGCCAGAGAGTATAGACGCTGTATTATGATACGGGCCTAGCTGTCTGCCAGGCGTAACAGGGCTGGACTTTCTTTATCAGTCTGTGACCCCTCCTCTTTTCCTCACTTCCTTCACAACAGCCATCAACAGCGTTTCTTGCTCATCCTAAAGCTTTGAACTGATTGTGCTTTTGTCAAGAGTTCATGCTTGTCTTAGCATCATACTGACCGGCAGCTACTAACATCTAACACTAAAATTCGCTTCGCGCGGGATGTCACGTGGATTAAACGCTAAGGGCACGAATATCAACATGGCTTCTGGAGCTCTTGCCACAACACTGAGAGGTCATCTGTACAATATAAAGCATATTGCACGTACTTGTGTGGTCTTCGGTGGATTGCTAGTACCTGACTATCCCGACTTCTTCTGGTTTACCTGGGGTACCGGCTCTTTCACTATCCTAGTTGCTTTGGGCATCGCCATAACACGTACCTCACTCCGGGACAGGGTGAGAGCTCACCTACCCCTCTATACCAACCCCCGATCGAAGGCAGCTACTGAACATAATCAGGATCCAGCACCCGACGAAGAAACCGGCATCGACGACGACGACGGTACTGGTCCCGATAACTGTGATGAGAACGGCGACTTTGAGCCCGACGAAGTTGACTTCGACTCATTAGACCCAGACGCGAAGAAGGCATTTATCGTCTCGGTAAGCCTACTCTTGCTACAACACACCAGAAAGAGCTTGACTGATCGCACGAACAGCGCTGGGGCCACATCTTGCCAGTGACACCAGAAACTGCTGAGTTCTTCAACGTTGCACCTCCAGGTCGTGCCGATACTCGACGCGTCAGTTCGCCCTTCCATCTATCTAGCTTTGTGTATGACTGACAATTTACGAGCAGGCCAGCAACATGGTTCGCGGAGAAGGCTCTGATGGCGTAGCCGATAGCATCGATAGCAACGTCGACGTCACTCGCATCCACAACACTTCCCAAGAGCGTGTCCTCGCACCTAGACAACGCCGTGGCAATGAGCACCTTGGCAATCCTAACCTCGGCCGCATGGAGAGCAACAACACCAACGAGGACGAGCTTAGGTCTATCGCCCAAGATGAGAGCAAGCCTGACGAGAATGAGGATACTCCCGAAGAGCGTGTTGTCGTACCTAGCGAACGCCGTGGCAATGACCACCTTGGCAGTACTAGCCTTGGCCGCATGGAGAGCAACCATCCCGACGAGCCCGCCCAAGATGAGCGCAAGCCTGACGAGATTGCTAACTCTCCGCGAGAGCGTGTTACCGTATCTACACGACTCTATGGCAGTGACCGTCTTGGCAGTCCTAGCTTCAGCCGCGTGCAGAGCAACTACATCGACGAGCCTAGATCTATCACCCAAGCTGAGCGCAAGCTTGACGAGAATGATGACACTCCCCAAGAGCGTGTTGCCGTATCTACACGACTCTATGGCAGTGACCGTCTTGGCAGTCCTAGCTACAGCCGCGTGCAGAGCAACTACACCGACGAGCCTAGATCTATCACCCAAGATGAGCGCAAGCTTGACAAGGATGATGATTCGAAGCGTATCGAACGTTCCCCTAATACCCCAAAGGTCACGACGAGTGCTGGCCTTGTTGATCGCAATGAAGTAACAAGGCGCATGCTCTATGGTGCAAATGCTCGCGATGCTACGAGGCCCACTATCTTTACGACATCCAAGGACTGCGATGAGCGCAAGCCTAACGAGATCAACGATTCGAAGCGCATCGAACGTTCCCCTAACGCCCCGAAAGTCTCTACGACTTCTGGTCTGGTTGATCGCACTGAAGTAACAAGGCGCGTGCTCCATGATGTAAATGCTGGCGATGCTACGGCGCCCTCGACTACCTTTACGACACCCACAGACTTCGATGAGCGCAAGCCTGACGAGATCAATGATTCGAAGCGCATCGAACGTTCCCCTAACACCCCGAAGGTCCCTACGAGTGCTGGCCTGGTTGATCGCACTGAAGCAACGAAGCGCGTGCTCTATGATGCGAATGCTGGCGATGCTACGGCGCCCTCGACTACCTCTACGACATCCACGGACTACGATGATAAAGGTGACTACGCCGAGGACGACGAACTTGAAGAGCTTCTTGGATCAGGTAAATATGGTCCTCCCAACAACTGAAGACTATTCTAATTAGCTGCAGTGACGAAAGACGCGAACAATGCCAGTCCCCTTCGGCTCAAGCAAGATGGGTTGCGCACTCGGTACAGTATGCGTATTTCAAGTCCAGCAGTACCAAATCCGCAGCGTACCGAACCCCGAGATGAACTTAGTCTACGTCCCAAGCCTTTGAAGGTCCGTAGGAATACCAAGGACTCGGAGGATCCTGCCGATGAGCTGATGTCTGCCCTGGACTTTTTCAAGCGCGACGAGGAAGATGCGGCACGTGAAGCAATTGAACGTGCCACTGCAGCCGAAGCTTCCTACGATGACCCAGCCCAGAATCAAGACAAGACCACACGGCGCTCTCCGTTCGCGTCATTTAAGCGTATCACGTCTGCACCGTTCTCCAAAGGGGCCAAAGGAACATCCAAGCAAGGCACAGAAGACAATGCAACTTCACCAATTGTTTCTCGGTTCATGCCTCGCAGCACGTCCTCCACTAAGCCTTCAGACCACGAAAGCAGCATGGAGACTGATTCGAACACGCAACCACAACTATCTTCTCCCCCGAGTGCGATTTTCAGAGCCACGACGTTGAACGCCAGCAATGAGCTTGAATTCGCCGCTGTTCCCTACGACCAAGGTTACACTTTGACGACAAACAATGAGCAGACTCCCACGCCTCCGCCCAAGAGCTCTAGACGCAAGCCGTTGCTTCCCCCCCTTGACACTCAGAACGCAAATAATGGCGCAGGTGGCCCATCGGAGAATTCTCGCGCTGTTGCTAGTAGTAGGGCCGCACTTGTATCCAGTCTCGCAGAAATCGTCTCAGAGCATCGCGGCACGATTCCATCAGGTCTAGAGAATAGCATCACAAACTTCATTTGCGGCATTAATGGCGATGAGAACGACCAGCCCAGCACACCAATGCCGCAGAGCCCAAGTGTATCCCAAGGACTGATCTCACGTAGACTACGCAGACGCTCTAGCAGCGAGAACAATGGGTCCGGTGTTTTCTCCCCGTCCACAAAGATCAAGAACGAGCGCGTCACCAATGACTCTCCTCAAGTCAAGATGATCGAGCGGTGCCATCTCAAAGAGAATTTCGGAGTTCAAAGCACCAAAGAGCTTGTTGCCCCAGATGAGAAGAAGCCGTCACTTCGCAAACGGATATTCTCTCGTAGCAACACCAATACTGCCAACACAGCTCAAGGTCATATTGTTCCAGAGACTAGCCCTGCCGAAATTCCAACTACCCCTGTCCGTGCTCCTAACACTACGGCCGGTCCCCAGAGTCCATACTCCGCTCCACACTATAGCCTTCATGATTCGCTTTCATCTCCCACATCGACCGGGCGTGGTCGTGGCTACTCTCGCGTCTCAAGTGTCCGCACTGGCTCTCAGCCCGCACCTGGTAGCAATTGGTCCACCGATGTCGTCAGCCCAGTATCATCAGACGCTAGTGACTCCGCCATACCTAGCAATAGGCTCAAGCTCGAAGAAGAAGCAGCGGAAAAGGCGGTGGATAAGAAGTTGGCCAAAGAGGAGCACGTCGTCTATCAGGTAAGTTGTACCGAAGATAAATACCTCGTTCGACCGCTAATGTTTCTCTTAGATTAAGAAGCTGCGGCAAGAGACCGGCACCGAAACTGTGTGGTACGCACCAAGCGACCACCGTCCAGCCCACCCCAGCCACGGGTGTACCTTCTTCCAGAAGAACCTTCTCTGCAGCACCTGCATCGACAACTGCGCCATTTGCCGCGCACCTTGCTGCGCCTTCAAAGGCGCCACCCAGACTGCAGTGAAGGAGAAGGAAACGGCGGAGGGCATCGCGGCCGCGGAGCTTGCCAGCTCCATCAAGAGATGGGCGAGCGAGGGCCGCGATGCCCCCACCTTCTTGATGTGCACGGATTGCGGCCGGTGGGTGTGCCCGGACTGTATCGGGCTCTGCCCGATCTTTCCGTGCAACGACTCAATCTGCGCCGGCTGCAATCCGTGCGGCCTGTGGGAACCATGCGATTTCCACACCGCGGAGGACGCGGTGGTGTCAGAGAGGATGAAGAGAGGCGGGATGTAGAAGGGGGGGATGGAGGCGGAGGAAACGAGATTGTGTTACGGCGGTGTTGGTCCTTTCGCTACTCAGCGAATAAGCTAGTTGTACCATGAAATTCACTTCTTCTCTGTCCAAAGCGAAGTAGGCCCCTCGTATCACATATGACTTCAGGACCTTCTCCGAGCTCTATTTTCAAATATTTTCAATGAGTGAAAGGGATGCTTCAACGGTTTGCCTCTTTAGCTATGGGTCTTTCCTGGTGAATCAGTCCATCAACTATTCCGCCTTTGCGTTCTTTCATGAATGCCAAGGATCGAAGGCACCCTCTCGTGCCGGCGGATGGAATACGTAATTCTATATCCCATGACAGAAGTCGATGCTCACACTTTTCAGGGTCTACAGAAAACCGTCCCGAGGGAAAGATGAAGGATTGAGTATACCTTAGTCTCAGGAATCCATGACTAGAGACTGAAAGTGAAACGCTCAGCACTTCATTCGAATAGCAAGGGCCTTCGCACATAGCATTTAGATACGCTCGCAAATTGAGATGACTCCACTGATCACAAAAAATGCACCATGCCAGTCTATGGGTCTCCTACTCACACCCATGATACCTGAGAGTGTTTCTCACGGTTCTCAAACCCCTGAGTCGATCTCCCATCCTCGCTTACGGGTTCTCCCGCAGTCACATGACGCACTCAGCCTTACGGCGCAAAGCCACTACGTGAACCTCGACATCACCATCGACCGACAACAACAGCCCATCCACGCAGGTTACGCTCCAAACAGCCGCCAAGATGCGTACCTACGACGACACCTTCAGCGGCGAGAAGATCTACCCCGGCAGGGTATGTCTCCCACCCGCTTCTTCCCTCCTCGCCCTCCCCGTCGCAATTGCACAACTGTACCAGAACCTCCATCGGAGGAGGAAGGCCAGCCAGTGACCAGTATTGCAAGAAGGGGCCGTAGCAATAGTCTCTAGAGGAATAGCAACTGACATAACATCCGAACCTACAGGGCAAACTCTACATCCGCGGCGACAGCAAGATCTTTCGCTTCCAAAACGGCAAGACCGAATCGCTCTTCCTCCAGCGCAAGAACCCGCGCCGCATTGCATGGACGACGCTCTACCGCCGCCAGCACAAGAAGGGTATCTCTGAGGTGCTTTTCCCTCTCCCTTCCCCACTCCACCCTCCCAGCACCCACCCTTGCCCCCAGCCTCCCCTCAACCACCTCCTCCCCTCCCCTCCCCTCCGAAACCTACATTAACACCCACCCCAGGAAATCGCCAAAAAACGCACCCGCCGCACCGTAAAATCCCAACGCGGCATCGTCGGCGCCTCACTCGAAGTCATCAAAGAGCGCCGCTCGCAGCGGCCCGAAGCCCGGCAGGCGGCG
>JAABUJ010003803.1_pt1 | contig 16533 bp, 16 predicted proteins | sample 5559131 | NCBI WGS metagenome assembly JAABUJ01 (sample SAMN10711875, study PRJNA513366) | rock metagenome | isolation source: Antarctica rocks | place: Antarctica: Victoria Land, Mt New Zealand nord | collected 2016-01-07 | reverse complement strand
CGCCCAAACGGACGGTCAGGTCGAGCGCCGCCTCATAGTCCACGGTCTTGAATGTTCTACTCATGCACACAAGTGTACCACCACCCACGGGGCGGAGAGCCCGCGTCTCTCCGACAAACTGCTAGCCCATTATCACCGCGAAAACCATCGCTTTCGGTGCGTCGGCGTGACGAAGCCTCATCGAGGGTTCACTGATGTTCACCATGCCCGTCTTCCCCTGGCCCGGTTGGGCGGATGGTTCGCCATTTCCTTAGGCGTTATCCCGAGCTTCGCACCCCGCCGTTACCAGCGACGCACGTCGGGATTGGGGACAGGCGTGGACACTCGCCTGATGGCGGCCTTTCTTCCGCCACACTCATACAGTGCGACTTCGTGTCGCACCGTCGTTGCGCCGCACGACGACGACAACGGGGTGTACCAAGTCGGCTCATCCCAGGTCTCCGATTGTCCGTCGCCTCCCCTACCACGCAGCACGCACACCCGCCGCTGGTCCTGCATGCACTCTGATCCCGTCGCTGGATAGTTACAATAAGGGACACCGCCCGCACGGATGGCAACGGGCGACCAGTTAGCCGCCATGGCGGAGAGCAAGGAGCGCCGCTCCTATGACACCGGCGCGGTTACCCAACGTCGCCCGGCTCATCGTGAGCCTGTCGACCAAGAAGGGCACACCCACCCCCCGCATCGTTTGTCGTGCGTTATCGAGCCACGCATCTCCCGCCGCCGCTACACCTCCACCGAGGAGGACGTGATCGGGCGCGTATATACTGGCCCAACTAGCCAGCCCTACCCCGAGCCAGCGCCCTGCTGCTGTTAGGATCTCCTGCGCGACCGTATCGCCAGCAGCCGCAGCCTGCGCGACGTCCATGCTGGTGACCGTCCCGCGCTCCTCCTGGATGCGTGCCAGGGCCGCGGACGTTTGCTCCCGCGCCGCATTGCCACCCGCCCGCGCGATCGCGCGGGCCGATGCGACCGTTTCCAGACACCCGTGACATCCGACCGGACATTGTTCGACGCTTCCGTAGTTGACGATGAGGTGGCTGGCATCGCCGGTAACCCCGTGCATCACGCGGACGACCGTCCCGCGGACGATGAGCACGACCCCGATACCCGACCCGACCGTCACGAAGAGAAGGCGCTCCTTATCGGTCGAGCCGCCGAGCTGTGTCTCCGCTAACGCCGCGACACAGGCGTCATTATCGACGGCCACCGGCACAGCGAAGCGCGTCTCGAGCCATGAAGCCAGGGCAAAGCCATTGAGCGCCGGTGTATTATTCACGGCGATGCGGGTGCGCGTGTGGTCCAGATATCCCGAGATACCGCAGCCCAGGGCGTCGATCGCATAGCCGTGCCGCGCGGCCACGCGCTGGATCCGTTCGACCACTGCGGCGACCGGCGCGAGCACCGTTTCCGCGTCCGGCGTGGGTCGCATCTCGACGCTATCCTGCGCGAGAATAGCGCCGGACTGAGCGACGAGGGCAATCTTTGCGCTACTCCCGCCAAGGTCGATACCGATGGCATGCGCCATCGGACGGGTCTCCTCTGCACGCACGTTACACACGTCTCTCAAGATCACAAGGTGCGCTGTCCGGTGTGCCGGTTGGGCCGTGCCGCGCGCGGCCTACCGCGCGACATGGCTTAACCGGTCGATGGCTACCGGTCTTTCTCTGTTAGCGGCCGTCGCGTCAAGCGCAGGTAATCCGCTTCCCACTGCGGGCGATCACTGTCTACGCCGCGCAGCGCGCCAACATGGCCGGCCAGCATGAACAACGGGCTGCTGTACACTAGTGGCGTGAGCAGGTCATGGCACGACACCGCGATACGCAGGTCGCTGGACGTTGGCCCGATCGTCAGCACCGTTGCCTGTAACGCCGTACATTGAGCGACAATATCGCGGGCCACCTCATGGCTTCGTCCGGGCGGGTCCAGCACGATCACCCCGACCGTCGGATCGACGACGGACAGCATGCCCTGTGCCATCTCGCGTGTTTGCACCGCCTCCGCTGGGCAGTTGGCGATTTCTTTGAAGACCAGCGCCGCCTCCTGGGCGAGGGGGAACAGCGGGCCCACCCCTAAGACGAACAACCGCTCGCACACAGCAAGGCGCGCCGCCGCGGCGGCGACCTGCGCGCGCGCCTGAGCAATCGCACGCGCCACCGACGTGGCCAAGGAGCGCAACTCGTCGCGCACCGGCTCCGCTGCCGTCACTCCTTGCACGGCAAGCAAGCTTAACCACAAGAGGTCCAGTGTCGCGACGCTCGTGACGAACGTTTTTGTCGTTGTCGGGACCAGACTCGGGCCAGCCTGCATGGGCAGCACATGATCGACCAGGCGCGCGAGCGACGCCTCGGCATTGTTTGTAATGCCCACGAGGGTATGACGCCCGCGCACGTCGCCCAAGAGGGTGAGCACGTCGATGGTCTCGCCAGAGACCGAGACAGCGACGATGGCATCCCGCGCGGAGAGCGGCAGCGGATAGAGGTGGAAGTCGCCAGCCGGCGCCGTCACGACAAGTGTCTGCGCCGACGTGGCGAAAGCGTGATGGAGATACGCCGACGCGACGGCGGCGAACCAGGAACTGCCGCTACCCAGGGCTACGATCCGGCGCGCTCCCGCGCCGTGTACAGCGCGGGCGACCGCGTCGGCCTGTGTATCCAGGAAAGCGACCGTGTCCGCCAGGCTGCGCGGTGTGTTCATGATATCCTGCAGGAACAGGCTGTCGGTCATCGCACGGGCTCCTTTGTTGCCTATGCACAGTATCGTAGCATTGGGGTGGTTCTGGCAAGAACAGCTATCTGTACCAACGAACAGCTATCTGTCCAAGGAAGGGGGGCCGGCCGCATGAGCGTGCGCGGTAAGACGATCGTGATCACAGGCGGGGCATCGGGTATCGGTCTCGCGGCCGTGCGTTTGTTGGCGGTGGGCGGCGCACGGGTCGCCGTGTGGGACATCGACGGCGCGCGCGCGGACGCTGCGGCTGCGGACGCCAGCGCGCGGGGGGCGCCGGGCGCCATCGGTCTATCGTGCGACGTCAGCCAGGAAGGGGATATCATACGCGCGTTGACGCGGAGCAAACAGGCGCTCGGCCCCTGCGACGGACTGTTCGCCAACGCGGGTATCGGCGCGGGCGGAGGGCTCATGCACGAGTTGCCGCTTGAAGTCTGGGAACGCGTGATCGGCGTCAATCTCACCGGCATGTTCCTCACCTGTAAGCACGTCATCGCGGCCCTGGTGGGCGCCGGTCGCGGCGGCTCCATCGTGTGCACCTCCTCGCCGACGGCCTTCGTGGCCCAGGCGGCCGGCGGCGTGCCGGCCTACAGCGCCGCGAAGGGCGGTCTCTCCGCGCTCGTCCGCTGCCTGGCCGTCGATTACGCGTCCTACGGCATCCGCGTCAACGCCCTGGTACCGGGCGCGACGGAGACACCGCTGATGTGGGACAACGTCCCGCCCGACCAGGTGGAGCGGATGCGTCGGACGGTGCACACGGAGGTCCCACTCGGGCGTCTCGCGCAGCCAGACGAACCGGCGCGCGCCGCCGTTTGGCTGCTCTCCGATGACGCGGCCTACGTCACCGGGTCGCATCTCGTGTGTGATGGCGGTATCCTCTCTAAAGCGTCGATCAGCGTCTAGTATGACCCTGCGGCAACCGGGACGGAGCGATAGCGCATCGCCTGGCTAGCAACTTTGTTCTCTTCGACAGACTGTTAGGCGACGCGATACCGCTCCAGCACGTCGCGGTCCACCTCGACGCCGAGACCGGGGCGGTCCGGCAGGGTGATGTATCCATCGACCAGGGTGAAGTCGCGCGGCACGAGCTCGCGCCGCAGGGCCGAGCCCGACATGTCGCTCGGCAGGAACTCGATGTAGGGACAGTGCGGGGTCGCTGCGGCCAGATGCGCCGCCGCCGCGATCGAGAGCCCGGTCTTCCAGGCGTGAGGGACGATGAGCCGACCGCGCTCACCGGCCAGATCACAGACGCGCCGCGCCTCGGTCAACCCGCCGACCCGCCCGATATCCGGCTGCGCCACCGCAACCATACCCCGGTCCAGCAGGTCCAGGAATTCATAGCGCGTGGCCAGCCACTCGCCGGCGGCGATAGGGATCGGTTGCTCGCGGGTGAGCAGCGCGTGGCCGGCAAGATCGTCCGGCGACAGCGGTGTCTCCAGGAAGAAGAGATCGAACGCTACCCAGTCTCGAATCGTGTCGAGGCAGGTCCGCGCATCCGGGAAGCCGTAGCCGACATCAACCATCAGCACGAACGTGGGGCCGACGGCGCGGCGAACCGCGGCGATGATGTCGGTCAGGACGTGGCCCGGCACATGCAATCCGCCGTGGGCATAGGGGCCAGAGAGAATCAACTCCAGCTTCGCCCCACGGAATCCGCGGTCGCGGGCCGCGGTCGCCATCCGCACGAGCGACGCGCCGTAGGCGTCGGCCGTCGCGCCCTCACCCAGCAGTGAGGCATAGGGCATGATGCGTGGGCGCGCCGTGTCGCCGAGCAGGGTGTAGCAGGGCTTGCCGAGGATCTTGCCGCGCAGGTCGTGCAACGCGATGTCGAGGGCGCCGATCGCGTGGATAACGGCGCCGCGGCGTCCGTTCATGGCCGAGCCGATGTAGAGCGTATCCCACAACCGCTCGACGTCGCGCGGGTCCTGACCGAGCAGCATCTCCGTGAGCCCCCGGCCCATGCTATGAGTGCCCGGCGCCTCGATACAGGCACGTGCGATCCAGGGATTGAGATCCGTTTCGCCAATGCCGGTCACGCCTTCATCGGTCTGCACTTCGACGACAATGTCGTCCTGAGCCGAGCTTGTCGCGTCCTCGTCGACGTTGGGGATGAGCAGGACGTGGCAGTCAATCTTTGTGATCTTCATGCGGTTCCCCTTTGTGTCCGCCTATGGCCGCCGTATCACGCTGCTGCTGGCGGCAGCGGCACCGCATTGACAACAACACGCTGTAGGTGTAGGCTAGCACATATCATATAAGTTGTCGATGGTGGCGCTGTCGCCGCCGTCGTCACCGTAGTGACGTCGTGGTAATCGTATGAGCGTAACGTTCGACCGTCCCCCCTTGCATGAGCAGGTGCTGACGCATATGACCCGCCTGATTACGCAGGGGACCTGGGCCAGCGGCGGCGCGCTGCCGTCGGAAGCGGAGTTGGCCCACCAGTACAGGGTGAGCCGCACGGTGATCCGCGAGTGCGTACGCGTGCTGGCGTCGCGCGGGGTGCTGGACGTGCGCCAGGGACGGGTGATCTGCGTCGCCCCGTACGAGCGGTGGAACACGACGGAGCCGCTGGCGCTGCTGGTGAAGTCCGACTACGACGCGGTGTTCCACTGGCTGGAAGTGCGCGCGCTGCTGGAACGGGACAGCGCGGAGTTGGCCGCGCGACGGGCGACGCCGTGGGACCACGCGCACCTTGCGGCGATCATGCACGGGCTGCGCGCGAGCGACGATGCCCCTGACGCCTATAGAGAAGGAGATATCGCCTTTCACCTCACCATCGCGCGGGCGACCGGCAACCCTGCCTTGGTCCGCCTGCTGGAGGGGGTGATACAGCCGTTACACGAACAACTGCAGGAGCGTGCGCTGACGCCCCTGACCCGTCACGCGTCCACGCGTGAACATGAGGAGATCCTCGCGTGTATCGTCGCGCGCGACGCGCCAGGCGCGCGCGCCGCGATGGCGGCGCACCTGACGCGTGTGGTCGACGAGACGCGGCAGTTGCTGCGGGAGGAGGGACGCGTGTCATCAAACGAGTAGACGTGTCAAGAACCATCGTGCGCCGTCCGGCCGACGCCCACGCCCGTCCCCTCCCACGATCATGATCACTGCTTGTTTTTGTACCGTTGCCACGGAGGCTTGTCTGTTATGACATCATCGACAGCGACATTATCCAGGCGTTCGCTCTCCCGCTCTCTGGCCGCCTGTGCGGCGGCGCTATGTACGATCCTGACGCTCTCGGGCGCGACGCACGCCGTGTCCGCCCGCGCTGTCCCCGCGCCCAAGGTCACCTTGCTCTTCTACAACCAATGGATCGGCGTGCAGGAGCAGTACCTCAAGGAGATTATCCGGCGTTTCGAGCGCCTCCATCCGAACATCGTCATCAAGGAATCGGTCGTCGCCGACACCACAAAGATCATCACCGCTATGCAGGGCGGCAAACCGCCCGACATCGTCGACTTCGGGCTCGGGCAGTTCCTGCCGGAAATGGCGTCCAAGGGCGCGCTGACGGAGCTTGATCCCTACATGAAGGCGGCGCGCCTGAACACAAACATCTTCGTGCCCGCCGCGGTGCAGGTCGACACATACAATGGCCATATCTACGGGCTACCGTTCATGGATTTCAACCACGCCCTGCTCTACAATACGACGTTGTTCCGCCGGGCCGGCATCACACATCCCCCCACGACGCTGGAGGAGTTGGAGACCGATGCCTACCGTCTGACCAAGCAGGAAAAAAACGGGAAGATTGAGCAGATGGGCTTCATCCCCGACTGGCCCGGCGGCGCCAACGGCCAGGCCGTCAATTTGGTGGACTATGGCTGGCTCTACGGCGGCGGGTGGTACAACGAGAAGACCAAGCAGACCACCGCCGATTTACCGGCCAACATCAAGGCGCTGGACTGGGAAACGCATTTCTACAAGAAGTATGGGGCCAGGAACATCGACAATTTCGTCAAGAGTGCAGGTGTCTACCTCAGCAACGATGTCTTCGCGTCGGGCAAGCTGGCGATGGCCTACGACGGCGAGTGGTGGCTCGATTTCGCCCCGCCCTCCTTCGAGCCGAGGATCGGGGTCGCGCCGTTCCCTGCCCCACAAGGGCTCTCCCGCTACACGGGGACGTCATTCATCGACAACGATCCCCAGGTCATCCCATCCGGATCGCAACACAAGCAGGAAGCGTTCGCGTTCATCCAATACGAGACGACCAACCCCGGCGTGACCCTATATATGGCACTGCGGGTGTACAACCTGTCGCAACTCAAGGCCATAACGGCCACACAGATCAGCAAGGATCCGCGCTTCAAGATCTTTGTCGACCTGAGCAACGGCCCGAACGCGCACGTCTTCCCGCGCGTGGGCTTCGCCGGCGAGATGGACACGAAGATCCAGAACGTCGAGGCGGCGGTCCTGCATGGTCAAGATACGCCCGCGCACGCCTTGCAGGCGTTGCAGAGTGACCTATCCAACCTGGCAGGTGGCCAGTAGACGACGGGGACCGCGGCGTGCGGCCGGACGAGATCATCTGCGCCATGCGCCGCCGTGATACACCCACACAGATGAGAGATGAGACGGGAGCGAGGTATGGTGAAGGCGCTGCGTAGGGAAGGCTTGGGGCTGCTCTTCATTGGTCCCTGGCTCATCGGCTTTCTGGCCTTTGGACTGTACCCGACACTGGCGTCGCTCTCCTATAGCTTCACGCGGTACAGTGGTTTCGGGACACCCGTCGTGACGGGGCTCACCAACTACAGCTTGATCCTGAACGACCCCGTGTTCTGGAAAGCGGTCTGGAATACGCTCTATCTCACCGGGCTCGGCGTCCCACTCTCCGTCGTCCTGGGGCTCGCGATCGCGCTGCCGCTCAACGCCGGCATACGCGGCCAGTCGTTCTATCGTACGCTGATCTATCTCCCGACGATCGTGCCGTCGGTCGTCATGGCACTGCTGTGGCTGTGGATCTTCAATCCCGACTACGGGCTATTGAATAGTATCCTGACCGCGCTGCACCTCCCGACCGGCGGCTGGCTGGCGTCGCCCGACCAATCCAAGAACGCCCTGTTGATCATGGTGCTCTGGGGTACGATCGGCTCGGTGATGATCACGATGGTCGCCGGGCTGCAGGATGTGCCGGTGAACCAACTCGAAGCGGCGGCGCTCGATGGAGCCAATGCCGCGCGACGCTTCTGGCACGTCACCCTGCCCGCTCTGGGGCCGGTCATTTTCTACAATGTGATCACGGGCGTGGTGTTCTATGTCCAGCTGTTCGACCAAGCCTATGTGATCTCGTCAAGCAACGGCGCGGGAGGGAACACCGACCTCGGGGCGCCAGTGCAGAGCACTCTGTTCTATGCGCTCTACATCTTCCAACAGGCGTTCCAGTTCCAGCATATCGGCCGTGCCTCGGCGATGTCGTGGCTGCTCCTGCTCGTCACCGCGCTCCTGACTGTGGCCCTCTTTCGCGGCGCGCGCCGCTTCCTGTACTACGAAGGAGCATGAGTGGTGGTACAGCGTCAGGACAGTCAGGTTCGCCCGCTCCCGCAGACCCGCGCGCGTGGACGGGTGATCCCGCGCGTCGTGCGGTCGGCGAGCCTTCACGCGCTCCTCGCGGTCATCGGGTTGATGTTCGCGGCCCCCTTGCTGTGGATGGTGTCGAGTTCGCTCAAGAGCAATGGCGAGATCTTCCTCTTTCCGCCGCGCCTGCTGCCGCACCCCGCGATCTGGAGCAACTACCCGAACGCCCTGAGCTATATTCCGTTCTGGCGTTATGCGTGGAACACGTTCGTCATCAGCGCCGCCTCGGTGGTCGGGACCCTGTTCTCCTGCCCGATCGCGGCCTACGCCTTCGCGCGGATGCGCTGGCGGCTGCGCAACCTGTTCTTCGCGCTCTCCCTCACCACGATCATGCTGCCCTTCCTCGCCACGATGGTGCCGCTCTTCGTGGTTTTCCGCCAACTCAACCTGATCGACACGTACTGGCCGCTGATCCTCCCCGCGTTTGGCGGGAACCCGCTCTATATCTTCCTCCTCCGCCAATTCTTCCTGACCATCCCCACGGAACTCTCCGAGGCCGCCGTCATCGACGGCGCCGCCGAGTTCATCATCTTCTGGCGGATCATCCTGCCGCTGGCCAAGCCGGCGCTCGCCACAGTGTCGCTCTTCACATTCCTCGCGAACTGGAAAGACTTCCTCGCGCCGCTCATTTTCCTGCAGTCCAACGATCTCTCGACCCTCGCCCTGGGCTTGCAACAGTACCAGGCGCTGCACCAGACGGCGTGGGCCTACCTCATGGCCGCCAGTACGGTGTTCGTGCTGCCGGTGGCAATCGTATTCCTACTCGCACAGCGCTTCTTCATCCGCGGTATCGCCTTGAGCGGCCTGAAGGTATAGGGGGGAAGCATTCCCTGTATCGTCGTATCGTCCACACAGAACGGAGCACAGACAGGAGGAGGGATGAACACCGCCGCGCTGCCCATATTGATCGGGCAGGGGTTAGCCTTCGCCGAAGGGGTCAACGTCGACCGCGACGGCACGTTGTACTAGACTCGTTGCAGAATAGGATGAGGTTGTCGTACATTAGGGTATGCTGACCTATGAAACACTGGCGCGCAAACCGGGTGCCTTCAAATCGATGACGGGGCTCACCATCGACGAGTTCGAGGACCTGCTGGCGGATCTGCGCCCGCGCGATGAGGCCGCCCGGCAGGAGCGGTACGTCGCGACGCCCCGTCGGCGCGCCCCTGGGGGCGGGGCCAAGCCGCGCTATGCCCTGCGGGAGCGGTTGCTGATGACGCTGGTGTGGCTGCGCCTGTATCTGACGGGGGACGCGGTGGGCGTCCTCTTCGGCGTGGATAAGAGTACGGTCTCGCGCTACACGCGGTCGCTGCTGCGGCTCTCGCGGGACCAGGGGCGGGACACGCTGGGCTGGCCGGAGGAGGCCCAGGCGTTGCTGGACACGGCGGACGGCGCGGACGATGAGGACGACGCGGATAGCGTGGCTATCATCGATGCTACTGAGCAGCGGGTGGAGCGTGCGCGCGACCACGCGACCCAGCAGGCGCACTACGCGGGCAAGAAGAAGGCGCACACGCGCAGGACGCTCATCGTCGTCAACGAGCGCGGCCGGTTGCGCTATGTCAGCCCCTCGGTGCCGGGGGCGACCCACGACTTGACCCTGCTGCGCCAGTGCGGGACCCTGGAGGAGATCCCCTCCACCCGCGCGCTCATGGCTGACAGCGGCTTCCAAGGGCTGCACAATGACGCGCCGGAGCGCCGCGTCGCCCTGCCCTACAAGGGGAGCACGGCCCATCCGCTCACGCCGGAGCAGAAACTGCACAATGCGCATCTCTCCCGCATCCGCAGCGTCGTCGAGAACACGCTGGCCGCGATGCAACACGTCCGTATCCTTGCTGACGTCTTTCGCCACCCGCTCACCCTCTATGACGGCATCTTCGTGTCCATTGCCGGCCTCGTCACGCGCCGGGCCGACCAGCGCTTGGCTGACCAGCGCCAAGACGTGTTCCCCCTAGCAGTCTGTCGGAGAGAACGAGGCTATGGTTTGCGTGAGGGAAGTGCGGCTGTCGGAGTGTGGTGGTCGGTCGGCACCGCGCGTGATCGACGCGCGACCAGCGGCGGGACAGGGCGGCGGATGACCGCCGCGCGGAGTGGATGCACGCCGCCATTCCTCACGTACTCCTTAGTAGACCAGGCATAAGGTATGAAACCGCTTGAGATTGAAGGCCAGGCAGACCAGGAGCCACTCGCCGGCGGCGGCCGCTTCGCCGCGCAGCGAGAACTGGCGGAAGCCAAGCACCTCCGTGATAATGCCCAGCACGGGCTCGACCGTAAATTTGCGGGCACGGTAGATCGCTTTGCCCACCGCCGTTGTGAGCTTGTAGGCCATCGTGACCTGAGCGCTGGCGTCCTGTGGCGGTGGGTCGGGCTCCGGCGCGAAGCGATCCTGCCAACGCTGGTGATGGGGCTCACGCCCCGTCGCGATGTAGGGTTCGATAGCCCGCACGGCGCACGCCTCCAACGTCGCGGGACCCCAGTAGCCATGATCCAGGGCCGCCGCGTCCGGCGTGCCCACCTCCGGCGGGATGGCCTCCAGCGTGGGCTCTGCTTCGTGCGTGTCGTTGGGGTGGTTGGAGAGCGACGCCCCCACGATGAGCAGGCTCTGCTGCTCCACCGCGACCTGCGCGTTATAGTCTTGGTCGAAGCCCTGGTCGGTCGGATTTTTCATGATGCGCGAGTCCGGATCGGTAAAGTTGTACTGATCCTTGGCCCGCGGACCCGGCGTTGGGGGCGTGGGTGCCTGTCCGCGCGGGCGGCGTCCCGTCGCGCGCTCCCTCTCCGTGCGTTGCGCCACCTTCTCGTCATACGCCGCCCGCTCCAGGGCCTCCCGTTCCCGCGCGCGCTCCTCCAGCACGGCCTTGGCCGCCGCCAACTGGGCCAACCGCTCCTCCCGCCGCGCGATCTCGTCGCGCACCACCAGCCCATCCGGCCGCTCCCGCTCGTCCATCCGCTCCGCCAACGCGAACAACTCCTCGACCTCGGCGCGCAACTGCGCCTCGATCTCCTGCAACCGTTTGTAGCTGACCGCCTTGCTCTTGGAGGCGTCGGCGTGGATCTTGGTCCCATCCAGGCTGAGCGTGCCCAGCGTGAGCACCCCCGCCTCTTGGGCCAGCAGCAGCACCTGCACGAACAGGTCCTTGAGGTCCGGCAAAAAGGTGCGCCGGAACGCGGCGATAGTGTCATGGTCGGGGTGCCGGTTGCCCGCGATGTAGCGAAACGGAATCGCCTCGTACGTCGCGCGCTCGATCTTGCGCGAACTGAACACGCCCGTCGCGTACCCATAGAGGATCAGGGCGAGGAGCCCTTCGGGCGCATAGGGCTCACCGCCACGGGATCCATAGCGGGCGTAGAGGGCCGAAAGGTCGAGCAGGGCCACGCTGTCCACCACGAAGCGCGCCAGATGCTCGGGCGGCAGGCCGTCGCCCAAGCGCACCGTCAAATCGAGGGCCGCGTCGTAGTCCACGGTCTTGACTGTTCTACTCATGCTTCCTACTGTATCACCATGCACGGGACGGAGAGCCCGCTTCTCTCCGACAAACTGCTAGCCGCGTAAGAGGGAATTTTATTCTGCAATGAGTCTAATGGGGAGGCGCGAATGGCGATGGGAGCCAATACAGCGCGTGCGGCCGCTGCTGCTACCGCAGAAACCGCCGATTGGTCGCATGCGCCATAACCACCGCACGATCCTCGGCGGCATCCTCTGGGTGCTGCGCCGGGCCACTCTCTGGAGCGGGATACCCACCCGGTTCGGGACGTGGGACATGGCCTACGCTCGCCATCGTCGGTAGGGTACAAGCACGACCTCTGGCAACGCATCACCTACGCCCCTGGGCCTAGGCTCGATCATACCGCCTCGCACTCAGAAGCCGCGGCAGCATGACCACCACCTGGATCGTATTCCTGTGACGAATGGAGACGGGACCCATCACAGCCTCGCTCCTTACTTCCCGCCCGAGAAGGCGATTCCTTGCAACATGTATTTCTGCGCGTAAATAAACAATCCGATGATAGGCAGAATGGCCAAGACCGATCCGGCCATGAGTGGCCCGTAGTCCGTGCTGTGTTGGTAGGAAAACGACTGCAGTCCCATCTGGACCGTACTCATCATGGGATCGTTCAGAACGATGAGCGGCCACAGGAAAGCGTTCCATCCTGCCTGGAAGGTGAGTATGGCGAGAGTCGCAAGCGCGGGTTTACTGAGGGGGAGATACACGCCCCAGAATATTCGGAACTCGCCGCAGCCGTCGATCCGCGCCGCCTCCCCGAGTTCGCCCGGTAGCGTGAGGAAGAACTGTCGCATCAAGAAGATAGCAAACGCTCCCACCGCCCCTGACAGGATGATGGCCCAGTAAGAATTGAGCAACCCGAAGCCGCCGTGCCCGGTCACATCATTGCCCCCGATAAGCGGCAGGGACCGTAGGATAACGAATTCAGGGATCATGACCACAATGGCCGGTACCATCATGGAACCCAGTAATAACCTGAACAGGGCTTGACGCCCGGGAAAGCGCATCCGCGCGAAGGCGTAACCGGCGAGTGAGCCGAAAAACAGGTTGGTGAGCACACCAGCCCCGGCAAGGATGAACGAATTGAGGAAATAGCGCGCAAAGGGGACGGTTGTGAACGTGGTGACGTAGTGGGCGATTGTGACGTGGGTTGGAAACCAGGTAATCGCTGCCGAAACTATGTCCTGGTCCGGTTTGAACGATGTCGTTAGCGACCAGTAGAATGGCATAATCATGATCAAGCCGGCGAGGCTTAACACACCGTAAAAGACAAAACCTGTCGCGAGGCGAGGCAGCGATAGAACGCGTCGCACGATGACCTTCCTATGATAGTCGGGAGCCTGTTGATAGTCGGGAGCCTGTGACCCACCACCGCCAATGACTATGCCCATTGATACTTTTTAGACCAGGGTGTAGCTCTTGTTGATGCGCACGTTGATCAATGAGATCGCGAGGATAAGCGCGAACAGGATCACGGCCTGCGAACACGCGTACCCCATCTGTAGCTGATTGAAGCCGGTGTTATAGATGTAGTACACCGGGGTGAGCGTCGCGTACCCTGGGCCTCCTTGTGTCATAACGTAGGCTTGATCAAAGAGTTGGAAAGCGCCGATCAACGACACGGTGCTGACGAGGAATGTTGTGGGCCTCAACGAGGGCCAGGTAATGTGCCGCAGCAGCTGCCACTTGCCGGCGCCGTCCAGCATCGCCGCCTCATAGAGATAGGTCGGGATGCCCTGTAGACCCGCAAGGTAAATAATCATGTTGGCCCCAATCCCTTGCCAGAGCGTGACGATCACAATCGCATAGAGCGCCGTGCTTGAATCATACAGCCAGGCTGGACCTGTGACACCAACATACCCTAAGAGCTGGTTGACGAGCCCATGATCCTTGTTAAAGATCACCGTCCACACCGTCGCGGCGGCCACAGCGGAGGTGACGACTGGAAAATAGTAGATTGTGCGGAAAATGGTCATGCCCCGCCGTTTACTGTTGAGGGCTATGGCCAAGCCCAAGGACAGCACAATCATAGCCGGCACATACATAATGGCGTACGTGAGCACGTTTTTCAGCGCCACAAAGAACAGGTTGTCACCCAGCAGGAGCGTATAGTTGTGTAGTCCGGCCCATGTCGGCGCGTTGATGATGTCATAGCGGGTGAAACTCAATAGGAGCGCGATCAAGCCGGGAAGCAGCGTGAAGAGGAAGAATAGGATCATGGCCGGGCAAATAAAGACGTAGGCCATCAGCGCTTCGCGCCTGTGCAAGCGTGATCGGCGCTTCGGCGTCCGGTCGAGCGTGGTTCCATCCGCGTTACGTGCCGCGGTATCTGATCGAGGCCGTGTCCCACGCGCTGAGACCACTTACTCCCCCCCTGCCGCGGCCGCATCCCGCCGCGCCATCCATGCCTGAACAAATTCGGCAAACAGACTATTCGCCCAGGCAAACCAGGGGCGCGTAAACTGACGAGGATCGTTGGGATCGAAGCTTTCATGCATCGCGTCGCTCCCGGCGGTCGTTGTCACCAGCATATCCAAAATCTCGTCCTGTTCAGCGTGGTCAAGGGATGTCAGTCCCTGCATGGCGAGCGCGATGGGCCAGATATAGCCTGGCGGAGTGTGGGGGCTGCCAATGCCGCGCGCGGACACACCTTCACAGTAGTAGGGATTGTCATGACTGAGGACGAAGCGCCGCGTGTTTTGGTACAGTTCGTCGGACGCGGGGAGGTACCCGAGATAGGGCATGGAGAGCAAGCTCGGAACGTTGGCATCGTCCATGAGGAGGTGATGGCCGCGACCGTCCGTTTCGTACGCGTACATACGCCCGTAACGTGGATGAACGATCACGCCGTGCTCTTGGATGCCGCGCTCGATCTCGTCGCGTAACGCGTATGCTTTCGCCTCCAGTCCCACATCCCTGTAGAGCGTACGGGCAAACTCCACAACGTGCCCCAAGACGACGACCGTCCTGCAGAACAATGTGACACAGGCATGGAACCACGAAAGGCCAGCGGACGGTATCAATGGCTCTGATTGGACGGAGACCCCCAACGGTTCCGTGATCACCAGCATAGCCGCGGCGGCGGGCGCGGATATCCTTCAGCTGTCGTCCCCCGACAATTACTCCGGTATCGTCGCCGGCAAGGGCGTTTTTGAGGCGGAAGACGCGCACGAAAACGGCGTGAGCAATGATAATACCGATACCGGCTACAGCGGGCGCGGTTACACGGCCGGATGGAATACCAACGGTACATCTATCGATTTCCCCGTCAATGAACTCAGTGCCGGCACATACATGCTCGTCTTCAGGCATTCCGCGGCGGCGGGTACGGCATCACGCCAACTCTCAGTGAACGGTAGCGTGGTCGTCCCCAATCTTGCCTTTGCAAGTACGAGCGATTGGAACACATGGCTGTCCTCAACGCAGTCCTATGTCTCGCTCCATGCGGGTACAAACATCATTAACCTCGCCTACAACAGCGGCAACTCAAACACGAACTATCTCAACCTCGATACTATGACCGTCGTTCCAGTGTACGAGGCCGAGTTAGGCACGCTTCACAGCCTTTCAACGGAGTCTCTGTACAGTGGCTATACGGGCACAGGGTATATCGCGGGATGGGATGCAAACGGTGAATGGGTAGATTTCGCTGTGAATGTTCCGTCGGCTGGCAGCTATACGCTGACCTTCCGTTATGCGGCAGGCGCTGGTAATGCGTCACGCTATCTGTACATCAACGGGGTGGGAGTTGTGACTAATCTTTCATTTCCAAATGGAGGCTCATGGACTAATTACGTGACTATCAGGACGACAGCTACTCTTCACACTGGCAGCAACACTATCTCACTGATATACGACAGTAGCAAAGGTAGCACGAACTATCTTAATCTCGATAATCTAGCCGTAGCGCAATGACCATTAACTCTTGGTCATTATGTACCCTCCCCGAAAGCGGGGAAGGCACGCCGCGGCGAACGCGACATCGGAGCGAGTCATGATCGCATGTTGAGTGATAAGGTCTGTCAGGAGAGGGAGGCGGTCGGCGTCAGGGAGGTCGACCATAGCGATAGCGGGCTACGCTGGCGCCGAGTTTGGCCGCGGTCTGAGTGATGGGACCGACGACATCCCAGATCGCGATGCCCACCCGCGAACGCAGGCCGACGCTTACATCGCGCTGGTGCACGCGGTAGCGTGCGCGCAACGTAAACGGATTGTTATGCGAGGGAACCGCCGGATGAGCCAGGACGCACAGCAACCACGCTTTCTTGGTGGCGGTCTTGGCGATACGCTCATCGAGATGCCGGTAGCCGGTGCGTCGCGCGATGAGGGTGTAGAGTTGGATCGCCAGGGCTTTGAACCATGGCCCGATGTGTCCCGGCTCCGCATGGCCGTCTCTTGACACAGCGGCGCGTGGTAACTCCGTTACGTCCTCGGCGCGTACCACCGTGCGGCGGAAAAACGCGGTGAGCAAACAGCCCCATGACACGTCGCGCCGTGGACCCAAGACCCCGTTCAGGTCCAACTCATCGAGCATTCTTGCTCCACCCCACGGCATGTCTATTCAGTAGGCCCGGTATACCCGGCCCTGGGGTTTTGGGGTGATACTCATTAGTTCATCTTGGCAATAGGAGGAGAGACGCATGGCCCCCTCCCCGTCGATCGGGTTACGCCGCCCGGCGCCGCTGTTGGCGGTCGAGGCGGCGGTTGACCAGACCAACCACGGCGCGCGTGC